>Ga0224497_10001310_pt1 | contig 15944 bp, 18 predicted proteins | sample SF_Jul11_sed_USG_4_FD_167970 | JGI IMG/M metagenome (GOLD analysis project Ga0224497, IMG submission 167970) | Sediment microbial communities from San Francisco Bay, California, United States - SF_Jul11_sed_USGS_13 | ecosystem: Environmental > Aquatic > Marine > Sediment | place: USA... | reverse complement strand
CAAAAGCAAGAATGTCTTTTGTGTACTTGTTATCATTAAAGAACAAAGAAGGCATACGAATAAAAGACTTGATGCTGGACGTACTCATAATTGCAGGTCTTCATTTTCAATGGCGGGAATTTTCCTCACGATTGATTGGATTAACTTGACAATCCTATTTCTTCTGAGTTTTTTATTGCGATCTAATCCTCCATCGATATTTTTCGGAAGTTTCGGGAAAATCCCTGAATTGATACCGAAAAGATGATCTAAACCGAATTGATACCGAATTGATATTTTGTTGCATCCGAATTGAATACCTTGTTTGGCACATTGCGTTTCAGCATGTTTTAGAATCATAGTGACGTTTTTGGGAAACTCTTGTAATTTTTGTTTGCTTATTGCATGAGAAGGAGAGACAACAGGGATGTGAAGGCCAACAATGATTGATTATCATGATTGAAAATCCAAAAACAAAATTTCTTTTTTCTAAACATTTCTCGTAAAACTAAAAACGAACCAAATTTTATTTGGCAGCAAAAAAGAAAACTGTAAGGAGCAAACAAAATAGTTCCACAATAGTTCCGCAGCCAAAGCTATGTCCTTTATCATCAAAAAAACCAAATGAAAAGAAATCAAAGAGACCGTTTCATGCAGTTGACGTACTGTAAACAGAACAAGAAGTAATACCAACTCCATACCATGAAGGAGTCTACCAAAAGTTTACACCAGAACAAATAGCAACGCACATTCCACAATACAATGTAGTTCCATACTCTCACGGAGAAAATCCCAAACTATTATCATCTGCAGAGATATCACAGCAAAGAAAAAAGAACAATACATTTTTCCATAAATTTTTCAAACCCGTACCAGGATTTGGATTACATGGTTCTTAACAATTGGTTTTTCAGAACCACGCTTTACCAAACTTAACAACACCAACGAGTTTAACTTCAAAATTTGTATGTGTGTGAGAGATAAACCAACACCCGCTCAACACAATTTGGCGTGCAAAGTAATTCTGAGTTTACAATATGCATTTTCATTACGCGGTAAATGGTAAATCTCAAACTATCCCTAAGAAAATCTCAAGTTTCTAAGGAGTAAACTTGAAGAATCTAAAAAATACTGACTAATAATTGACCTTATTCATCTAAATACTGATACTACTTCATTATTTTTATGGAATATCCAGTTTCTGCTGACGAAAACGGAGTTAATTTGAAACCTGAGAAAATGGAAAAAGAAAAACTCTATCATTGTATTTTTAAAAATAAAGCAATGCTGGTTTTCAAAGATTCTCAAGACGTTTTAAATTGTTATGAGATTGAACAAGAGGATTTAGTTGAGAAAATTAGAAAAGCTAGTAATGAAGATGATCTTGAAAAATTACTTGAAGACTATCTTAATGAGCAAAACCTGAAAAATTAATAAAAGCCCAAAAAAGTTTTGTTATAACAGGAATTCAAAATTGGACGATACTAAAAAATCAAAAGATGCAGAAGATATTTTATCTGAATTTGACTCTAGAATTAAATCTGAACCAACACCAGAACCTGAACCAACACCTGAACCAACACCTGAACCTGAACCAACACCTGAACCAACAAGTGAAACTTCTGAAACCCATCATCCTCCTGAAGAACGTGATGTGATTTTTGTTGGCACTAAACCTATTATGACTTATGTTTCTGCAACTTTAACTCAACTTTCTACAAGACCTACTGTAACAATTAAAGCTAGAGGGAAAAGAATTACTCAAGCAGTTGATGTGTCTCAAATGATTGTAAAAAGAATGGATTCAGTGGGGTATGTTATTAGTGACGTAAGAATTTCATCTGATTCTCTTACTTCACAAGATGGGAAACAACGTAATGTTTCTACTATGGAAATTGATGTTTCAAAAAATTAGTTTAAAAAAATTAATTCTAATCGTATCTATTGTTTTCACTGTACTTTTATTTCTTAGTTTTGCTGGAAATTCCTGTGCTATACAACATATGTTGATTTTAAATGACATTTTTTCCTACGAGGACTCGCTTGATCCTGAATTATGTGAAATGATAATTGAAAGAGTTGATTTCTTCAATGATTCATGTGAACCTCAAATTGAAATTTTTGATTGTGGTTAATATGTGGTCTCCGTCAAAAATATTATTCCAAAATAAACTAATACAAAACTTAGACTAACCATCAAAATTTTATAATTTTTATTGGATATGATAATTGAACTTTTTGAGGCAAGAAATGAAACTATGCCCAACCATGCAAAATCCATCCAAATATGTAATGCAAATAAAATTAGAATTCCTGCAAATGCCCAAATCAGCATTGCATCTGAAATCAATTTGAAACCAATTGTAATCCACCAGATAATAAAAAATGGATTTAATGCACTAAGTAAAATTCCTGTAATTAATGGACCTTGCTTAAGCCTTACTTCTGAAATTTCTTTTCTTGAAAATACTGTTTTAATCTGAAGAATTGCAAATACAAAAAGTGTAATTGCACCTAAAATAGAAATCATTGTTCTAAATTCTGGAAATATTTCTAAAGAAAATACCCCCACTCCTAACAGTATGATTAATGGAAATTCGACAATTGAATGGCCTATTGCCATCTTGATTCCAGACCTTGCACCTTCTCTTAATCCGTATGATATATTAGCTGCAAAAAGTGGACCTGGCGACATCACTCCTGATGCTGAAATAGCAATTACTAACACTGCAAATTCTAAAAACTGTTCCATTATCTATGAATTACAAGCAGTTACATAATGAAATAAACATAATTGAAATTTTTATCTGTACATAGAATCTTTGAGATGTTTTGATTCTTCTTGTGCTTCTTTAATCACTTCTTCAGCTTTTTCTACTTCTTTTTGTAATAATGGCATGTTGCATAAAGCTCCTGGAATCAATTTTGACATTGTCATACAAAGATTTGCACTTGATTTGAAGTCTGGCCCTTCTCCATTTGTATGAAAAATTATGACAATTACATCCTGATTTGTTATGCTTCCTTCATTTAACAGGATTCCCGGAATCCCTGGAACTGTTCCATGCTCTAACACTTTTAATCCTGCATTTCTGATTTTTTTTCTAGCCAACTCGGTACTACCAATCCCAATCATTTCCTCATTTCCTTTAGGGTCTTTTATCGCGACACTACTGATAATTAATCTCACTTTGTGTTTTTTTGCCCATTCCAACATTGCGTAAGCTGTAACTCTATGCAAAGACTGTTCAAGAGTTAGATATGATAAAAATACTCCAACTTTCAAACTTTCATTAACAAAAATTCTAGTTGGAAAATTTGGCTTTCCATTTTTAATGATGCTTATTGGGGGAAAACTCTCAGAATCTATTATTCCTGCTAATTCAAAATTTGATGTATGGATCATTGATTCTGACGCAATTGCACTAGTAAATCCTACTGATGGGAAACCATCAATTAGATAGCCTCCTTCCAATTTCAATGGTTTAATCTCTTTAATTTTAATTTCAGGAATCAATAGACTATCTTTCCCTTGATTAGATAATATCTTTTATCTAGTTTCTAATCTGTTCTTGCAATTTTCTAATTAATGCCGCATAAATAAATGGCAAGATTGTGGTTACTTCCGCATGTAGTGTTGATTGTTTAGCTTTTTGTGTGACTTTGCCCCATGAAATTGCTTCTCTAACTAATGCCCCACTAAGACTTCCGTCAAATTCTTGTGCAGTTGTTATATAAAATGCGTAATCCAATCCTTCTCTATATTGATTCCACCATAATGTATGGTGTTTTGAAATTCCTCCCCCAATCATAAAGGCCCCTGATTTTTCAGCTTTGAAAATAAACTCAGAAAGTAAATCTGCATCTCCTGTCATGTTTAGTTTGAAATCACTGTGTTTTTGTGTAAAAAGCCAAATTTGGCTACCTACGGCACCATCCATTATTCCTGGAACTACCACTCTTACATTGTTTTTGTATGCCCAATAAAGAAATGAATCTTCACCTAAATGCTTTCCAATCATTTTACAAATCTCTGCAGTGGTCATCTCTTTTGTTCCTTTTTGATACTCTTCTTCTAAAAATGTCTGCATTTTCTCTTCAATGAGCGGTCCGTAACTATCCATTGGAACAAGCACATTTCCTAATCTGTGAATGTTTTGATTTGCTAATTCCATATCATTCATTGTAAATGATCCTTCTTTGTAATGTGAAAAATGTCTTGCAATATCATGATCAAGTGCACCGCAAGTAGTAATTGCAACATCAAACCATTTATTTTTGATCATATTTTTGATAATTCCTCTTAGTCCTGTTGAAACAACAGATCCTACAAATGACACAAATCTGAGACATTGTTTATCTGAAATCATTTCAGTTAAAATCTCTAAACCATCAGAAAGATTTACCGATTCAAATCCACCTGATTTGGATAATTCCTCAAAAATATTTTCTATTGTTGTATCAGAATCAATTTCAATATCTTTTACTGGACTGCCAGGCTCTATCATGATTTTATTCGTTGATGGCAAGTATAAAATTCTGCCTTAATTGAAAAATTCTCTATTCCTTCCAAGAAAACTTTAAACCCGTCTAAAGACACCAATTTTCAAATGTCTGATAGAATTAAAGTTGGTTTAGTTGGTATTGGTAATTGTTTTGCAGGATTAATACAAGGAATAGAATATTATCGTCAAAATCCCTCTCAAGAAGTTACAGGAATTATTCATGATAAATTAGATGGTTATGGAATTCACGATATTGATTTTGTTTGTGGATTTGATGTGGGTGAAAATAAAGTTGGAAAATTACTCAATGAAGCCATTTATGAATTCCCAAACATGGTTGACTGGATTCCTAAAGATGAAATGCCAAAAACAGATGCTAAAGTCTATGAAAGCCCAATATTAGATGGTGTTGGGGTATGGGTTGAAAATAGAATCAAACCCATTGAAAGCTCTAAATCACCTGAACAGATTGCTGATGAGGTAAAAAAAATAATCAAAGACTCTGATGTTGAAATTATTGTATCTTATTTGCCTGTGGGTTCGGACAAAGTAACTGAATTTTGGGCTCAAATCTGCCTTGACACTAACACTGCTTTTGTTAATTGCATTCCATCCTTTATTGCATCTGATGAAAAATGGGCAAAAAAGTTTGAAGAAAAAAACATTCCATGTATTGGAGATGATATCAAAGGACAAGTTGGGGCAACTATTGTGCATAGAACATTGGCAAAATTATGCAGTGACAGAGGAACTAAAATTGAGAAAACTTACCAAATCAACGTTGGTGGAAATACTGATTTTCTAAATATGAAAGAACAAGATAGATTAGCTTCAAAAAGAATTTCTAAAACAGAAAGTGTCCAAAGTCAACTTCGTGAAAGATTAGATGATGATCAAATCTATGTAGGTCCTTCTGATTTTATTCCGTTTTTAGGTAATACTAAACTCATGTTTATGAGAATTGAAGGTCGACAATGGGCAAACATTCCTTACAACATGGAAGTTCGTTTAGAAGTTGATGACAAAGCAAACTCTGCTGGAATTGTAATTGATGCAATCAGATTAGCTAGAATTGCACTTGATAGAGGTATTGGTGGTCCAATTAAACCTGCTAGTGCTTATTTGATGAAGCACCCAATAGAACAAACTTCAGATGTTAAAGCAAAAACTGAATGTGAAAAGTTTGTTGCTGGTGATTAACTACTGAAACATATTTGAATCTGAAAATCTGATTTTTCTACTTTGCTCATATTTATCAAGTATGAATTCTTTACTTCTTTCACTCTCACCGTTTAATTTGATCATTTTTGTTGTTACGATTTTATTATTTTCTGATAAATCTACAATGACACTGCTTCCGCCAAATCTTTGATTCTCTACATTTGCAGCAAGTATTGGTATTCTATTCTCCAATGCCCTAACCTGAACATACAACTGCCATGGCACAATACCTCTTCTGACTATTCTGCTTGGTGATAATAGAACTTGTGCCCCTTTTTTTGCTAGAACATTGGCAACATTGGGAAATACCATGTCATAACAGATTATTATCCCAAACTTACATGCAGTATTGAAAATTTTAGCCTCTTTTCCTGGTTTTACATAGTCTCGTTCATAATCAAAAGGGTGGATTTTTTCTTGCCTGCCTATGAATTCCCCCTCAGGCCCAATAACTGGGGCGATTATTGATGTATTTTTTGTGATTTCATAAAATGCTCCTGGAATAATCGTCATTGCAAAATCTCTGGCAATTTTCTTAAATTCTAAAAACTCCAAATCAAAATCCTCAATCACGTTTTTCTTTAGCCATTGCTCAGGCAGGCAAACAATTTCTGTCTCTTTACTCCCTAGTTTTTTTAAGATCTCTGAAACTTTTGATATTCCTTTTTGATTAGAATCGTATGATTTGGTTTGAATCAGTCCTAACTTAACCATAAATTTTGAATCCATTATCAGTAATTATAGGTGACCCTAAAATCAATTAATTTGAAAAATTTTGATGTTATATCCCTACTGTCCCTAAGATAATGATCGTTTATTCCAAACAATCAATATTTTTATTCTATTTTTAAGAAGAATAATTGAGTCCTAGAAATTCCCAAAAAGTTTATTCCTTTTTATGACTGAATGCAATATAGGATTTATCACAACTCCGTTGATATAATTTATTTAAAATAACTATTTGAAACGTTCTTTCATAATTTTGAAAATCTTCTGTTTGTTTTTACCCTCCACAAGATGTTAACTCTTTTTTTGTCGTAGTTATTTTATCACCCTCCTTTGTTTATGTGCTTCAGACGTTCAAGGGAAAGCCAGATAAAGCCAAAAACCCCTTTTAAATTTAAAATAATGGGCATCTTTGTGCCTAATCTTAGTTTTCAATTGGTTATGTGATATGCTCAATTTTGTATTACAAACCAATTTGATTTTTTATAATTTGTGATGAGAATCTGTAAACCTAACCGTTACGAAAAATATGATAACAAAACAAGAAAAATTACTCAATTATGTCAACTAAACTTGTTAACCATCGATTATCCTATCTAATGCAAAATTATTGTTATTGGTTCATGTAAAAAAAGTTGAGATCTTTGGTTTCAAATCATTTGGGTTTAAGAATACTACTGTTCAATTCGAACCTGGCCTTGTTTCGATCTCCGGCCCAAACGGATCTGGTAAAAGTAACATTTTGGATGCCATTATTTTTGCAATGGGGGAAAACAAACCAAGAGTGATGAGGGTCGATAAACTACGATCATTAATTCATGATATTGAGGGAAATCGTCGTGGACCTAAAATGGCAAGATCTAGTGTCCATTTTGACAATTCTGATAGAAAAATTCCCGTAGATTCTGATATTGTTGAAATAACAAGAGAAATGGATGAAAATGGAGAAAACACATACTACCTAAATAAAAAGAAGACTAATCGAAGCCATATTCTTGATTTACTCGATATGGCCAATGCAGGACTTGGTCAACTTAATGCTGTTCAACAGGGAACTGTAACTAGAATTTCTGAGTTTACCTCAGAAGAAAAAAGGAAAACAATTGAGGATTTGATTGGTTTATCATATTTTGATGAAAAAAAGACCGAATCTGTAAAGCAACTTGATGAGGCAGATAGGCGATTAGAAATCGCACTTGCAAAAATGGGCGAAATTAAAAAAAGAATAGATGAACTTGAAGAAGAACGAAACCAAAAATTACGACATGATATTTTGGAACGTGAATTAAACAGATACAAGGCAATCGCTGCTGCAAATAAAATGAAGATTATTTCAGAGCAAAAATCCTCCAAAGAATCTTCTTTACAAACTCTTACTGCAGAAATTGCAAAATTTGACGAAGAAAGACATGTTTTACGAAACGAAATTAATTTTCTTGAAACTGAAAAATCTCAATTGATGACAGAAGCTAATGATTACAGTCAAGCAAAAGCATCTCTTGATGTTGAAATAAGTTCCGCAATGGAACAATATGAAATTCATAACAGTTCGATCTCTGCATCAAAGAAAAGACTTCAACAAATTGAAATTAGGATTCCAGAAATAAGAAATGAGATTGAAGAAATTAATCAAGTAAGAAATAATATTAATTCACAGATCAATAAAATTAAGGAATCGATAGAAGAAACAAATTCAAAGAAAAATAAAATTAATGATGATTTAGAAATTATTGATTCTCAAAGAAATGATGTTCTAAATGCCCAATCAAATGCTGCAGCTAAAAAATTTGAAATCGATAATAAAATTAAGTCTTTAACTAGTGAACTGAATCAATCTGAACTCAAATTATCCAAAATCCAAAATGAAAAAGAAGAATCAACAATTAAAATTAAAACAAATTCTGCAAAGTTTAATGAATTAGAAGAAGATATAACAAAACTATCTCAATACAAATCTCAATTAGAATCTATGAATAATAATCACACTGCAACTATTTCTGAATTAAAATCTAGAATTTCAAAATTACGTGAAAGAAAATCAAAGATTAACAATGACATGGATGAATTAGGATTAATTTTAGAAAAATCTACTAAAGCTGCAACTCAATACGAGTCAAAAATTAAAACAGTAAAAGGATTCATGCACGAAGATTACACTGTTGCAAAATTAAAAGAAGATGCTGACAAACTTGGAATAGAAGGTTTAGTATATGAAATGATTTCCTGGGACAAACAATACGAACGTTCTGTGATGGCTGTCAGTTCTGACTGGATTAAGGCAATTGTTGTAAAAGACTTTGCAACATTACTTGGAATTGCAGAAGTAGCTAGAAGTAAAAATCTACCAAAACTGAAAATCATCCCCCTTGAAGCTATTCCACAATTTAATCTAAAATTACCTAAAGAATCAGGAGTGGTGGGTATTCTTGCAGATTGTGTGACTTGTGATCCTGCATATTCTGCACTTAAAACATTCTTGTTTGGAAATATCGTGCTTACTAAAACACGTGAATCTGGCTATAATGTATCTCAATTGGGTTACAAAGCAGTAACTATGGATGGTGAATTCTTTGAAGCAAAAGGGGGAACTGTTGTAATAGACATCAACTCAAAGATTTCAAAACTTACAAAATTAATTTCGATGAGTAGCGATATTGATGGTTTATTCCAGTCTATTGGCTTAATCAAAAAATACATGCTAAAGAAAAAACATTCTTTGAAGAAATTGGATGATTCAATCCAATCTTATTTAGAAAGACTTTCTATCTCTGAAAATTCTCTTACCTCCACTAATGAGAATTTTAACAATTTGAAATCAAGAATTATTTCTGCAATTAGCATGAAAGACCAATTAACAAAAAGAATTTCTGAATTAACCTCAAGAAATGTAACCATTGAATCTGAGATATCTACAACAGAATCTCATGCAGAATCACTACGTCAACGTATTGAAATTGTAGAGGAAAATTATGCTAGTGGAGAGCAGACTCGTATTGCAAATGAATTATCTAAAATTAATCTAAAGAAAGCAGAAATTGAAAAACTTTACACCACAATTATGAATGAATACCGTGATAAATCTTCTCAACACACAACTTTACAAACTCAAGATAACCGAGAAAAATCTCAATCTGATCGTCTATCTAATGAAGAAAATTCTTTGAATTTGGAATACCATGAATTAGAGGAAAAAATTCTAAACTTGGAAAAACAAAAAGAATCAAAGAGTGAAATTCTTATAAAATTAAGAGAAAAAGAACAGGAACTTATATCTACATCTGGCTCATCAATTGAAAATCTAAAAGAATACGATGACAAACTCAAAATTCTATCTGAAAAGGATCGAGAAATTACAAAACAAATCAATTCATTGGAACGCCAAACTGATTCCTTGAATAGGGATTTGCATGATTTAGTTGAAAATCAAGTCAAATTACAGCAAATTCTTTCTACATTTGGCTTTGATAAAGACATGGAAACCTTTGATGTGGAATCAGTTGTTCAGGGGCTTACTGCAGAACTAAATACCCTTAATGCATTAAATGCCAAGGCACCCGAAACCTATCTTGAGGTCTCTTATGGGTATCGTTCTATGTCAACAAGAAAGAATTCTCTTGAGGAGGAAAGAAATTCTATTGTCAAATTCATTGAAGATATTGAGAAAGATAAACGACAAACGTTCTTGGATGCATTTGATAAAGTTGATAAAGAAATCCGTTTAATTTTCAATAAAATGACTGAGGGTAATGCTTGGTTAGAATTACAAAACGAAGATGATATATTTAATTCTGGAATTTCTTATCTAATTCAATTTCCTAACAAACCAAAAAGAGAATCAACATCAATTAGTGGTGGTGAGAAAACATTAGCAGCTATTGTATTTGTACTTGCATTACAAAAACTAAAACCTTCTCCATTTTACCTATTTGATGAAGTTGATGCACATCTTGATGCTCCAAACTCTGAAAGACTAGCAAAAATTTTAGAGGAAAGATCCAAGCAAAGCCAATTCATTATGGTTTCTCTCAAAGATTCTGTAATACAGAAAGCCAAGTTGATCTATGGTGTTTTCCCAAAGAATGGGGTTTCAAATGTTGTTACTTACAAGGATAAACGAATGCCGTCTGTACATACTTCCTAGTCTAGTTTTATGTGACAAGCAGAATAATGCCCATCAATAATTTCTACTAACTCTGGCTCTTCAGTGCATTTTTCAAAGACGTACGGACATCTTGCTCTGAATCTGCACCCTTGGAAAATATCTTCATCTGTTGCATCTTTGATTCGAATTTTCTTTTCTTTCTTTAGATTGTCCGGATCCCGCTCTGAAATTGCATCAATTAATGCCTGAGTGTAAGGATGCTTAGGTTTCAGCAAAACTTGATTAATTGGTCCCATCTCTACAATTTTCCCCATATACAAAACCACTATTTTTTGACCAAAATACCTAGCAGTTGCCAAATCATGAGTGATATAGATAAATGAAATATTGTATTTTTTCTGTAAATCATGCATTAATTCAAGCATCTCAGCTCTAATTGAAACATCCAACATCGAGACGGGTTCATCTGCGATGATGATCTTTGGCTTTAATGACAATGCTCGTGCCAGAACTACCCTTTGTCTTTGCCCTCCAGATAACATATGGGGATATTTTTTTATAATTTCATCAGCAGGTTCTAGTTTTACTTCTTGTAAAACCTTGATTACTCTCTTTAGCCTATCCTGTTTGTTACCCACATTGTGTATTTCAAGAGGTTCTGATACAATATCTCCAATTTTCATTCTGGGATTAATAGAATCATATGGATCTTGATGAATCATTTGGCAATTCATTCTAATTTTTTCTAAATTCTTTTTTTCATTGTCGATTTCATTTCCTTCAAAAAAGATTTTTCCTGAATCCGGATGAATTGATCTAAGAATTAATTTTGCAATAGTTGACTTTCCTGAACCTGATTCTCCTGCTAATACTAACACTTCTCCCATTTCAAGTGAAAATGAAACATTATCTATAGCTCTGACTGTTGTTGTTTTTCCACCAAACATTCCTTTTTTAGTAAAATATTTTCTCAAATGTTCTACTTTTAGAATTTCACTCATTGATTATTATTGAATTTAGAAGTATATCAAGAAATATGATTTATGCGTAAAATTGGGGATAACGCATTTATGTTAAAAAATGACCGAATTAATACTTGAGTAATACTTTACAAAAAAACCTAGATTACAAAAAATACGTAATAGATGATAGACTCCAATACTTTAAACCGCATGCAAGTAAAATTGAAAAAACATTTGCTGAAGAGATATCTTTTAGTTTGAACAGACGATGTAAATTCATACATCCCAAATTCTTTTATGATAAAAAAGGTTCAGATTTGTTTGAAAAAATTTGCACGTTACCAGAGTATTATCCTACTAAAACAGAAATTGAGATTTTAAAGCAACTCCAAGATGAGTTGCCTCCCTATCTTGACAAAACCTTCCGGGTTGTTGAATTAGGCAGTGGTGCATCTGTAAAGACAAGAATAATTCTTGATATTTTCACAAAATTGTGTGGCCATGTTGAATATTTTCCTATTGATATATCTGAGATTCTTGCAGAAAGTTCTGAGATTCTGTTAAAGGATTATGAACATTTGCATATTACTGGAATAATCGATACCTATGAAGGTGGTTTGGAATTTCTAAAAAACTATGACGATAAAAAAAATTTAATTCTATTTTTAGGTTCTAGTTTTGGAAATTTCTCTCCAATGGATGGCCATGAATTTTTACAAAAAATAGATTCTACAATGAAAACAGGTGATCTCTTTCTTATTGGACTTGATTTAGTCAAGGATAAACAGATTTTGGAATCTGCATACGATGATTCACAAGGTGTAACTGCAGAATTTAATCTAAATATTCTTTCTAGAATTAATGATGAACTTGATGCTGATTTTAATTTGAACAATTTCTCACATCATTCACTTTACAACGAAAGTGATCAAAGAATTGAGATGTATTTGAAATCTCTAGTTAATCAATCAGTAGTGATATCCAAATCCAATCTTTTGTTAAATTTAGAAAAAGATGAATTAATTCACACTGAATATTCTCACAAGTATACGTTATCTCAAATCCACAAACTTCTTGTTGATGTAGGATTTGAAATCAAACATACATGGTTAGATGATAAGAATCATTTTTCACTGACATTGGTATCAAAAATATCTTAACCATACTAATATTTTGAAAACTTAATGGCCTTTTAACTAATGTTTTGTAATGTCATGTCTTTACAAGCCATTATCAAAAGAATCATACCTTGAACACATACCTATCAAGAATACCCAAACCTCTTACATATTTGACATAATGGAATGGTAATGATTCCTATTTCATTTTCTAATACTTCAGTTGGGAATGTTTCTTCTTGATTATTGCATTTTTGTGTAGATATGTATGCTAAATCATTGACATCCATTCTCCCAAAGGAAAGTAAAAAATGAAAACAAATCAAATAATTCTTTTTCATTTAGGTATACTTAATCCTGATTTAGATAAGTTACCTGATGATGATTTTGATTAAATTTCATCTTTTTTTAATCAATGACAACTAATTTGTATCCGTCTTTATCCCCAAAATGGGGCTGAGTATGTGGAATTGAACTGTATTTTTTCATAATTTCTCTTCTGGTAGGCTTTCTGCTTTTATTCTATTATCAAAAAACAGACATGCAGTAAGATCTCCTGTAACATTAACCATTGTTCGAGTCATATCCAAAATTCTATCCACTCCTAATAGAAGTACAACTGCAACAGGAGGAATGCCTGCAGCAATTAGAATTGTTGAAAGTATGACAATTCCTGTTCCAGGAGCAGATGGAGCACCAATAGATGCGGCAAGAGCTGTCAATGAAATTAGTAGAATTGCTGTAAATCCTAAATCAATATTGAAAAGCTGTGCCAAGAAGAAAACTGCTATTATTTGATACAGTGCTGTTCCATACATGTTAATTGTAGTCCCTAAAGGAATGATGAATTGAGAAACCTTTGGTTTGACTTTCATCTTTTTTTCTGCAGTCTTAATTGATAGAGGCATGACTGCCGCAGAACTTGAAGTTGAAAATGCTAATAATTGGGCATCTTTCATCATTGCAAAAGTAGAAGATAATGGCCTCTTTGTAAAAAATTTGAGGATTAGCATGTAGACAAATATCATTACTAAAAGACCAGCTACCACGGTTAGCATATATGCTCCAAGTCCAGAAAGTGCTGACAATCCTAACTTTGATGTGATTCCTGTCATGATACCAAATGCTGCAAATGGTGCCAAACGCATTGCCCATGATACTACTTTCAGGGTGATTTTTTGAACAGATTCTAACAAGTCAAGTATCGGCTTTGAGCTTTCCTTGGGTAAAGTAATCATTGACACTCCGACAATTATTGCAAAAACAATGATACTCAGCATCTCTCCAGACATGAAAGATGCTAATGGATTACTAGGAACAATACCTATAATGCTTTAAGGAATGTCGTGAATAGAAAATTCTGTACTCTGAATTGGTTCAGCATCCTCAATTCCAAAACTTTCTCTGATCAAAGAACTATCAATAAAATTACCTGGTGCTATGATGGTTACAAGAAGAATACCAATAATTAGTGCTATTACAGTTGTAGCAACAAAATAAAGCGAAACACCTAAACCAAGTTTTTGAAGTTGTTCTAAACTTCCAGATGAGGTAAGTCCTCGTACGATCGATGCAAAAATCAATGGTACAATAATCATTTGAATTATTTTTAGAAAAAGATTGGCAGGAATGGATAACCAATCAGAAATTATCTCTGCAGTATCTTTCTCAACAATTCCAAATTCAGGACCTAAAATCATCCCAAAAACTAATCCTAAAAATAATGCAAAAAGTACCTGCGCCCATAATTTCTTCTTTACTAGATATGTAATTTGAGGAATTGAATACTTGAATGACTTTATTTCCACTATGATGTAATTCACCTGTTTCTATTATATTACAAAATAACGTGATTCTCATGAATGATTCTGAGTTTCATTCAATGAATCTGAAAAGATAAAAATTTCATTTTGTAGTTACATTCGTCATAGAAAATCTGCATTTTTCTTAAATGTTATGATCTATATCTAATATCAAAATGGGAGTAATCGTAGTTAGAGCAATCAATTTCAAATATCTTCCCGATGTAGAATTAATTGTTCAAAAAATTAAAGGAGAATGGAACGTTAAAGAAACTTTCAGATAATCACTCACTTACAGTAGACGAATTAAAAAAATCACCTTTGGAAAAAATTGCTACGATTTTTGTGGATACTAGCAGGAATGATTTTGAATCAGGTGATGTTGTTATCTATGAGAATGGAGATTTTGAAATTTTTACTGGAGAGGGTCTTGGTGAATAAAAAAGAAAAAGAATTACAAAAACATATTGAAACTGCATTAAAAAATGAAGACGATCTTCAGCACGATGAAAATGAAGACCTGCAATTATGAGTACGTCCAGCATCAAGTCTTTTATTCGTATGCCTTCTTTGTTCTTTAATGATAACAAGTACACAAAAGACATTCTTGCTTTTGACGATAACTACCATGATAATTTCAGTTCCTGCTGCATTTGCAGAAGAAATTATAGTCAGTCTTCCTGCAGGTTCTGGTGCTCCAGGCTGTGATGAAACAAACGAATGTTACATTCCATACAAGGTAACAGTACATCCAGGAGACAGAGTGGTTTGGAGCAATGATGACACTGCAGCCCACACTGTCACTAGTGGAACTCCTGCAGATGGTCCTGATGGAAAATTTGACAGTTCATTATTCATGGCAGGAACCACGTTTTCACATACGTTTGACTCTCTGGGAGAGTATCCTTACTTTTGTATGGTTCATCCGTGGATGCAAGGCTCCGTGTTAACAACCGTAGGTGGAGGAGTCAAAGCAGATCTGGGAACAATTACAATGGGTGATGGAATGCAGACAACCGGTTCAAAAATGATGTCCAGCGAGTCTTCAATCAAGGTATCTGACACAGATCTCATGATAGGATACACGATAACATCTGGCAAGGTGACAAGTGTTATGCCGGATGTTGACGCAAAATCACTTGTGGTTGGGATAAATTCCAATGATGATGGAATCATCACACTGGAATTACCGCGCTCCGTTTTGGATGCAAAGATGAACAATAACGATGATGAATTTTTTGTATTGGTAGACGGTGAAGAGGTCAACTTTGAAGAATCTGTGACAGAATCAAAACGAACACTGACTGTTTCATTTCCTGCAAACGCAGAAGAAGTAGAGATAATAGGCACATTCGTGGTTCCAGAATTCGGTACAATAGCAGCAATGATCCTAGCAGTTGCAATCATTTCGATAATTGCAGTATCTGCAAAGTCAAGACTAAGCATTATGCCAAGAATCTAATTCCAATTCTTTCTTTTTATTTTTTGTCTATATCGCTTTAGACGTAACCTCGGTTGTTTTGTTGCAG
>Ga0224497_10001308_pt1 | contig 15955 bp, 17 predicted proteins | sample SF_Jul11_sed_USG_4_FD_167970 | JGI IMG/M metagenome (GOLD analysis project Ga0224497, IMG submission 167970) | Sediment microbial communities from San Francisco Bay, California, United States - SF_Jul11_sed_USGS_13 | ecosystem: Environmental > Aquatic > Marine > Sediment | place: USA... | reverse complement strand
CTGATGATTCATTACTATTAACTATAAACAAGAAACTTTTTTCAATTAAAGGACGAACTTATGAAGTAAAAAATCCTTTTGGGAATCTTATTGGAAGATTAAAACAAAAAGGAGAACTAAAACTTTCATCTGATGTACTGTTTGAAAATTCTAAGAAAAATGAAATCCTGAGTGGTGAAATCCCTCTTTCAGATGCATCATGTGAAATTTATGATGATCAAGGAGATGTAGTAGCAAGTGTAGCAAAAGAAAACGAAGAGAGTTGGATGGAAATGATTCAGAGGAAATTTGTTCCTTGGATTTTAGAAATTAATGATTTATCATACGACAGAATTACACTCTTGGCAGTTTTTCTATCTATGTACCACGCGGATTACCATTGGGATAAAGGATCACAATGGAGTTATTTTGGGGGATGACTCTTCAAGATCAAAAAAACCATTACAACATAAAATTCCTAAAAGGCTACGGCCATTCTATTTCAGTCAAAAACTCCAAAATAATGGCTTAACCTGGAAAAAACAAAGGCATGGAATTGGGTTTAGATAATTCGTAGTGGACATACGTGAAAAATCCTAATAGAATTAGTCTAGAAAAAGACAAATCATGTATGTGTAAAGTATATTTGTCATACCATTGACTAAACCATCTTCGTTTTCTATTACTTGTTAATGTCATTGAAAAACTTGCGATTAAATTTTGGTTTTTGTCTGTTATTTCACAATAAGGGAATTTTCTAGTAAACCATGTTCCAATTAAAAGGGGTTCTTTGGTTTTGTCTTGTAAAATTAAGATTCCTTTTTGATTTTTTATTTTTCCAATTATTTTTTTCTCAGAATCTTCCATGATCATGTCTGAGCTCATGAATTTACTTCTGATTTTGACAATAGTTTTCCCACCAGGTACAACAAGAACGCATCCTCCCCCAAGACTTGTTTCTTTTATCAAAGCTAGAGTGTTATTGCCCTGATCTTCAATTATGGTTTTAGATGCGTTTTTTCCATTTATAACATATGATTCGATATTTTGATCCAGAAGTTGAGATGTACTCATGCAAATTCAAGAATTTATTGAATTATTAATAGACAATTACAGTTTTCATATTTGAAAAGGGAATCCCCCCTCTCCACGCCTAGAAACGCGATATAACCTAGATTATGACCTAAAAAGTCAATATCTTAAAGTAAAATAGTTATGACATTCATTATGTCAATGGATTTACCAATAAAATTTGATTCAGGGATATTTTTTGCGTATGAATTACTTTTCAAGACCCAGATCAAAGAGTTTATGACGAACTGTGATACGGCAGCCGAACGAATTGATGAATCCGATAAAACTATGTTTTCACAGTTATATCACAGTAGAAGTTTAACCGGTAAAGTACATGAATGGAACTTAGATGTTAAAAGAACATGGGATGAAATTGATGAAAATGAAAAAAGTGTACATATGCATCCAGTGGAAATAGAAACGAAAGAATACATCAATAAATTTTGTTTATTCTTAATCGAGATACCTTATTTGCCATATGATTTAGTAATTCTAAAAGCAGAATTATCCGAGAAAATTTTTGAAATACAATCGCGAAATGATTTATTAAATATTTTTAGTCCATTGAATACATTCTTAGGTCGTTTTCCAGGAATAATACATTCCATTGGTAATGTTCAAAAATACAGACCAGCATACCTAAAATTTGAAAAAATATTAGATAATGAAATAATAGAGAAGTATTTTGAGGACATTAAACAATTAGCAGAAAATAAGCAATTTGATACAAAAGAAAAATCAGATTTATTTTATAATACAGGACAAAAATTTCGCTTAAGTAATTTCATTAGTGAAGATTCTGAGCACCGATTGACAATAACCTCAAAAATGAATTCTTTTACAATTTTAGGATCAATGGATACAATCGGCAATCAGTCATCTCTTAGTAATTATGAAATAGTGTTTAAAGACATCAATAGACAGTTTTTTTGGGCACGAAATACAGGTTTTGATAATAGAATCGATTATGATTTCTCAACATATATTCATTTTATTTCTATTTCATTGTATTTGCATTACCAAATAAATGAGATTGATAAGCATGAAGTTTCTTTTTCATCATTAGTTAATGAATACAGGGAATTAAAAGAAAAAAAGACTTCCGAGAAGGAATCATTTTATGATCGACTCAATGATTTTGATGAAAAATTATTTTTCTTAAAATCAGATCTTAAACAAATTGATTTTGCATTAAAAAATTTCTTAAATGATACAATAAGATCAATTCCAAATTATAACGCAGTTACATCAGAATTATACAAAAATAATAAGATATTTTCTGAAGGCATATTAGATTTAACGTTTAATAAATCAAAAAATGGTTTAAATCAAATTTTTAAGAAACTATCAGAACTTCAAAAAGAAACTTTAGATCTAAAAGAAAAATTTGAAAAAGACATCGTCTTTGAAAATAATTCCACCATGAACGAGTATACAAAACGAAATACTTGGTTAACCATTTCCATAGTTATTCTTTCTATTGTGATTACGGGAGCCACAATTTATGGGATTGTTTCAAATTCTGGAGGCTGAATTTAAAATTTAATCCTAATAGTTCATTTTGAATACCAACACAAAAAATTGAATGTTATAGTAAATACTTGAGTAATTAGCAATCGCTTAAAATTTTTCTGTATTGACAAAATTCATAGAAATAGGAATTGAATCAATCATTATGCCATCATTGACATTTTTTAATTCCTCAAACCACAATCTTTTTCTATCCGCATTCAGATTCACTAATCTCTCAACAGTTGAGAATTTGCCAATATCTTGAATAGAATCAGATAGAATGGCAGTTCTTAATCGATTAACTCTTGTTATCTTCATTATTTGATACAGATTTCCATCTTTCTCGATAGTATCTAGATGCTCAATCTGCCTGTTTCCAAGATTGCCAATGCCACGTTTCTTCCATTTTTCATTGAATCGGTAGATCCCATTCTGAAGTACATACACATCATCTCCTGAATTCTCATAGGCAAAATCTCCTAATTTGACAGAATTTACGCCTAGTTTCCTTGTAGTTATGATGGAATCAGTGGCAAATGACACCACATCTTTCTCAATGGTATGCTTCTGGACAAACTTGTACAGCATAGCCCTAGTCGTACCTGTAATGGTACTGGCAATAACAGGACTAAACAGATTGCCAATTTTATTGCCAACTCTTTGTGCAATCTTTCCATAGATTGAGTATCACCTAGTAGTATCTGGAACGGATTGTTTTGTATTCTTCAATTTAATATTCAGAGATTAATGAACCAATCAAATTACACAGCAAGTGTATTTTTCATCGCATCAAATGCTCCAGCAACAGTATGAACTTGTGATACGGTATTTTTGACATTGAATTTTTTTAATTCATCTGAAGTGAACGGACCAATGGAGACTACAGATAGTTTTGCAAGATTTTCAAGTAATTTGTCTTTACCATAATCTTTTGACATTATCTCAAAAAATCCACGTACAGATGATGCACTTGTAAACACCACACCATCCACCTTATTCTTAGAGAACAACTCTCTGAATTCATTCCATTGCGTTGTATCCCTGAATGCACAGACATCATAGAGATGAATTTCTAGCACATCAATTCCAATTTTGTTTAAGAGTTCTTTGAGAAACGGGGTAGATGCACCACTGCGTGGAACAATCACTTTTTTCCCAACCGCATTGATTTGCGTGAATTCCTCGCCCACCCCAACTGACGAAAAAGTAGTTGGCTGAAGGTTTACCTTGATTCCTTCATTTTCAAGCGCAATTGTTGTTTTTGGACCAACAGACATTACCATAGTATTTGCAACAGCTAATTGCAGTTTATCTAATTTGCCAACATGTTTTGCAGTATCAAAGAGTAGCTTGACTGCTTTTGAGCTCATAAAAACAGAATAATCAGGATTGTATTTCTCAACAGATTCTAAAAATTCATCAACTATTTTTTCGCCCTTACTTACAAGTTCAATAGTAGGTAGCGGCAGGGGCTTTGCATGATTTTGTTCAGCAAGTGAGATGAATTCAGCGGCATCATCCTTAGAACGAGTAATGGCAATAATTTTTCCATCAAGCATTATTTCCACCTAATAGCATCAGACAAATCAACGACATTTCCGATTATGATGTTTGTTGGAGGAGTAATTTTGTTTTCCTTGACTTTTTTTGCAATGTTTGTAACAGTACCCTTGATCATTTTTTGGTTAGGAGTAGTTCCGTTTTGAATAACAGCTACAGGGGTCTTCTTGTCCATACCCCCAGCTATGAGTTGTTTGCAAATAACATCAATTCTTGAAAGCCCCATCATGATCACAATGGTATCTACTGACTTTGCAAGTCTCTTCCACTTTACAATCTCTTGTTTCTTTTCAGGATCTTCGTGTCCTGTAACGAAGACCACAGATGATGCATGCTTTCTGTGAGTCAGAGGAATGCCAGCATATGTAGCAGAGCCAATTCCAGAAGTAATTCCGGGTACAATTTCATATTTTATTTTGTTTTCTTTGAGAAACTCTGCTTCCTCGCCACCTCGTCCAAAGATTATAGGGTCTCCGCCTTTTAGTCTAACAACATTTTTTTTAGATTTTGCATATTTTACCATCAAATCATTTGTGGTGTCTTGATGAGTAGTGTCATCGCCTACTGCTCTGCCAACATAAATTTTTTCGGCAGATTTTGGAATCATTGAGATTATTTTTTTGCTGACCAGTCTATCATACAAAACAATGTCTGCCTTTTGGAGCAATTCAACTGCACGCAATGTAATTAATTTATGATCTCCAGGGCCTGCTCCAACAAGATACACTTTTCCAGTCATGTCTTATTCCATTCCTCTACTTTTTCTCTCCAATTTAATGCAAGATCATTTACGCCCTTTTTGCGTAGTTCTTCTCCAGCACTTTTGCCAAGAGACTTTGGATCAATTTTGTTGCCAGTTTTACTGACATGCAGCGATTGCTTTCCATCAACAGAAAATGCAGATACGGTTAATGTCATCTCAGTACCATCTGATTTTGCATATGCACCTAGAGGAAATCTGCAACCAGAATCTACATAATCAGATAATGCTCTTTCTGCCTCAATTTCCAATCTAGAATCTGCATCTTCAATTTTTTTTAGCATAGAAATTGTATTTTCATCATCCATCCTAGCTACAATTGCAATTGCTCCTTGCCCAGGTGATGGGGAAAAATCATCTATTGCTAGTGGAGAGAACTTTACATCAACACCTAACCTTGAGATACCAGCTTGTGCAAGAACTATTGCGTCAAAATTCTCTCCAGATGCCTTTCTTATCCTTGTTTCAATGTTCCCTCGTATTGGTTTGACTGTAACATCAGGTCTAATTCTTGAAATCTGAACTGCACGTCGAAGCGAGCTGGTCCCAATTACTGCCCCTGCCTTGATGGTTTCCAAAGATGAACCGTCTGATGAAATAAAGACATCATTTACCGCTTCACGTTTAGGAATTGATGCAAGGATCAAACTCTTATCTAACTCTGAAGGGACATCCTTTAGACTGTGTACTGCAAAATCAACTTCTTTTTGTGAAACTGCTCTGTCAACTTCCTTTTCAAAGATTCCTTTCTGATTTATTGTAAATAAAGGTCTAGAATCAGTATCGCCCTTTGTAGTAATAGACTTAATTTCATATTCACAGTCAGGATTTGCTTTTTTTAGTTCTGAAATGACCCAGTTTGTTTGGGCAATGGATAGTTGACTACCTCTTGCACCTACAGTGTATTTCATCTTTTCACCGATTTTAGTGCCGCATCATATGCATCAAGTGTTTTGTTTAAATCATTTTCAGTGTGAGCATCAGACAGAAAAACCACTTCAAACTGTGAAGGGGCAATGAAGATACCTTTTTTCAGCAACATTCTAAACATTTTTTGAAATTTCTTAGAGTCTGCTTTTTTAGATGTCTCATAATTTGTTACGGGTTTGTCTGTAAAGAAAATCTGAAACATTGATGCTGTGAAGTTGATTTGGTGCGGAATATTCATGTCAGTGGCTATATCATCAAGGGCAGTAGTAAATAACTGATTGAATCGTTCCAGTTTGGAGTAGAGTTTGTTTTTTAGTTTGTTTATTGTCTTAATTGATGCAAGGGCAGCACTTACAGAGATAGGATTTCCTGCAAAAGTACTTGCTTGATAGACTTTACCGCCAGGAGACAACAAATCCATAATTTCTCTTCTACCACCAACCGCTGCAATTGTAAATCCGTTGCTCAAGGCTTTTGCCATCGTAGTGATGTCAGGTTTTATTCCAAAATGTTCTTGAGCACCTCCAGGGGCTACTCTAAATCCCGTGACAACTTCATCAAAAATTAGCGGAATGTTGTTCTCTTTAGTAATTTTTCTCAAATCATAAAGGAAATTCTTTTCAGGCAGAATCAAACCCATATTAGCCAAGATTGGCTCTACAATGACTCCTGCAATATCTTTATTTTTCTGAATTGTCTTTTGAAGATCTTCAATGTTGTTATATTGCACAACCAAAGTATTTTTTGATACTTCATCTAATCCACCATCTGAAACTGAGATGCCATTATGGGCAGAGCCAGATCCGGCTTTTACCAGTACAGAGTCATGTGCCCCATGATAGCATCCTTCAAATTTAATTATCTTTTTCTTTTTTGTAAATCCGCGTGCCAATCTAATTGCAGTCATTGTTGCCTCACCTCCAGTGTTTACCAATCTGACTTTGTCAATTGATGGAAAGTTTCCAATGATTAGTTTTGAGAGTTCAATTTCAGATTCTGTTGGAGTACAGTATAAAGTTCCCTTGGAGAGCTGATTTGAGACAGCATCGATAATCTCTTTTCTTCTATGTCCCAAAAGCAATGCTCCATACCCATTGCAAAAATCAACATACTTTTTGTTTTCAGCATCCCAGATATGTGCACCGTTTGATTTTTTTGCAAAGAATGGATATGGTTCAAAATACCTAACAGGACTATTGACTCCTGAAGGAATGACTTTTTTTGCATTTGAGAATAATTTTGAATTGGTCATCAACATAGACTAAACTAGGTCATTATTATTCGTAAAAGAATGATTTTTAGGCACAAACAGGTCAATGGAGATACTTAAGATTTTTCTTGATTTCTTTGTATCTCAAATTTTTTCCTAAACAAAAATGCAACTATAATTGTTCCAACATAAGGAGCACTCCAATAAAGCCACAGGTCATTTATCATTCCAGACAACAAAGCAGGTGCAAGTGCTCTTGCCGGATTCATTGACGCACCAGAGATAGATGCCAAAAAAAAGATATCCAGGCCAACCATGCCACCAATTGCAATTCCGCTAAATCCTTTGAGTCCTTTTGTATATACCACAACAAAAATTACTGTCATGAGTAATGCAGATGCTAAAACTTCTACTGGAAATATTAAAAATATTGAATAGTCATAGTTTGGCGCATTAGCACCAAGGTTTGCATCTTTTCCAATAAACATCATTACAAACAGAGAACCAAGTATCGCACCAATAATTTCAGCTGTAAAATACCAAATGATTTGTATTTTCGAAATATGACCTGTAATGTAGTATCCTATGGTTACAGCAGGATTAAAGTGAGCAAGTGAAATTTTACCAAAGGAGTAAACTCCAATAATTAATGCAATGAAGGGAGTAACAGCTGCAAACCATATTCCATATGGACCGCCAATTTGAACGTCATATACGATTGATCCTGTAGCAAAAATTACAAGGATGAATGTACCAATTAATTCTACGATAAAGATTTGAAGGTTAGAATATGCCATACTATTCCTCTAATTTTTTAATGAGATTCAAGACTTTGTTTTTAATTTCATCTCGAATCTTCCTTATCTGCTCAACATCCTTGTCTTTGGGATCAGAAATATTCCAATCTATTACATCATCTACAAATAATGCAGGACATGATTCTTTATCCATACAACCCATATTGACAGTGACAGATTGAACAATCATGTCATTTGTCAACTCTTTTGGTTTTTGTTCAGTTATGTCAATTCCAATCTCTTTCATCACATCAATTACATGTGAATTTAATTGCGATTGAGGTTTAGTTCCAGCACTAATTACATCAAACTGAGGAGCGTATTTTCTAAGAAATCCTTCGGCCATCTGACTACGACCGGCATTTTCTACGCATACAAAAAGGATTTTTTTTCTAGCCACATAATCAAATAAATATTAGTTTATATAAATTTAAATTGATATGAATGGAATCAGTCTTTTAAAATGCATTTGTGATGAAACAAGATTTGATATTCTAGAGTTATTGCAGAAAAATAAAGAGTTGTGCGTGAATGATTTTGTTGAAAAATTAAAAAAAGACCAGCCACTAGTGTCACATCATCTAAAGACACTGAAAAAATGTGGTATCGTCAAATCAAGAGACTCTGGGAAAAAAGCAATGTATTCTATTTCAAATAGTCAGCTTTCAAGTTTGATCTCAAGCATTACAAATGCAAGTAAAAAAATTCCAATTCTGTGCTCAGATGGTTCTTGCTGTTAGAATTTTTCAGTTCTCACTACACCAACATCACTAACATAGAGAACTATTGCAAAGTTTGCAAATAATGTCCTAGATATCTCTTCAATAACATCAGACAGTTTTTCTTCGCGCATGATTACTTCGACTTTGACATTTTTTTCGTTTTTGAATCCTTGACCACGTAAACCACGTGCACCATTTCCATCTACCTCGTAAGTTGTATATCCGGTAATTTCATGATTTTTTAAAATTTCAATTATATTTTTTTGAGCAAGAATTTCACATGTGATTGTAAGTAATTTTACGTTGTATAATTTCATATCCAATTCTTTATGATATAATTGAATAAGTCTATCGATCCTTCTCCAGTGTGAACAATAGATGAGATGGTAAACATAATTGGCAACAATACAATAATGTTGTAAGGGAATGTAATTCCCAATGCAGAAGTTATGTAAAGACTTGGTTTTGCTTGTGGTATTGCATTTCGCAATACTGCAGGTGCTGCAATAAATGATGCGCTAGCTAACAACAATCCAAACATAACTGCACCACCAAGACTCAACCCCATTGCAGTAGCAACTAAAACTCCGATGATTCCGTTAAATGTAGGCATGATTATAGCAAACGCAGTAAGAAAAATTCCAACTTTTTTGATGTCATCTAGTCTTTGACCGGCAATTATTCCCATCTCTATCATAAAAATGACAATCGCTCCAGTAAACATTTCATCAAATACGATTTTGATAGAGCTGAATCCCTCTTCACCAATTATGTATCCTATTACAATACTTCCAAGCAAAATCACTATTGCTTTTCCTGTAATTGATTCATGTAAAACCTGAGAGAGTTTTGTTTTATTCTGCATCCCAACATCAATGTCAGATGTATCATCACTTGTGAAAGATTTTTTCTTTGCTTTGATTTGTTTTGATACTGCCATGTTTGTCAAAAATATTGCCAAGATAAATGCAACTGGTTCTAGTACTGCTAAAATAGCTGCAAGATACCCTTCTGATGAGACACCCTGGTTTTTTAGAAAAGACAGGCCTACTGAAAAAGTCACAGCTCCTACTGCACCATATGTGGATGCAAGTGCATAAGAATCAAAAATATTGAATTTTCCCAATCTTCTCAAAATTTGATAATGATTCAAAGTAAACAAGAGTGAAAATCCAATTGCAACAAACATTGGAATCAACATGTTTTCAAAACCAGTATTTCTCATCTCAATTCCACCATGAAGACCGATTGCAGCTAGAAGATAGATTGGCAAGAATTCTGAAATTGCTTCGGGAATTTTCAAATCAGATTTTATTCGGGCTGCAATAATTCCAAACAAAAAGAATAGAATGATAGGAGTTAGAAGATTTGATTGAATTAACTGTAAAATATCCATTTGAACAATACAAAAAAATTTTGGCAGAATAAAAATTAAGATATTAAAATATCAAACAAATAGTTGGATTAGATAAGTAATACCAATTCCCATTAAGGCACTACCGGGAATGGTAATCACCCATGAGAAAACAATTTGCTTACTGACTTTCCATCTTACAGCACGCTTTCTGCGTGCAGCACCTGCACCCATAATAGTACCAGTAATTGCATGGGTAGTACTAGCAGGAATCCCAAATACGGCAAATACTGCCAACATCAATCCCCCACCTGTTTCTGCTGCAAATCCCTGATATGGTTTGAGTCTTGTAATTTTTACGCCCAAAGTTTTGATTACTTTGTACCCGCCAAAGAAAGTACCCAATCCCATTGCAGTGGCTGCAGCAACAATCACCCATAACGGCATTTCAAGTTCAGGGATCATTCCTGCTGAAAATAATATCAAAACAATAATTCCCATGGTTTTTTGTCCATCGTTTGCCCCATGGGTTAGTGCAAACCAAGCTGAAGAGATAATCTGCAATTTACCAAATGTTTTGTTTACGGGTCCAGGTTTACGACCAGCAAAAATTGTAATTATTAACCCAGTTAGCAATAATCCAAAAATAATTCCACCTATAGGAGCAATTACGATACCTGCTAATACTTTGGTAAGACCACCATAAACTAGTTTTTCAAATCCCAATCCTGCAATGCCTGCACCCATAATTCCTCCAATTAAAGAATGGCTGTTTGATATTGGCAATCCAAAATAAGTACAAAGAGTGCTCCAACCAATTGCGCCAGATAATCCACCTATAATCATGTAAACAGTAATGTCATCGGGACTGACGATTCCTTTTGCAATTGTAGTTGCAACAGCAACACCGAATATGAAAGGACCAATGAAATTCATTGCTGCAGACAAACCCACAGCATGAATCGGTTTTAGAACACGTGTTCCAATTACAGTAGCAACAGAATTGGCAGAATCATTGAAACCATTTACAAAATCAAAGATTAATGCTACAATGATTGCACCAATCGCTAACTCTATCATTTAATCAACTCAGGTATATTTTAGAACAATATCTTCAATCACATCTGCAACATCAACACACCTGTCAGACGCAGTTTCCATAGTTTCGTAGATATCTTTCAGTTTTATGATTTTGATTGCATCATCACTTTCAAAGAGTTCTTTGATCGCTTCCCTATACAAATCATCTACTGTATGCTCAATATCACCGGTATTTCTACAATGTTCAATCATGTCTTTTGAATTTTTCATTTTCTGTAGTTTTGAAATCATGTATTCCACTTCTTTGGTAGCTTTGACTAGCTCCTTTGCCATTTCTAAACAATATCGAGGAGGAGTGGTGATTTTGTAGCTATACACCCTTGCAGCAATACCGTCCATAAAATCAATCACATCATCAATTTTTGATGCAATTCTTTGCATGTCTTCTCTATCCAAAGGAGTGATGAAGGTTTTGTTTAATTCTGCAAAAATATCGCGTGTAAGTTCGTCAGCTTCAGTTTCAAGTCTATGAATTTTTTTAGTTTGATCAGCGTTACTTAGATCGGAGAATAAAACAACTACGGCTTCGGATGTTTCAACTGCTTTTTTAGCTAGGTTATCTAGAATTGTTAAGAGTTCTTTTTCATTAGACTTTATCCATGATAGCCATTGCCCCATGACTCATCAAAGAGAATTTTATAATTAAGGCAGATCAACATAAAGTCTATTGTACTATATAGTAAAATGACAAATGTACAGATCTTAATTTGATCTATATTTTAGTTCATCATGCAGTAAAAAAAAGAAAAGGTCTACTCTACGTAGAATCCAGAAGCCCATTTATGGGTGTCTCTTAAATCAGCGCTGCTGGTAGTTTTTGCTTTTTCAACAACGAACATTGCATCATAGAATGGATTATTTGGTTTGTATCCTTGACATTCAAAGTCAAAAATATTTTCTAGTGCAAATTTGCCTTTGACATAACTTTCTTCTGTGTTTGGTTCTGTAGATACAACATAATCAGTTGATCTACAATTTGAATAGTCAAAGCCACGAATTTCTTCATTACCAGACACAATCTTTACATTTATGTCAACTAGATCACGATTGCCAGTTCCAGTCACACTTTGAATTGATAGATTGTCATCAACATGACTGTATAGTAATGGATAATCACCTACAATTCCTCTGAACTCTATGGTTGGATATACTGCCTTTCTAGTAAATGCATCAGCAGCTACGTTTTTGTTACCGTTATCTCCTTTATTCTTTTCAGTTGCTGTAAGTATTTGATTTTGTTTGAACATGGAGAATTCCACAGTTTCTACACCATCTTCAAAAGCGAAGATAGCAACAGCACTCAATCCTTTGTCAGTGTTTTGAAGTGGCTCTACATATTCATGTACCATTTGAGATGTTTTCCAAGTGATATCATCAGAAAGTTCGTCATAATACATGTTTAAGGCTTCAATCCCTGAACATTCAAAGCCTAATTGATAAGTAGTTACAAAGCCACTTTTTCCAGTAAATCCTTCTTCTTTGTCTGTTTGAGTTGTGATTTTAGCATCAGATACACGACAACTTGAAAAATCAAATCCCCTCAATGTCTTTTCTCCATTAGTAAATTCTACCAATGCATCAAAGTCATTATTAGATTGTACACTGAGTCCTGATACTTTTCTTGCAGTGTCGATTTTGCTTTGCAGTAATGGATAGTAATCCAAAACACCTTCAACTGAGAATTCAGGCTTTACATTTCGTCCAGATTCAGCATATCCTGAAACTAGATCGAATATAGGAAATTCAATTTTTTCCTTTCCTTCATCAAAGGAGAATGTTACAGATGTTTTCATTCCATTAATGAATTCAAATCCAGATTCACCATGATCTATCATAGTACCAGGAGTTATCTTTGTGGAATCATTAACAGTATTCAGTCCACTGCATACAAAGTCAATTTTATCTACTATTGCAAATCCAACTTCTTTGGTATAACTTTCATAATCATTTGAGTCAAGTGTTTCAATTTGATAGTTATCTACCCTACAGTTATTGTAATCAAGAGAGATTATAGATTCACCTTTTTTTACAAAATCAGCATCAACGTCAAAGTATTTGAAATGATGATCAAATGCTGCATTTGAATATCGGTAAATGTATGCCTCATCCATTGCTTTGTGCAACAATGGAGATTCTGTCACAGAACCTTGTACTGAAAATGAAACTCCTGAATCATCAATAAAGTTTTCACCCATTTTAAAAACAGGGAATTCGTGTGTTTCTATCCCGTCTCGGAATGTAAATGTCAATACGGGCATTACATCACCAACCATATTGTAGTCGTTACTTTCTTCAGCATATGCATTTGAAAGTACAAAGGAAGTTACAGTGAATAATGCAACAATACTAAAAATTGCAATGTTCTTTGTGTTTTTGTTAGTCATTAAACGATAAAAGAATATGTTTCTGTATAAGCTGTGTCATAATTCTATACTGATAAAATATAGTCATAGATAGTACATCTATTTTTATATAGAAAAAATTCAAATCACTAAAAATTCTATAAAATTAGAATTATAATACAAAATTATCATTTACAATTAATCAACAGATCAGTTTTAGAATCTGTAGGAGAATAGCATCCATGACAGGCAGGACAAACTTTGACAATTAGTACTAAAATTTGGCAAACATTATCAGAGTTAACAATTTTTTCATTTCTTGTCAACTTTGTGTCAAAATGGTTTGTTTACTTCACGCGTGAACACGTAGCTTGCAAGACCCACCATTACAAGAACAAATACAGAGATAATTCCAAGGCTCAACACAATTGAAATCCCACCTTCTGAGACGCCAGTCATCAGTTCCCTTACCAGTAATACAGTATATGTAACAGGGTTAAGTTGTGCAATTAAAGCAAGCCAATCAGGTAGTAATTCTAGCGGAAACAATGCAGGACTCAACATGAATAATGGCATTCCAAGAAAATTTATCATGCCCCAAAAAGTTTCTTGAGACTTTGCAGTAGCTGCAACAATAACTGAAATTCCTGAAAACCCCAATGAAAATAAAATAACAATTGCCATGATTGGAGCTATCATTAGTGGATTTGGAAAGTTAACTCCTATTGCCAAAGCAATTCCCAAAATCAGACTAGCTTGCATAGCTGCAATTAAAGAAATTGCAGACATCTTTCCAAGTGCAATTGCAGAACGAGATATAGGAGAAGTCAGCGCCTTATTCATAAAACCATAACGCCTATCCCAAAGTGTATTAACACCACCAAAAATACTTGTAAAAATCGCAGTAAGAATAATGACACCAGGTGCCATAAATTCAATGTATTCACCTTCAAACCCAACAGACTGAATAAGAGGTTGAGTTCCAGAAAAAGTATTTCCTATAACAATTATCCAAATTGCAGGTTGGATTAAACGAATTAAAACACCACTTCGAGATTTTTTATATCTTTTTAATTCTCTCCAAAAAATTGTATAAGTATCATACATCAAAGTACTCATGCTTGTAACCTCTTCATTTTTGCATGTTCTCGTTTTCGATTAAATTTTGAATCATCATCTCTTATTTCATGTCCAGTGTATGAGATGAATACATCATCAAGTGTTGGTTGAGTTAAAGCAATAGAAGTGATTTTGATTTTTAGATCAGACGAAATTTGAAAAATTTTTGGGATTACTTCTGTTCCGTTTGATGCAAATAAAGTCAGTTTCGAACCATCTACATTAATTTTCTTGACAAACTCTATGTTTTGAAGTTCTGATAAAAATGAGTCGTGTTTTTCTTCATCATCTATAACGATTGAAATCACTTCATTGCCCATTGCATTTTTCATGTTTTTAGGAGAGTCAATTACCTGTATTTTTCCGCCATCAATAATCCCAATCCTATCGCAGAGTTGATCTGCCTCTTCCATATAGTGAGTGGTCAAAAAGATTGTCATTTCAAACTCATCGTGAATTTTTTTCAGATATTTCCAAATCTTTCTACGAGTTTGAATATCTAGGCCTACTGTAGGTTCATCAAGAAATAATACTTTTGGTCTGTGCAATAAACCTCCTGCTATATCAAGTCTTTTTCTCATACCACCTGAATAAGTTACTACATAATCATGTTGTTTGTCAGTTAGTTCAATTAATTCTAAAACAGAGTCAATTCTTTGATTAATTTCATTTTTTGGGATATGATTGAGTTTTGCTTGTAATATCAAGTTCTCTCTCCCAGTAAGGTATTCATCAACCGTGGTTTCTTGTTGAACATATCCAATACTTTCTCGAACTTTTTTTGAATTAGTCATTACATCAAATCCAGAGATCAAAGCTTGGCCAGATGTTGGTTTTAGCAGAGTGGTAAGAATCATCATCGTAGTACTTTTTCCAGCACCATTAGGTCCTAGAAATCCAAAGATTTCCCCGCATTCGACTGAAAAAGAGATATCATTTACAGCAGTTACATCCCCAAATGATTTTGTAAGAGATTTTGTTTCTATGGCTGACAATACCTTTTGATCGCGTTGTGCAATTATAAATTGCTAAGTATTCATGAAAACACAAAAAAAATTTAAAGAGTAATAAGATGATTTGTCGTATGATAGGATTATGCCAGAAATGCCACTCATCAAATGTAGGGATAACCGTTCAAGAAGGAATTCCTGTTTGCGATGTGTGTTCTAAGAAAACAGATTAAACAAAAATATTTGTTAAAAAAATAAAAGAAATCATTCAAGTTTTTTGAATTCTTCTTTATTCATTCCTAAAATGACTTTTTCACCAATTCCCCAAATTTCAGATTTGGATAAGATCTTTGAATGCATCAAGCCATGACTAACTTCAATGGATTCCAGTTCATTAGTGTCAGGATTTTTGTGTAATCGTTTGACTTTGCCAATTTTATGACTGTCAATATCAACTACCGTAACTCCTGTTCTTACTGGGGGTCTGCTAAGAAGCAAGGTTTCCTCAGAAAATTTGTCAATATAGTCCTCTGAAAGAAAATAAT
>Ga0224497_10001307_pt1 | contig 15956 bp, 13 predicted proteins | sample SF_Jul11_sed_USG_4_FD_167970 | JGI IMG/M metagenome (GOLD analysis project Ga0224497, IMG submission 167970) | Sediment microbial communities from San Francisco Bay, California, United States - SF_Jul11_sed_USGS_13 | ecosystem: Environmental > Aquatic > Marine > Sediment | place: USA... | reverse complement strand
CTTCTCTGGCGCGTTTTCAAACTCGCGATGCGTGCAACCGATTCCGAGCGGTTCTTCGAAGCTTATCTGGCGATCGGTCTTGGGACCTGGCTCGGCCTGCAGGCGTTTATCAACGTCGGCGTAAATATGGGTCTGCTACCAACCAAAGGGCTGACATTGCCATTGATCAGCTACGGTCGAAGCAGCCTGATAGTAACAATGATCGCAATTGGTCTGTTGCTGCGGATTCATCACGAACTGGTGGTTGACGCGAAGCCGGTTAACCGCAAGCGGAGCCGCAAACGATGAGCGGCCGCGGCGTCAATCGACCGATACTTGTCATGGCCGGTGGCACGGGCGGACATGTGTACCCAGCGCTCGCAGTGGCGCGCGCCCTGGAAGCACATGCGCAGGATATCGTTTGGCTGGGCACGCATCGTGGTCTCGAAGCAAAAGTCGTTCCGGCGGCCGGCATCGATATCGAATGGATCAGCGTTAAAGGTCTGCGGCAAAAGGGTTTCGCCGCACTTTTCATAGCACCGTTTCAACTGGCGTGGGCGCTCATACAGTCGCTCGGCGTCATTTTGCGCCGCCGTCCTGCCGCCGTGCTCGGCATGGGGGGCTTCGTGTCCGGGCCCGGCGGACTCGCCGCCTGGCTCACCCGTCGGCCGCTCGTCATCCACGAGCAAAATGCGGCCGCCGGCCTTACAAACCGTCTTCTGGCGCGTCTTGCCCGGGTTGTGCTGCAAGCCTTCCCGGGCAGTTTTAATGCCCGTGTCAACGCGGAGACCGTGGGCAACCCGGTTCGCGAGGACATCGCCGCAGTGGCCGACCCGGCTGTTCGCTACAGCGAGCGACAGGGGCCGCTGCGCTTGCTGGTTCTGGGTGGCAGCCAGGGCGCGTTGGCACTCAACCAAACGGTTCCTGAAGCACTATCCAAACTGCCAGCGCACGAGCGCCCCGTCGTTCGCCACCAGTGTGGTAGCGCGACGCTGGATATCGCGCGGGCAGCCTACGACCAATATGGCGTCGAGGTCGACCTCGTGCCGTTCATAGACGATATGGCGTCGACCTACGCCTGGGCCGACCTCGTCGTTTGCCGTGCCGGTGCGCTGACGGTCGCCGAACTTTGTGCTGTTGGTTTGCCGGCGCTGTTTGTTCCGTATCCGGGGGCTGTCGATGATCATCAGACAGCGAATGCGCGGCCAATGGCGGACGTCGGCGCCGCCGTCATCATCGATCAGAGCATGTTGAGCGCGGACGTTCTCGCTGCGCAGCTCAGAGAGTGGCTGACCTCGCGCGATGACTTGCAGGGCAAGGCGGAAAAGGCGCACAAGCTCGACAAACCGAGCGCACTGGCGCGGATCACCGAACTGTGCCTCGAGCAGGCGGGAGTCGCCGCATGATCAAGCGAATGCGGCGAATCCATTGCGTGCACTTCGTCGGCATCGGCGGCTCCGGCATGTCTGGTATTGCGGAGGTCATGCTGAGCCTGGGATACAAGGTGCAAGGCTCGGACCTCAAGCCCAATAAACAAACACGACGCCTTGAGAGTCAGGGCGCTACCGTCTTCATCGGCCACGCTGCGAAAAATATTGAGAACGCCGATGCCGTTGTCGTTTCCAGCGCGGTCGATGAAACCAACGCCGAGGTTGCTGCGGCACGCGAGCGATTAATGCCCGTCGTGCAGCGTGCCGAAATGCTCGCGGAACTCATGCGCTTCCGCTATTCGATTGCCGTGGCGGGCACACATGGCAAAACGACGACGACGAGTCTTGTCGCTAGCGTGCTGGCCGAGGGCGGGCTCGATCCGACGTTCGTCATCGGTGGCCGGCTCAAGAGCGCGGATGCCAATGCTCGGCTTGGGCAGGGGGATTACCTTGTCGCCGAAGCTGATGAAAGTGACGCTTCATTCGTGCATTTGAAACCAATGCTCGCAGTCGTGACCAACATTGATGCCGACCATATGTCGACGTACGAGGGCGACATCGAAAAGCTACGCACTGGTTTCGTCGAATTTTTGCACAACCTGCCTTTTTATGGTCTTGCCGTCGTGTGTAACGACGATCCGGGTGTTAAAGAAATCCTTGGCGCCATCGGACGCTCGATTGTCACTTACGGGGTCAATGAAGATGCCGATGTGCGTGCCGAGAATATCGAGTTTTCAGGAGGGCTGACACGCTTTGATGTGGTTCGTGCGGCTGAACGTGAGCGAATGCACGTCTCATTACAGCTACCGGGCATGCACAACGTCCGTAATGCCCTGGCGACTATCGCGGTTGCTGACGAACTTCAGATTGCCGACGAGGCTGTCGTCAATGCGCTGAAAAACTTCGAAGGTATCGATCGCCGCTTCCAGAATCTTGGCGAAGTGGAAACGGTGGCCGGCAAAGTCATGCTGGTCGACGATTACGGCCACCATCCGACGGAGATTGCGGCGACGCTGTCGGCCGCGCGATCAGGCTGGCCCGAACGTCGCGTCGTACTTGTTTTCCAGCCGCATCGTTACACTCGCACGCGTGACCTCCTGGATGACTTTGCGACCGTGCTCTCGGATGCCGATGTGGCGATCGTACTCGACGTCTATGCCGCCGGTGAAGTACCTATCGCCGGCGCCGACGGCAGGGCAATAGCGCGCGCCATTCGAACGCGCGGGGCGGTCGAGCCGGTTTTCGTCGAGACGCTCGACGAGCTGCAGCCGATCATCGAAAGCGTGATTGAAGAGGGCGACCTCGTACTGACAATGGGCGCGGGCGACATCGGCGCCTATGCCGCGAGACTGCCCGATTTGCTGCGCAAGAAACCCAATTTGAAGGTGCACTCATGATGGCTGCCGAGCAGGCACAGGTACGCGGCGAGCTGCGGTCGAATGAAGCGATGAGCAAACATACGTCATGGCGCATAGGCGGACCCGCACAAAGCTTCTTTGTTCCCGCAAGCATCGATGACCTGTCGCTATTCCTGCGCGAGCTCGACCCATCCGTGCCGGTGTTCTGGTTCGGCGTCGGCAGCAACCTGCTGGTACGCGACGGCGGCATTCGCGGTGTCGTAATTTCCGCCGCGCGCATTCTGCAGGACCTCGAGAGGATCGATCAATATACCGTGAGGGCAGGAAGCGGGCTGCCGTGCACACAGCTCGCACGGCAGTGCATTCGCTGGGGTCTTGGGCCTTCCGAGTTTTTCGCAGGTATCCCCGGAACGATCGGCGGCGCACTCGCGATGAACGCCGGCGCCCATGGCGGAGAGACCTGGGAGCGTGTCGCGTCGGTTCGCACGATTGACCGCGCCGGTGAAATTCATGAGCGTGCGCCCAGCGAGTATTCGATTGCCTACCGCAGCGTGACGGGGCCGAGCGATGAGTGGTTTATCTCGGCAACGCTTCGCTTCGAACCCGATGTTACGCCGAGCATGGACGCAATGAAATCCATGCTCGAGCGTCGCAAAGCGACACAGCCGCTTGGTTTGCCGAGCTGTGGCTCGGTGTTTCGAAATCCACCCGGAGATTTCGCTGCGCGTCTGATCGAAAGCGCCGGGCTGAAGGGCTATTCGATCGGTGGCGCTGAGGTGTCGGAGAAACATGCGAACTTCATCATCAACAAGGACAACGCGTCGGCGACGGACGTCGAGGAGTTGATTGAGCACGTTCGCCAGACGGTCATCGAAGTGCACGGCATCGAACTCATGCACGAAGTTCGTATCGTCGGTGAGGAGGTCCAATGAGCCGCATCGCGACAGTACGCGAGAAACGGATTGCGGTCGATAGCGCCCATGACTTCGGACGTGTTGCGGTCATACTGGGCGGCAACTCCAGCGAGCGCGAAGTGTCTCTGGACACTGGCGGCGCCGTGCTCAAAGCGCTGACGGCGCAGGGTGTCGATGCCCATGCCTGGGACCCTGCTGAAAAAAGCCTCGTCGAATTCGCGGCGGCCGGATTTGACCGCGTATGGGTTGCGCTGCATGGAACCGGTGGCGAAGACGGTTCCTTGCAGGGTGCACTGCAATGGCTCGATATACCGTACACGGGCAGCGGCGTCATGGCGTCGGCGCTGGCGATGGACAAGATTCGCAGTAAGCACCTGTTCGAAGCTTGCGGCATACCGACACCGGACCATGCCGTGATTCGGCACCAGGCGGATGCCGTGCTGGCTGCAGAGTCTCTCGGATTTCCGCTGATTCTGAAGCCTGCCACGGAAGGTTCCAGTGTTGGCATGTCGAAAGTGTTTGATCACGACGACCTCGCGGGAGCGGTCGATCTGGCTTTGAGTTTTGGCGGAATTGCGCTCGCCGAGCATTGCGTGATCGGCGATGAGTTCACGGTCGGCGTGCTGCAAGGCACGGCGCTGCCGAGTATTCGCATCGAGACGCCACGTGTGTTCTACGACTATCGCGCGAAGTATGAGTCGGATCGTACCGAGTACCACTGTCCGGGAACGGCAAATGCCGCAATCGAGGCAATGTATGCCGATCTCGCAATGGCCGCATTCCGCGAATTGGGCTGTACGGGCTGGGGTCGTGTCGATTTCATGACCGGCGGTGACGGCATGCCACAAGTGCTGGAGGTCAACACGGTCCCGGGCATGACTAGCCACAGCCTGGTACCGATAGCAGCCCGGCAAGCCGGCATAACTTTTGAAGAGCTTTGCTGGCGGATATTGGAGACGAGCGTCAACGAGGCGATTCGCTCCGGCACGATCGAGGTGGCAGCCAATGACGCGTAAACAGGCACGACGCAGAAAGCAGAAGAACGCAGCGCGATTCACGATGCCGAAGATCCGAGTCACGCACATCGTTGCGCCATTCGTTGCCGTGGCAGCCATTGTCGTCACGTATCTAGCCAGTGCCAATATGCTCGATCGTCCGATTCGCTCAATCGAGATAAACGGGCCGTTCCAGCGCGTCAGCGCGCTGCAGATTGAAGAAGCAATCGGCGATGACCTCGAGGATGGGTTTGTCAGCGCGGATCTGGCTCGGATACAGCGCAGCATTGTCGAGCTTCCGTGGATTGACCAGGCAACGGTCGCGCGGCGCTGGCCATCCCGGCTGCGAATTACGGTGACCGAGCAGGTTCCGGCGGCAATTTGGGGTGAACATGGGCTGCTCAATGTACGTGGTGAGCTTTTCGTCACCGACGCAAGGCACATACCCGTGGAACTGCCCAGGCTGAGCGGGCCGCAGGATCGCGCGGCTGACGTCGCGCAGCGTTACCTGCAGGTTCGTGATCGGCTGATACCCGTCGGGCTTGATCTGCGGCGAGTGCATCTCGATCCGCGTGGCGCGTGGGAGATGACGTTGCAAAACGGTGTGGAAGTGCGGCTCGGGCGTCGCGAAGTCGGTGCCCGGACTGAGTTATTTCTTGACGTCGTTGCCGACGTCATTACCGGGCGCGCGACCGAAATCGAGTACGTCGACATGCGCTACAGCAATGGCTTCACGATCGGCTGGAACAACGGAGCGAGAACCCCCGTTAAGGACCGGCAAACAGAAGCCGACAAAATGCTGGCATCGCGGAGTGCGCCCTGAATGACCAAGCGTGTAGACAAGAATCTGATCGTTGGGCTCGATATCGGAACGTCGAAAGTCGTGGCGATCGTCGGCGAAATCAACGACGACGGCGGGATCGAGGTTGTCGGTATCGGGTCGCATCCATCTCGAGGCTTGAAGAAAGGTGTTGTCGTCAACATAGAATCGACCGTCCATTCTATTCAGCGTGCCGTTGAGGAAGCTGAACTGATGGCCGGATGCGATATTCACTCTGTCTATACGGGCATCGCGGGCAGTCATGTCCGCAGTCTCAACTCACACGGCATAGTCGCAATTCGAGACAAGGAGGTTAGTGCGGGTGATGTCGATCGTGTGATCGACGCGGCGCGTGCGGTTGCAATTCCGGCAGATCAGAAGATTTTGCACATCCTGCCGCAGGAATTCCTGATCGACAGTCAGGAAGGTATTCGTGAACCGGTCGGCATGTCGGGCGTGCGTCTCGAAGCAAAAGTGCACATGGTGACCGGCGCCGAAAGCGCGGCCCAGAACATCGTCAAGTGCGTGCAGCGCTGTGGCCTCGAAGTTGATGACATCGTTCTCGAGCAACTCGCATCGAGCTACTCGGTATTGACCGACGATGAGAAGGAACTCGGCTCGTGCATAGTCGATATTGGCGGCGGCACGACAGATCTAGCGGTGTTTCTCGGCGGTGCGATCCAGCACACGGCCGTTATTCCGATCGCAGGCGACCAGGTGACGAACGACATCGCCGTATCGATGCGCACGCCGACGCAATATGCCGAGGAGATCAAGATCAAGTATGCCTGCGCGCTGTCGCAGCTCGCTAACCCCGACGAGACAATCGAAGTGCCGAGTGTCGGGGAACGGCCGCCGCGGCGCCTGGCGCGACAAACACTCGCCGAGATCGTAGAGCCCCGCTTTGAAGAGCTGTTTGGCCTGATCCGTGATGAGTTGCGTCGATCGGGTTTCGAAGAGTTGATTGCAGCGGGCATCGTCATCACGGGTGGCAGCGCGAAGATGGAGGGCGCCGTCGAGTTGGCGGAGGAGGTATTTCATATGCCAGTCCGACTCGGCTCACCGCAATACGTGGAGGGCCTGATGGACGTGGTTCGAAACCCGATACACGCGACGGGTGTGGGCCTGCTCCTTTATGGCCATGAAAACCTGACGCGGCGCAGCACCCGCGCCACGCCGATCAGCCACAACCTGAACGATGTGTGGGACCGCATGAAAGCCTGGTTCGGCGGACAGTTTTAGGAATCCTTGCGATGCACCACGATTTATCGATGCGTTGCAGGGGAAATGAGCATGGGGAAGTTTAAAAGGAATCCTTGTGAAGTCTTACAAGGAAGTTAAATCGGGGTGACGAGAGTTCCCTATCAAGAGGTCAAAAGCGGAGGAAGTCTAAATGTTTGAGTTAATGGATGCGCATAGTCAGACCGCAGTCATCAAGGTCATTGGCGTCGGCGGCGGCGGCGGCAATGCCGTTGCCCATATGGTCGATGCCGGGATCGAAGGTGTGGATTTCGTGTGCGCCAATACCGACTCGCAGGCGCTGAAAAGTGCACGCGTGCGGACGGCGTTACAAATAGGCTGCAATATCACTAAAGGACTCGGCGCGGGCGCCGATCCCGATATAGGTCGTCAGGCAGCGATGGAGGATCGCGACCGGATTCACGAGGTCATCGAGGGCGCCGATATGCTGTTTATCACGGCCGGAATGGGAGGTGGCACAGGCACCGGCGCGACACCCGTGGTCGCGCAGGTTGCCAAGGAACTCGGAATCCTGACCGTAGCCGTAATCACGAAGCCTTTCCAGATGGAAGGGAGCAAGCGCATGGCCATCGCGGAACACGGTATCGGTGAACTCGGCAAACACGTCGATTCTCTGATAACGATTCCTAACGAAAAGCTGCTGACTGTGCTCGGCGGCGAAACAACACTGCTCGATGCGTTTCGCGCGGCGAACCAGGTGCTGCAAGGCGCCGTGCAGGGGATTGCGGAACTGATCACGCGACCGGGCCTCATCAATGTCGATTTCGCCGACGTCAAAACCGTGATGGCTGAAATGGGTATGGCGATGATGGGTTCGGGAGTGTCGTCCGGCGAGGACCGTGCACGCGAAGCCGCCGAAGCGGCCATTTCGAGTCCGCTGCTCGAGGACATCAACCTTGCCGGAGCCAACGGGATTCTTGTCAATGTAACGGCGGGCATGGATCTGTCCATCGGCGAATTCCAGGAGGTCGGTAACACGATCAAGGAGTTTGCTTCGGATGACGCGACTGTCGTGATTGGCACCGTGATCGACCCGGATATGACGGACAGGATCCGCGTAACCGTCGTGGCAACCGGCCTCGGGCACGCCGGCGCAAACGCGGAATCGCCGATGCGTATCGTGCGTCGTCCGGCCGCTGCGGCTGCTTCGCAGCCCAACTATCACGGTCTCGACAAACCCACTGTGCAACGCAAGCGCGCAGTCGGCGATGGCCTCGAAGCAGGCGGGCTGCAGGAGGAACTGCTGGATATACCAGCGTTCCTGCGCCGCCAGGCTGACTGACGAGAAGGACACCGTCAGAGCAATACCTCCGCTCGCCGGCCCGGATCATCCGGGCCGGCTATCTGCTCCCCGCCGAGTTCGGCTCCGTGGCGAACAGCCGCAAATGAAAATTTCGACCATCACCGGATCGAGTTTTCTCTAAGGGACTGAATTCTTGACGTTTTTCCATAATGTGATAACCTTGCGCCCGGTATTTGAGGCCACACAAACTCGTCAATGCTACGACAACGAACTCTGAAGACAGCTATCCGGGCCACCGGAGTCGGGCTGCACACCGGCGAGAAGGTCTATATGACACTTCGTCCCGCCGCTGAAAATTCGGGAATTACCTTTCGACGCGTTGACCTCGACCATCCTGTGGATATCAAGGCCGATCCCCGGCTCGTCGGTGAGACCATGCTTGGGACCACGCTCGTGCAGGACGGTGTCAAAGTCGCGACTGTCGAGCACCTGATGTCGGCGCTCGCAGGACTCGGTATCGACAATGTCCACGTTGACCTGTCAGCCCCCGAAGTGCCGATCATGGATGGCAGCGCCGGGCCGTTTATCTTTCTGCTGCAATCGGCTGGAATTGAGGAACAACAAGTCGCAAAACGTTTCATTCGCATCAAGCGTAAGGTACGCGTAGAGGACGGCGAAAAATGGGCTGAACTGCGGCCATTCAACGGCTTTAAGGTCAGCTTCGAGGTGTATTTTAATCACCCAGTCTTCAACAAGCTGAAACAGGATGCGTCGATCGATTTTTCATCGACGTCATTTCTAAAAGAAGTCAGTCGCGCCCGCACATTCTGTTTTCTGCGCGATGTCGAGGCGCTGCGTGAGCGTAACCTGACTCTCGGCGGCAGCATGGACAATGCGATCGTCCTCGACGACTATCGAATCCTTAACGAAGATGGGCTGCGTTACGCGAACGAATTCGTTATTCATAAGATTCTCGACGCGATCGGTGACATCTATCTGCTCGGCCATTGCGTAATTGGCGAGTTCCGGGCCTACAAGTCCGGCCATGACCTCAACAACAAGCTGCTGCGGGCACTCCTGGAACAGGAATCCGCGTGGGAGGAGGTGACCTTCGACGACCCGAAAAAAGCGCCAATCTCTTACTCAACACCTTCTTACGCCTGATCGTCGCTCGGCCGGATGCAGCGGGAGCGCGGCGGGCAACTGGCTGGCGGATGGCGTGCAAACAAAACCACTTGGCCTGCTAATGACCGAAGAACTATTTCACCAGGATTCCTATCTGCAGGGTTGCGATGCGACCGTCACCGGCGCAGTCGATGGCGCCGTGATTGTCGATCGTACGGTCTTCTATCCACTCGGTGGCGGCCAGCCCGGCGATACTGGCACGATTAGCTGGCGCAGCGGCCGCGCCGCAATCATCGACACGCGGTATGGCGACGATGGCACGATCCGGCACGTCCTCGAAGAATGCGAAGCGGGGCCTGCAGTCGGGGAAATGGTGCATCTGGCGTTGAATTGGGATCGTCGTTACCGGCACATGCGCATGCATACGGCGATGCATCTGCTTGGTTCGGTCCTTAAATACGGCGTTACCGGCGGCAATATCTCGGCCGAAAAAAGCCGCCTCGATTTCGATATGGAAGACTCGGTGGACAAGGAAGCCGTCACCGCTGCCCTTGCAGCGCTGGTAGCGGAGAATCATGCGGTGAGTTGTCGCTGGATAAGCGACGACGAACTCGATGCGCAGCCGGATCTGGTTAGGACGATGTCAGTTCAGCCGCCACGCGGCAAAGGCAGTATTCGCCTGCTCGAAATCGAAGGTGTCGATTTGCAGCCTTGTGGCGGAACGCACCTGCGATCCACAGCCGAAGTCGGCAAGATTCGCATCGGCAAGGTCGAGAAGAAAGGCAAACGCAACCGGCGCGTGAATATTCATCTGGACGACTGAATTTTATTTGCAGCCCGCGGCCACGGGCTGTTAACGCCCTCGGTCTACACGAACCGTACACGTCGTGACGGTGGCGCCCCCCGCTCTCGCGGCTTCGACGAGCTTATCGGTTTCGAAACGCAGCTTGGCGGCCCAGGCTGGTGAACTGGCCAGAATCACGAGCTCGCCGTTGTCGCGAATATTCGCGGCCTTGATGCTCGGGGCCGCATCTTCTGGCAGCGATCTCTGCAGCATATGGACCAGCTCGCCCATATCTTGGGCATGTCGGATAATTTCGCCCAAGTCCCCGTCTTCATTGGGATTCAGCAGGTTTTGCAGGCGTTTTATAGGCATAAAAATGTGACGCAGTCGGCGATTTTGGCCAGTTTCGGCAGACGCATGTCACCGTTCGGCAGGGCGAATCTTGTATTAAAAACTGACATTATGCATATTGTCATTCTCGACAAAGGCAAACCCGCTGAAAGGCGGGGTCGCAAAACCACCGGTCTAAGGGACTCGATCCTAGGGCAGCGGGGCTACCGAAGTGGATATTGAACGCAGGCCAACAACTATAAGCAAGTGTCAGAGATGGCCAATCGCCTGCTGTTCGCTGCACAGAGAGACAAAGAACCACGAATCGATGCAAGCGCATCCGAGGCGTATTCGATGAATGTAGTCATTTTCGGCAAGGGCTTTGGAAAGCCCAGGCAACTGAACTTGTCCGGCCTGTCGGTCTGGGCGGTTGCTGTCGTATCGGTCTGCATTCTCTCGGCGCTCGGTTTCGCAGGCGGTTACTGGTACTCGAACGTCACAGGTTCCGGCGTCAGCAGCAATCAAGTCGAGCAGCTGGCAGGGGAGCTGCAGCTGCAGCGCGAGAACATCCATTCGATCCGCCAGGGTAACGAGGACACTCTCGATGCGCTGGCTATACGTATTGCACAAATGAACGCCCGTATTATCCGCCTGGACGCGCTAGGTCGGCGACTGACGGATATGGCAGATCTCGAGGACGGCGAATTCGACTTCGACTCGGCGCCGGCTCTCGGTGGTCCTGAAGAGCCTGTGGCAGGTGGATCCAACGTCGCAATTCCCGAACTCGTCGAATCGATGCAAACGCTCAGCGATCAGCTCATCGATCGAGAGGCGCAGCTGGGCGTCCTCGAAAGCGTTCTGATGGGCCAGAACCTCAACGACCGGGTCTATCCGCAGGGCCGCCCTGTTAATTCAGGCTGGATCTCGTCGTATTTCGGCAAACGGACCGACCCGTTCACAGGTAAGCCTGCGAACCACACCGGCATCGACTTCGCCGGCAAGGCAGGTGATCCGGTGACGGCTGTCGCGGACGGTGTTGTCACCTGGTCGGCCGACCGCTATGGTTACGGCGTGATGGTCGAGATCAATCACGGCAATGGTTATTCGACCCGCTACGCCCACAACGCCGAGAATCTCGTCGCCGCTGGTGACGAGGTCAAGAAAGGTCAGGCCGTAGCGCGGATGGGCGAGACCGGCCGCGCAACCGGGCCGAACCTACACTTCGAAGTGCTAAGAAATGGCCGCCGCGTCAATCCGGTGAATTTCATCCGCGAATCGTCCAAATAGGACAGTCCAGGTCCGGCGGCCTCCGGGCAACTTGTTAGACCGGAAATCACCATCATCTGGTCTGGCGTATCCCGTTAGGATCACTGTGCGACTACCTCAACTAGTGAGACCGCGCCTAGTTCAGATAGAATAGCGGGCTTTGCGTGCCCGGGTTCGGTCGGGCACGCTTCCTAAAATCTTGCAGGAGCCCACGTGGCCAATTTCTTGACCAGTATCTTCGGCAGCCGCAACCAGCGACTGCTGCGGCAATACTCGAAGATTGTCGACAAGATCAATGCGCTCGAAGAGGGCGTGCAACAGCTTGACGATATTGCCCTGCGCGCGAAGACGGACGAATTCAGGCAACGCTACCAAGCCGGGGAGACGCTCGAAGATCTCCTGCCGGAGGCGTTTGCCGTGGCGCGCGAAGCGGGCATGCGGACCCTCGGTCTGCGTCCATTCGATGTGCAATTGATCGGTGGCATGGTGCTGCACGACGGCAATATCGCCGAGATGCGCACCGGCGAGGGTAAGACGCTCGTGGCGACCTTGCCCGCGTATCTCAATGCCATCAGCGAAGATGGTGTGCATATTGTCACCGTCAACGAATACCTCGCACAACGCGACGCCGACTGGATGCGGCCGGTGTACGAGTTTCTGGGCCTGACGGTCGGAGTGTCCAAAGCCGGCCAGACGCAGGAAGAGAAACGTGCGGCTTATAACAGCGACATCACCTACGCGACGAATAATGAACTGGGCTTCGATTACCTGCGCGACAATCTGGCATTTTCGCTCGAGGACAAGGTTCAGCGCGACACGAATTTCGCCATCGTCGACGAAGTCGACTCGATTCTGATCGATGAGGCGCGAACTCCTCTGATTATCTCCGGCCCTGCCGAGGCGAGCACCGATCTGTATGCGCAGATCAACAAACTGGTGCCCAAACTCGACCAACACCACGAGGCATCGGAAGCGACGAATTACGATATTTTCGCCAAGGCCGTCAGGCTCATTGATGAGACCGGCATGGCTGTCACCGTCGAGGGCGAGAACGGTGAGCGGTCAGACGTGATGACCATCGACCAGGCGGTGGATATTGGTGATTCACGCGGCGCCGACGTCGTGCTGGTTGACGACAGCGAGAAGACTGTTGCCTGCAAGCTGGTAAGGCGCGGCGACTACACGACGGACGAAAAAGCGAAGCAGGTCTATGTGACCGAAGACGGCAATCAGAAAATCGAAGTGTTAATGGCAAAGGCCGGCCTGCTCGAAGAGGGCGAGAGTCTTTACGATGCCGCCAATATACGGCTTCTGCATCATCTTAACGCAGCGCTCCGCGCGCACGCGATATTTCAGAAGGACGTTGACTACATCGTCAAGGACGGTGAAGTCGTTATCGTGGATGAGTTCACGGGCCGCACAATGCCGGGTCGACGGTGGTCGGATGGCCTGCACCAGGCGATCGAAGCGAAAGAAGGTGTGTCGATAAAGAGTGAAAACCAGACGGTCGCGTCGATTACGTTCCAAAATTATTTTCGCCTGTACAACAATCTGTCCGGCATGACGGGTACGGCGGATACTGAAGCGTTTGAATTCCAGCAGATCTATGGGCTCGAGGTAGTCGTCATCCCGACGCATCGTGACATGATTCGCGATGATGCCCCGGATCTCGTCTATCTGACGCAGAAAGACAAGTTTGAGGCGATCATTGAAGACATCATCGACTGTCGCGAACGCAGTCAGCCCGTGCTCGTTGGCACGACATCGATCGAGACATCCGAACTACTGTCATCGTTGCTGAAGAAACGCAAGATCAAACACGAAGTACTCAATGCCAAGCAACATGAACGTGAGGCCATCGTCGTGCAGCATGCCGGACGTCCTGGCGCGATCACGATTGCGACGAATATGGCGGGTCGCGGTACGGACATTGTGCTGGGCGGTAACGTCGATGCCGAATTGGCCGAAGCCAGCGAAGGAGCCGATCCGGAAACAATTCGCGCTGACTGGCAACAGCGACATAACGCAGTCATCGAAGCAGGCGGCTTGCACATCGTCGGCACCGAGCGACACGAGTCACGCCGCATTGACAATCAGCTCAGAGGTCGCTCGGGGCGCCAGGGCGACCCGGGATCGAGCCGTTTCTACCTGTCGATGGAGGATACCTTGATGCGTATCTTCGGGGACCCGGACCGCACCAAAGCGCTGCTGTCTCGCGCTGGCATGCGTGAAGGCGAGGCTATCGAAAGCAAGCTCCTGTCGCGCCAGATCGAACGCGCGCAGCGCAAGGTCGAGGCGCATAACTTCGACATTCGTAAAAATCTTCTAGAGTACGACGATGTTGCTAACGACCAGCGCAAGGTCGTCTACCATCAGCGATCCGAGCTCATGGCCGCGGATGAGATAGAAGACTCCGTCGCTGCGATTCGCGAAGAGGTCGTGGCGGCGACGGTGCAGACGCACATTCCGCCGGGCAGCCTCGAAGAACAGTGGGATGTCGAGGGCCTGAGCCACGAACTCGAATCAGAGTTCGGTCTGCATCTCGACATTGAGCGTTGGATTCGCGAGGATAAAACGCTCAACGAGGACGGGATCCTCGAGCGCTGTATCGCCGAAAGCGACAAGGCCTACAAAGCCAAGGAAGATTCGATCGGCAGTGAACTGATGCGCAACGTCGAAAAGCAGGTCATGTTGCGGCAGCTCGACTTGCATTGGAAAGAACATCTGGCCGCGATGGATCATCTGCGCCAGGGCATAGGCCTGCGATCTTATGCGCAGAAGAACCCCAAACAGGAGTACAAGCGCGAAGCCTTCGAGATGTTTGGCGCGATGCTGGAGCGGGTCAAGCACGACACGATCAGCATCCTGACGCGTATTCGTATTCAAGGCGAAGAAGACTTGGACGACTCGGCCGAGCGGCGTCGTGCGGCTGAGGCATTGCGGTACCAGCATGCGCAGGCCTCGGCGCTTGGTGGACCGGCCCCGCAGGGCCAGCGGCAGCCCGGTCAGGGTCAGCAAGCTGCCGCTCCGCCTCCGGAACCGTTCAGGCGCGACGGCCGAAAAGTCGGGCGTAATGAACCGTGTCCCTGCGGGTCCGGCAAGAAATACAAGCAGTGCCACGGCAAACTGAGTTAGGCACCTGTCGACGATGAATCACTATCATGTCGCTGCCGGCATTCTGCGCGATGCTAAAGGGCGAATCCTGATAACCCAGCGACTCTGCGATGGCCCGTTTAACGGCCTCTGGGAGTTCCCTGGCGGCAAGATTGGTAATGGAGAAGACCCGACTGAGGCCCTCAAGCGCGAGCTTGCCGAGGAACTCGGCATCGAAGTCACTGCGAGCACGCCGTTCATGGATCTGCTCCACGAATATCCCGACCGCACCGTCGATCTCCAGTTCTTCCTGGTCACTGCCTGGCAAGGCCACCCCACCGGCCTGGAAGGCCAAGGTGTGCTTTGGCTAGCACCCGGTGATCTCAATCCTGATGCGCTATTGCCGGCGGACGCTCCGGTCGTCGAGGCATTGTTGAGCCTGTAGTGTCTTCGGGCGCGATGCTTATCGAGGGAAGTAAAGCGGAACGCAGTGAGCCATGACCGAGATGAGCATCGCGCCCGGAAACTGTGATGCGGAGATTGGCTTGCTGGCGGTGTATCTCAGCAGATGCTCAACTGAAACGGCACATCATGCCCGGTCTGCACAGCTCGCCTGTCGATCGTTGACCACTCGAGAAACCGCACCGTGAATCGGTGCTGACTGCCGCTGATCTCGGGATAGAGTTTGCTGCCATCAGGAAGATTGATGCGCAACAAACGACAATGCGCATCTTTTTGCATGTTGTGTTGGTACATGCCGTTGATCGCAAGCTTGTCCAGGGGCCGCGCACTCTCGCGAATCAGCCACAGTACCTCGCTAACGGCGTCGCACAGCGGCCGAATTGCGCCAATCCAGATTGTCAGATCTTCCTGACGCCGCTGGTGTGGCTGCCGCAACCAGTGGCTGTATTCGGGCAGATCAAATTCACAGGTACCGCCAGGAATGGCGCTGCGGTTCTTGATCGCATTGAGGAAATCCGAGTCTTTTAGCGACTGCAGATACTGAGTTCCAATCCCGTCGATTTCGGCACGACTTTCGATCAGATTACGAATTAGTGCCTCGAGTCGCCGCGCATCCACACCTGGCTGGCTCTGAAAACGCTGCAACTCGTCCAGCTGATGGTCAAGCTCCTTGTGAACTTCGCTGCGGACGTCGCCCCGCGACAGAATCGCCATGATCTCGAGCAGGCCCGCAACGGTGGCGCGCGATGCCCAACTGGTCTCGAGTTCGCTGTTATAGAGCATCTGCTGATAGAGAAACTCGAGCCGCATGAAGGTCCGCATGCGCTCCGAAACAGGCTGTTCGTAATGCGCGGGGACGCTGCGAGCAGTATGGGGCGCAATTTTCTTTGCCGGTTT
>Ga0224497_10001304_pt1 | contig 15980 bp, 18 predicted proteins | sample SF_Jul11_sed_USG_4_FD_167970 | JGI IMG/M metagenome (GOLD analysis project Ga0224497, IMG submission 167970) | Sediment microbial communities from San Francisco Bay, California, United States - SF_Jul11_sed_USGS_13 | ecosystem: Environmental > Aquatic > Marine > Sediment | place: USA... | reverse complement strand
AAGGTCAGCATGGTCAGCAGAGTCAGCAGAGTCAGCATGGTCAGCATGGTCAGCAGCAAGGTCAGCAAAAATGAAACAACTGTCTGAGAAATTCATTGAATTATTGGAGGAGTCATAATGAGACAAGCTAGCTTCTTAGATTACTCGTTAAGATTAGAAGGAATAAGGGAAATACTAAACGTCCTCAAGGATGGCACATTATACTACACCCAGATACTAAAAAAGTCAAGAATAAAACACAAGGCATCATTTCGAAAATATTTGGATTACTGTGAGTCAAAAGGATTTATTCTGTCATTTAAGAAAGACAAACAGATACTATGCGGGAGGTTCCGCGGGGAACACAGGAACATGAATCTAAGGTTTTATGAAATCACACCCAAAGGCAAGGCATTTCTGGAGGCTGTAAAGTAATTGCCAAAAAAAGGCTTCAAGAGCATCACTATACATACTTCAGACTATGACAGGCTTGACTCTATATACAAAGAACTCAAAGAACTGGGCACGTTGCCCCTTGGCATACGTAGCTTGTCAGGATATGTATCTTATAGATTTGGGCATCATGTCAAGGAAAAACAGCACCTCAAAAATCTAGCCTCAAAGATAGAGTTTGTCCCCAAAAAGTTCACCAAGACCATTACAGTGATTGATGTTCCAAAGGGAGACAAACAAGATTGAGTAGAAAAAAGAAGTGCAACATCTGCAATGTTTCCATGAAAAGAATATCAGACTGCCCCAGCTCACCAAACGGAATATGTGGGATACATAAATGTCCCAAGTGTGGCCAAGTATTGCACAGTCATCGAGGAGCCAAACAATAATGTCAACTAATAATCACCTATTCCCACAAATGACATTATACAAACCACTAAACGAATGTACGCATATGCAGAACCTAGAGCACTTGCATACCCTGAAAAATGGAAGGACTATCTCGAGCATACCCCACGCACCAAGGAACAGAAAAGAAAAGACCCAATACTCAGGAGGGGCTATACTGTGAGCATATTATCCCCAAAACCCAAGGAAATGCAATGGAAGAACAAGTCAGTATGTCCCAACTGCAAGACTCCTGTCTTCTTCTGGACTGACGGGGAACCAAAGAATCATTTCTGCTGGATATGCCACAAGGAGGCAACATTATGAATTTACAGTTATCCCCTCAATCAGCTATCTCTATTGATGCCACACCATCGATATTTGGGGGGATAACATTACAGTCATCTAGCTTTTTAGTAGTCATGTTGGATGACAGGAGGCAGGGGAGTCCCTCCTCTTTACAGTTAACGGGTAACTCAATCGAACATGGAGCAATTGATTGGCGTCACTTTTCAACAATCCGTAGTAAGGGGGTTGCCCGTTGACATCTTTTTGGGGGAATGCTAGATGACAAATAGCATCTGGATAGAAACCCCGCTAAGTGAGTTTGGATTCAAGTGTATCGCTAATAATCATAATGAATGCACTAGAAAGAAATGTGCTTGTATCTGTCATAAGAGCAGTACATCATAAACATTATAGTCTAGTGACATAAACTATAATCTTGGATGCGTAAGAAATGCTGTTACATTTGCTCCGAACCTGTCAAGCTTGTCCCTCCCATAAACACAGAAACCTCTAACCAGTGCTGGAGGTGTTCCAAATGCAAACAGGCATTCATTGCAGTATTGGAGGACAGAATATTATCATGATATTTACCCACCTAAAGAGTAAAGAGATAATCACAACGCAAAGGATAAAGAACACCAATAATCTAATATGGATAACATATGTCACTAAGGAATATTGATGAAATAAGTATCACGCCTATACCATTCCCTAAATGGAATACATTGCCTGACGGTGAAGCTGCCACACAATTACCTCAAAACTTTCTAGACATACCAGACTTGGAGGAGGAAGAGTCATGTCTTCCCCAATAAGAGATAGAATAACTGCAAACCACCACAAGCACAAGCATCCAGTAAAGAAATGCTACCTATGTGCAGATGAGAGGCACCCAAGATATTGAACGAACAGCAAGCCCACCTAAACTACTCCTTTAGGTGTATTAGCATAATGATAGAGAGACACATAACAGAGAGCAAGCGATTCATTATACAACTGGAGGCATTCCAAAAACAGTTACGCACGGAAATAGAAAAGCATAATAGCAACCCTTAAGGGCATCCCTATCCTTAATAATGACATAATAAAACAGGTAATTACATGGGCGAAAAGTGGTCAGAATCACAAATGGAAGGTATGAAATACACCAAAATATTACGCAGACTACTAAAGAGATTGGATAGATATACACTGGCAGAAGACGCAGATTTAGAGAAATGTTTTACAATACTATCAAAGGCGGGATACTGTCTGAATATCAAAACTAACGTAGCACATAGAACAGACATTGAACAAAGGATAAAGTATCTGGAGGCTATGAGTGTACCTAAACAAATCCATGAGGAGATGGTAACTAAATGAGTGAAATAGAAATAGAATGTCCTTGTAAACAATTTGGATTTAACACCTGCTGCTGCCCTAATAACCCAAAATATGATATTGAGGAATCTTACTGTGAATTCCTAGCTAGAGAGATTAAAGAATGGATAATGTGGCAATATAAATTAGATAAAGGTAGGTACGGTGAGCAGTCAAGAAAAAAGGCTTGATGTACTAGAGGCATCATTAATACCTGATGACACCTTACCCAAACTATCCAAGAACGTACTTACATGGATATCACAGGCGAGGCCATACCTCGGCAGAAGAAAGAGAAACTTTGACCTGTTCCCCTACTGGATTGACATCTATGAGGACAACCACCCAAACATCATGTGCAAGGCAGCGAGGCAGACCTTCAAGACTACCACCTGCACGGATATCATAGCGTGTGGAGGAACTAGTAATGCAGGCGTAGAGGTGTCATATGTCGCTGATAACGAGGCTCACAGGTCAGCTTTCTCCAGACAAAGACTACGAAGAGAGACATTCCAGAGCAATCCAACCCTAAAGTTATTCTTGCCGTATGGCAGGGCTGCAGTAACTGAGATTAACCTGTTAAACGATTCTGTAATATACTTATTAACTGACGAAGCTGAATACAGGGCAGTTGAAGGAAAGTCTAACTATATTCTGGCATGTGATGAGTTTCAATATCATGATGTGCAATTCCTGTATAAGGCTTTATACACACTTTCTCAAACACATGGAAGATTCTATGGCTTTGGGATTGGTGGTGAGCAAGGTAGTGACTACGTCGACTTGTGGGAAAGAACAGACCAAAGGGAATGGATATACGACGACCCAGATTGGAGGAGCAGATTAACATTTGACGCATTCGGTATTATTACCAACTCTTCCAATGACCTCAAAAGCATTTTGGCAGGTAAGTGGGTTTCACAAAAACCAGAAAACACCCAATTTCGAGGCTATCACATACCCCAAACAATTGTCCCCACTATCCCACTCACAATCGAATCTGCTGTTAATGATTATCATGTCCAGCCACAGCTCTCAATAGAGTATCAAAGAAAGTATTTCCCTAAATCTATCTTCATGTCTCACACCATGGCTGAAGACTACAAGGCAGAGAGAAGGCCAATCACACCAGAAATGATAAGGAGTTGCATGGATAACCAAGTGGCATTATTATCGCCTGAGGATGTATTAGAACTAAAGGAAATATACCAGAACAAACTAAGGGTCATAGGTGGTGTAGACTTTGGAAGCTCCATTACTGTCCCGACAACCGTATTATCTGTGAATCTGCACTGGCGTGAAACCAACAGATACCAGATAGCACATATAGAAAAAATACCCCAGTCACACCACCCAATGGATAAGGCAAGACATATCGTAGAGGTATTTTCATCATACGGCTGTGATTTTAGTATAGGGGACTGGGGACACGGGCAGGACATGATTCCATTTATCCAGGACGGTGGAAGAGATAGTCATGATGTGGCCTTTGCAGGGCTCACAAAGTCCAGGTTCATGGGGTGTAGGACCATAGGCGACCCAACAAAGCCATTTTCAGAATATCAGGAGGATACCACAGAGGAAGGAAACACAGAGTTATCAACAATCACTATTGATAAGACAACAACAATACAGTCCTTTATAGACATGTTCGGGCAGTTCACATCTCATCCTATTTACCCACATGATGAATCCCTAAAGAAACCAATGTATATCATCCCTGGGAAAAACGACTATGAGATTGACTTTATCCTAAAGGAGTGGCCCAAACTAACCAGAGTTGACTTGGCTGAGAATCCCGAGGATGATGATGAGAACAGGAAACAGAACGTACGAAAGGAATTCTCACACCCGCCTGATTCGCTAATGTCACAAATCTACACATTCGTAGCTGACAACAACTATCAGGACGATGCATTTAAAATTATCCCAGTCCGCAAAAAACGATAATCATAATTGAGCAAGACTTAAGTTTACTCAAGCCTTACCCAAAGGTGTTGAAACCTGTATTAGAACGCTTTTTAGATAACATAAGTATTTCGCCTTCTGGGTGTTGGGAATGGACAGCTAGTTTATTCCCTCTTGGATATGGTCAGTTTTATGCTAATAAAAAGAGAACATCATGCCACCGTTTTATCTATGAGTATTATTATGGGAATATTTATCCAAAATTGACCATAGACCATCTATGCAGAAACAGAAAATGTTGTAACCCCATTCATTTAGAACAGGTAACGTTACAAGAAAATCTACAAAGAGGAAACACACAAGCTGCTATCAATTCTCAAAAAACCCACTGCAAAAGGGGTCATGAATACACTAAAGAAAATACTTACTTCATGGCAAGTGATAATAGCAGAAATTGCCGAGAATGTCAAAGATTGAGGTCAAGAAAACATTATTGGAGTCATAAATTAATAATACCTGTGAGAAAGAAAAGATGAATGACCCTATACAATACTGTCCAATCCACAAGATAGCCATGCATGGTACAGACACGGGCGAGCAATGCGTGTTATGCAACAAAAGATATTATCTAGAATCAACCCATGGTAAACTTAAATAACGAAACACATCATTCTATAGCGGATTGCGTTGTAAGGGATACCTAGAAGGCACTGGTTGCAAGAAGATATCACGAAATCCCTATGCATATAATTGGACTGAGTGGCAACTATGCTTTGACTGTGCAATTATCCTACATGCCATAAACTATCAGGGACAGCTAAAAAGAGGCACTGGCGGAAAATATCTCAAGGAACCAGAGACTGCCTCCATGATAACACAATAGAATTATTAACACTTTAATCCACATAACTCACCTTATTTCATGAGCGGATGGGCTAGTAGATTAAAGATGGGACTAAACAGAATCCTTTCCTCTAATGAGCCAATGAGCCACACAGCCCAAGCCCGCTATTCAACAAACATTGACGTTAATCAAGTTCAGATGGCCATGAGTGGTTTTTCACAGCCTGTTCATGGTCCTGAGATATCAACTGTAGGAGCATACTCCAGAGAGGGATACACCTCCAGAACATTTGACAAGCCTACAGTTCCCTTTGCAACCCAAGTGTATTATGTACAGAGAGACGAGGATGTTCAGTTATCCCTGAATAGACTAGCCTCACAGGTAACGGGAGGAGAGCACTATTGGAAGTCCGAATATGAGCAAATCCAAGAACAAATTCAGCAGTTTTCCACAGATATAGATTTTGACTGGCTTGATACCATAATGGTAAAGGAATGCCTAGCTTATGGGAATTCAGTATGGAAGCCAAGATTAGGCATAGCCAACATCAGAAACAGGGATGATTTATTACACATACCAATATCCTCATTTGTAAGAATCTGGTGGGACAGAGCCAGAAGGCCATACAAGTTTGAGTTCAGGGGTTCGGAATATCAGGGGTATCATAATGCAGAGGATATTATCCATTTATCATGGAATCCAGTCAATGGTTCGTTATTTGGAACAGGTTTTATGACGGCACTAACAGCGCCAAGAACCTTTGAGGAATTAACCCCATCAGGAACCAGAACTAAACAACTGCCCTCACTAATGGACAGGAAATATTCCACATCCATGACAATGCACCTCACAGAGAAGAGATATGTTCCACACAATGTCTATGAGGCACCAAATGCAAGTTCTAGTGAAAGGTCACAGCTATCAGCAGACTTGGCAGACTTGGAGACAGCAGAAGACTTGGTTGTTGGAAACAAGGTTACAGTACAGGAGCTAGGCTCAGGAATGAAGGCATTCAACCCAGAACAGTTCCAAGACTTGACTACAGGCCAGATACAAAAGGCTACAGGTGACTTTTCAGGGAAGCAGGGAAGCGAATCCTCACACCAGTACGCAAACGCTGAAACCTCAAAGGAAGAGGGTGAAATTGGACTAGCATCATTTCCGCTAGCCATGACTCGACAACTAATAGAGAAACTATTCCAGCCTTGGTATGAACAGAATGGCGAGAGTTACGACCCAATGTATGGAGGTGGTCTAGTTACTTTACCATGGAAGGAGGCAAACCCCGAACTTAACTTTGGACATGCACAGAAGAAAGACCTAGATACGGCAGACCAAATCAAACTAATTGAGTTAGCATCACAAACAGGTGCAGTGCAAGACCCAGTAGAGATGAGAAAGTTATTGGAAGATGCAGGTCTTGGCTTGACTCAGGAAATGACAGACAACATGCAGAACATGTACAATCCAATGAATCCCGTTTATCCACCTAATTTCAATACATATCCACAAGACCAGGCACAGCGTCCACAGGATGACCCCAACTTTACATCATCACAAAGGGACTACATCCCAGCATATCCTAGTGCTACCAATTCAGCTAATCCACAGCCATCAATGCCAGGACTCAACTTTACCACAACATCAAACGGAGCAGGAAAACAAATGAAGGGAGAACTTCCAGACAAATTAGAGATTGATGACATTAACGCCCTGTTAGCAGCATCAGGAGACAACCTTAACGAATCCCTAGACGACGAACTAAAAAGGGCAAAGCTGGAAGAGCAGAAGCTAAAGAACAGAACCCGTGAAACCATCATAAGGAAGATTGAAAAGATAGAGGATGAACTAGACTAATGGCACACCAGCTTAAGCTATACGTTGATTCAGACCTGAAAGAACCAGTAAGAAGATTCAGGTTCCCAAGAACAGAGATAGGCCAGTCTTCAGATATTCCATTTTACATTAACAACGCCTCTGAGAAATGGCCCATAGTGGAAATAACATACAACCAGAATGACAAGGAAGTAACAGTATTGGATATTCCACAGACACTAAGAGCACAACAGAAAGTAAAATGCAGGGCACGATATACACCAGCTATCAACACCAATGAGGCACTATCGACAATAATCGATATCACCGGAGAGTTACACATCGGCTAATCATGTCAGCGCCAACTGCATCCCAGGAAATAGACTCGTATACTGCGGTAGCTCCGGCATTAGGAGACATCACAATATTCGGGGACATTACAGATTCCAATTTAATCAAGCGTGGTACTTTACAGCAGGTAATAGAATTATACAATGATTTACTTGCAACCATGTCAAACAAGACCTTTGTTGCCCCCGCACTAGGAACTCCTGCAAGCGGTGTATTAACCAATGCCACAGGCCTGCCATTAACTACAGGTGTAACCGGAACCCTACCAATAGCTAACGGCGGAACTGCAAACACCACAGCACAGGCAGCCATAGACGCACTATCCAATGTTGCAGCAGCTACAGACGAGCATGTACTAACCAAGGATACGGCATCAGGTAACGCAATATGGAAAGCCTCATCAGGCGGAGAAGTAACTACATGGACTGCAGACCACGACACTGGAGGAAATGCCCTAGTATTAACAGACGATGCAGCTGCCCCAACTGCAACGACAAACCACTTTATCACCCACACCTCAACCTTTAACCAATACAATGTAATTGCAGCACATACACACGTATTCACAATTAACGGCGCTACAGAGTTTTCCATATCAAACGGAACAATAGACTTTAGGGACAATGATATTCTGGACGCTGGCGATATCAACACTGCTGGAAACATCAGCACTGGAACCCTTGAGAGCATAGCCATAGGAGATTATGCCTTGGCAACCGGTGACATATTTACCGGAACACATGATTTTAGTGGTGCAACCCTAGAGATTCCAAATAGTGATACCGCTACAGTAGCCGCCGACGGACAGATAGCCTTTGATAATCTGGTTACTGACTGGAGTACAGGTATACTTAGGGTCTTTGGTTCTGGTGAGGAGCAGGGTGTTGTTACTATGCCAATTGCACAGTTCACTACTCCTACTGATAATCATGTTGTAACCTATAATGCTACAAACGATGAGTTTGAACTACAGCCTGGTGGGGGTGGGGCAAGCGCACTTAATGATTTATCTGATGTTACAATAACTGGTCCGTTACAGGACGCTGACTTGCTGCTTTATGATTCTGTAGGTACAGCTTACAAAGACGTTCCAATGACAGGCGATGTCACAATTACAAAGGCCGGTGTAACAACAGTAGCTGACGACTCACATGCCCATACAAATTCAAGCATTACCCTAGCTGCCACTGATTTGTCAGACACCGCAGATTTGGCATTTCTGAATACTGCAAATACGTGGGGAGCCTTCAATCAGGACTTGACATCAGCTACAATGAGAATCCCAAGTGCTGCAGCCCCTACCATGGCAACACTTGGAGATTTCGCCATAGATACAACCATCACAGATTTCTCGATGGGCCTAATCAAGTATTATGATGTAGAGGAAATGGCAGTTGTTGCAATGCCAGTGGCACAACTCACCACACCTACAGAAGGTCATGTCGTAACCTATAACGCCACAACTGACGAATTCGAACTAAGGGTAGCACCCGGTGCAGGTGGTGGAATAACATCAATCAACTCTCAGACTGGTTCAGTCCAGACCATGACACAGCAGACTAACAAGATTCTAATTAACTCAGCAACAGATGACCATGCATTTACATTGGGTACTGATGTAGTAACCATTGACAAGGCAAACACCTACGAAGACTTTCTTCAAACCTTTAAAGATAATCAACTAAAAATTAACAGTCCGGATGATTTAGACGGAGTTACATTTGTTAATTCCAACCAGACAGCAGACAGAAATCTTACAATTCCTGTCCTCACAGGAAACAGAAATATTGTTGTAACCGCAGAAGCCTCACAGATAACAATAGGTACGGAAGTAACTGGGGCATCTACTGCACTAACAGACGCGGCAGACCTAGCTTATCTTAACACTGCTAATATCTTCATTGCTGGAAACAAACAGACATTTTCACAGGATGTTACAACAGCAGGTCTTAATCTTGGTGCAGTGTCAGCAGCTCCATCCACACCGGCAGAAGGTGACGTATGGTATGCAGGGGTAGACGACACATTAAACTTTAGAGATGCTGCAGCAACCAGAACAATTGCTACTTTAGATAATAACCAAACCTTAACCAATAAAACACTAACACAGCCAACAATAGGAGATTTAGTAAACGCTAACCATACTCATACTAACGCAGCCGGCGGAGGACAGATAGCTGCAAGTACTGCACTTTCTGATTATAATGATTTAGCCAAAGTGGCTGGTGATGTATACACAGGAGTCCATGACTTTGGCACCGGCGGAACCGTTCTAGAGATTCCAAACGAGGCAGCACCAACAGTAAACGCAAATGGTGAAATAGCAATCGATACCTCTGTAACTGATTTCTCTTTATCTGTCTTGAAATTCTTTGGAGGAGAGGAACAGGGTGTGGTGTCCATGCCTATCGCTGAATTCACTACCCCTGCAGCCGGAGCAGTGCCAACCTATAACGCTACCAATGATGAATTTGAAATGGTAGTACCTGCCGGAAGCGGTGACATGGTATTGGCTGACGTTCAGACAGTAACAGGAGCTAAGACATTCGGTACGATAGGCGGGGCTGTAGGCAAGTTTATCCTAGCTGGTTCTACCTCAGGAAGCACAATAGTTGATGCTTCTGCCGTTGCATCTGGTACTATCACAATTCCTGCAGCTACAGACACCCTGATGGGAAAAGCTACAACTGACACCATGACTAACAAGACCTTTGATGCAAACGGCACTGGAAACTCCATTACCAATATTGAAAACGCAGACATTGCAGCAGCTGCTGCCATTGATGTTACTAAACTATCCAATGACGCCAGACTGGGAAACCTTACCTTTGTAATTGATGGCGGCGGTTCAGCCATTACTACAGGAAAGAAGGGAGTACTAGTGGTGGACTATGACTGTACCGTAACAGGATGGACGGTAGTCTGTGAACCTGACGGGGCTATAGTGGTAGATGTTAACCGCTCTACATTTGCAGGATATCCTACTACCGCAAGCATAGCAGGAACCGAACTCCCAACGGTTACGGCAACAAACGACACTGGACAAGATTACTCTTTAACCTCATGGAGCACAATTAACGCAGGTGATATCATAGAATTTGAGGTTGATTCTATCACTACGGCAACTAGGGCAACAGTATCATTAAGGACATTGAAGACATGATAAAATACTTTATGACTAAAAAGGAGGTGAAACTATGGTAACATTATTGCAAAGAATAGTAAGACAATTTGAAAACACATCAGGCGAAAATATAACTGGTCATTCATTTCCATCAGTCTTGATAATGTATTTAACAGGGTTATACACTCAAGGAAAAGCATATACATCATTAAATATTGGTGGTGGTTCTGCTGATAGACTAGCACAGCAGGCCGATTTTGAATTATTCAAAACAAAATATGATTCATTGAATGTAAATCAACAACAAACTTGGTTGCTTCAGGTAATCGCTTCAACAGAGCAACTCCTAAGAGGAAATGAGTCAAAGGTACAATTTGCAACAGACCTCGACGTTGCAATAGACACAGGATAGGTATGGGAACATCTTCTAGGTGTGGAGTATTCACCAAAAACACTAGTGGAACTGAACCGGTAGACCAAACCGTAGCCTTTGCCGGAGACTTTACGCCAAAATTTCTCATGTTATGGACTGACGGACAGACGGCAGAAGCAACTAGCACCACACATGGGATTTCATATAGTCAAGGATGGACAGATGGAACAAATGAATATTGTGCCACATATTGTGATGAGGATGCGGTAGACACAACAAACACTTCTAGGCAAATATCAAATACGAAACTTTTGAAAATAAGAGATGACCAAGCCACACTAATCGCAGAGTGTGATTTTAAATCATGGGCTAACAATGAATTTGTAGTTACTTGGACTGAAAACACTGACACCTCGGCAACTAGAATATACTATGAAGTCATAGGCGGGGATGACATCACAAAGGTTGAATGTGGTGACTTTAACGCTGCAACAGCAGGCGGCCCCACTCAAACGGTGAGTCTGACTGACTCTGCATTAGTGCCTGATGTAGCGATGTTTATGTGTACAGGTCAGACGTCTTTTAACTCTGAAGGTAATGATGCGCAATTATGTATTGGTTTTGGTACAGGTAGCGGCGCTAACGCTGGCATTTGTTACACATCAGACCACGGAGTAGACACTTCAGTGGTTGACAGAAGAAACTCCACCGTCTATAGCCTGACTCTTAACCAGATTGGCGGTAGTAGGGATGGCGATGGAGGGATAGGGGCATTTAATACCGGTGCTTTTGACATTGCTTGGAATAACAAGTTTAACGGTACCTACATTATTGCCTATACTGTAATAGAGGGCGGCACGTGGGATACTGTAAGCGTAGAGTCAAAACTATCTGATGGGTCACAAAACATAAGCACATCCGTAACAACTCCCAATGGTGCAATATTCATGTCATGCCAGACTCCTACGGAGCCTACGGGCACAGATGGCACTATTCAGCTTGGTGCGTCTGATGATGACACCGTGATTAGTAATGTTATGGCGGGTAACTATGCCAGTGATGGCGATGGAACCACTCTTACATCATCTTTTAATGATGATGCGTTATGTATAAAGATGATTAACGAGGCTGGCACTGATAGAGGTAATGCTGCACTAATTACTTGGGGTTCTAGCCAGATAACACTAGACTGGAACGGCACTGACGCACAGAACAGGGATATTCATATGTTAATCTTTGATGTGCAGGATTCAGGAGCTGCAGGCTTTGCATATACCCAAGGATTTGTAACAGGATGATGATAACATAACATGGCAATAACAGCTATAGTCCAAGGGGGAACACTAACAGCATTGGTACAGGGCGGTACCCTTACGGCTCTGGTTCAGGGGGAGGTAGCCCCAGTAGTTGAGGTTCCTGAAAAATCAATCTCACATGTTACCATAGACGCAGGAGTTGACCTAAGAAAGAAATCACAACAAAGACAGAAACAAATTCTAAAGTTACGTGTAGAGATTCCATGTATAGGAACAGCCAAAAAAACAGAACAGCTAGAAATACCTGCAGAAGGCACGGCAAAGAAGACTGAGGAGTTATCTTACAAGGTCAAGGGTACAGCAAAGATTACCAACAAGATATCGATAAAGGCAATAGGTTCAGCACTATCCAAACAATTTACAGCAATATCCGTAAAGGGCGAAAAGTCTTCTGAGATGTACGGCATGAAGAGGACAATTAAGAAATTACGTCTACTAGACACTTTAAAAGAAGCATTACGGGAGTTAGATGATAAATAAATGCCATTTGCTGATTATCTTGACTTTGATGATTGTACTAGCAAAAACAGAGACAAAGGAAATCCTGATGCATACTGCGGTAGTATCAAGCACAAGGTAGAAGAGGAAAAAACATTTTCATTTAACGAGACTGAACCAATTACCAAAGGCAGGTCACCTGAACCCGTACAGGGAAAGAAGAAAGCCTTTACACATAGTTCGTCATGGATTGGTAACGTAAGATACAATCCCCAGAATCAGACAATGCGAGTCATGATGAACAACGACGGCTATGGATTCTGTGGCGTACCTGAGAAGGTATACGATGCTTGGGAAGGAGCTCCATCAAAAGGCGAGTACTGGTGGAGAAACATCAAGGATAGATACAACTGTTCAGCACTAACAGAAACTGAAATGCATGATATCCAATGGCCACCTCCATTAACAGGAGGAAGAGACCAAGTTGACTGTCTCATGATGAACTACTCCCCAGATACGGGAAGACCTGACGGAATTACTCCAGACGAATTAACCTTGCAGACACAGCCATACCCAACAGGGAAACCATATACATACCCCCAAATCAAGGAGCAGAACTCAGCTTGTGGAAACTGTAGATTCTATGTGGATGGCGGAGCATGTGCTTTAGTCAAAGGAGTTATAGACCCAGTTAATGGCACATGCAAGTTCTTTCAAGGCGGGCAATCCCTGCCATACAACACACAAGTCTTTCCAATATATGAGCAGGTAGAGGCAGAATATCAGGTAAAGCCAAACGAGCCATATTTATCAGAACCAGTAATGGAGTCGGTAACCAAGAACATCATAGACCGAGAACACGAGTTACTAGCTAACGGCGTACCTGAGAATGAGGTTCATGACATATTACAAAAGGAGTTTTCAGATACTAGTCTATCTGACATGATTAATGAAACAACCGAACTAAAACTAGACAACCCCCCAGATGATACAAACTATCTAGCTACTGCATCAAAAATTAATTCAGAACCATCAATGCATAACGAACATGGACACTCCATAACAAACCCAAAGGTAATGGGCTACCAGAACGAGAACCCCGACCCAGACGCCCTAATCTTTGATATCCCTCCACTATACGGCAGAAAGAAAGAAACCAAACTGATTCGTGAGACAATAGGCGAGCTGACTCACCAATTCAACTGGATGACTGATGATTACCTAGCCAGAGTTACAGAGCTAGGAAGAAGCGTGGGTGGAAAGTTCGTATTGGTCAGAGCCAGTGCTGAGGCAATCACTGACCACAGAAGCGAAGGAGAGCCATATAGACGACTCCTAAAGGGCGAGGAGCTCTCACAGCTGACCAGAACAGGCAAGGACAAGTCAACTGACATCAACCATCTAGGGAAAGAGTTTGAGGTTGATTCCGTTGTGCTCGATGCCGAGTACGACCCAATTCGAAAAGAATCACAGATGCTTGTACACTTGAGAGACCCAGAAATAATCCATTACATAGAGACAGGAGACATCCAGACAGTATCAATTAACGCAGGAATGCCAAGGCACATGCATACAGAATGTGATACTGGTGAGTGTTTTGTAGTTCCAAGGGGTCTATACCTAGGGGAATTAGATAACATTGCATTTACATGGGTAGTGAATAATCCAGCAGGTATCATGTGGAGAGGCCGACACATCAGACCGGCAGTTCCAGGTGTGAAAACAACACGTATTGAGTTACTTTAAGATAACTAATATAGTAGTAATAATATTTGTACTACATGATTAAAAATGAAAAGCGTGATTATATGAAAAAATATTATGAATTACATAAAGAGGAATTAAGAGCAAAAGCTAAAATTTATGAGAGATCATATGCAGGAAAAGCACGAGCACAACGTTACAGAGATGTCAACAAGGACAAAATTAAAGAACGAAATAAAAAATATCAAGGAAGACTAATTCGCTTTAAAGGGAAACATATCTGGTTATCACACAATCCTCGCATAGGTATTTGTGCAGAATGTCATAGAAGAGTAGACAGAGGGGAAATTAACATTACTAATTTACATCATTTCAAGTATGATGAAAAGGATCCACTTGCTCATACGATTGAATTATGTGTTGATTGTCATAACAAGATGGATCCAAGATCACGAAATAATCTAGGGCAGTTTAGTAAAGACATGAAATATACATTTGGTGATGGAATAAAGTTTCTAATTAGTGAGATTGACAAAGATATAGAGTATGGCGAATCGCCAGAAGAATTCTTCAAACGAAAAGGTAGAGAATTTAACGAAATTCAATCTAAATTACTTATAGACGAAATGATTAAACAACAAAAAGAAGAGCTCCTTTGAAACTGCTAATTGTCATACTATCTCCTAGGGACATGGTAACATTTGAACTTGCAATGAAGAAAATACCTCATGACAAGATATGGGTAAAGTATGTCGGGTACCAACATGATCCATACGGGCAATGGCTACAATACTTTAAGGAAAATCCAGAGTATACCCATGTTGCAATATGCCCTGATGACTTGATACCACATCCACAGGGAGTCAAACAGCTATGGGAAACTGCACAAAAGGGAACAATAGTATCGGCATGTGCAAATGTTGACAAGAGGGATTTTGGTTGTCCATATCGTACCAGCTGGCCAATAGCAGCCTCCAAGAATTTACCATCATTGAAATTTCCCAGAGACTATGACTGGTATACATGGCATGAACTAACAGAGCTAACCAACGGCTCCAGTCTAGTACAGGTAAAGCATAGCGGGGTGGCATTTATGATTATACCCAGAGATATAGTAAACAAGATATCCTTCAAGGGGGACATGGGCAGCCTGTCAGAGAACAAGCCCTCAGCTTATGATGTCGGAATATCCCATGACTTGATAAACCAAAATATCCCGCAATATCTAGATACTAGTGTATTCTTTGCCCATTTTAGATATGGCTCCAAGATACTCAACAAAGAAAGGGAGCCACACCTAATCATTGACAAATGGGGCGAAGATAATAAAGTAAGGGACTTATACCAGCTAGAGCCATTTGTGAGATAGTTGAAAGTTAATCCTCTTCTTTGCAGCCCTTCACCCAGAGACTTGAAAAACGTCTATGATTCCCTAAAGAAGACAGGATACCCCAGACTATACGCCAAGTATTATCCGGAAAAGATAGCCTATAACCTGATGCGTGATTACGTATTAGAGCATGAGGAGTACACCCATATGGTGATTTGTCCAGATGACTTGCTAATAGACAAGGAACACATCACCAACCTAATCAAGACACTGGAGATAAAGGACTATCCCATATTATCCGGTGTGTGCAA
>Ga0224497_10001303_pt1 | contig 15986 bp, 10 predicted proteins | sample SF_Jul11_sed_USG_4_FD_167970 | JGI IMG/M metagenome (GOLD analysis project Ga0224497, IMG submission 167970) | Sediment microbial communities from San Francisco Bay, California, United States - SF_Jul11_sed_USGS_13 | ecosystem: Environmental > Aquatic > Marine > Sediment | place: USA... | reverse complement strand
CAATACATCTGGCGGGCCGACACCAAAGCGGCAGCCGAACACGCCTTCGACGTCTTTGTGGAGACCTATGAACCGAAGTATCCGAAGGCGACGGCGTGTTTGCAAAAGGACCGGGAGGAGTTGCTGACGTTCTATGTATTTCCGGCTCAACACTGGCAGAGTTTGCGCACCACGAATCCGATTGAATCGACCTTCGGCACCATTCGCCATCGAACGAAGCAGACGAACGGCTGTCTCACGCGAGATGGGATGCTGCACATGATGGATAAGTTAGGGCAATGTGCGGAGAAGACTTGGCGCCATCTTCGGGGGTTTCAGCAGCTTCCGAAAGTGATTGAGGGCATTCAGTTCCCAGATGGCATCGAACGCACAACCAGTAATCCGGTCGCCGCGTGAACAACGGCTCAGACACTACATTTGACAATAGCTCAATACCCATCTGACCTTCCAACAACATTCTTTCAAAATTTCTTAGTTCCCTGTTCTTAAAATACATTCTAAGAAAAGGAATTGCCAAACAGCTTAATATCAAAAGGGTTTATTAAATTGTAGGAATAAACGCCGTATGGTCAAAAAACTCATCCAGTCTTGCGATATCTAAAACATTCAAATATGGCAATGCGGAGGAATTATTAGAAGGGACAGGCTTACTGAAGTATTACCCACAAGGACGCATAATTAGTAATTTGCCAAGCACAGGCTCCTGACTCCACGGGTGAATTGATCCCAATTCGCCTTAAGTTGACAATATCCTTATATGGGCTGTCCGCATGGTGTTAGTCGATGTATTGTTCATTTTGGAAAACCTGCCGCAAGGCTTCTCTGATTGGTAACCGATGATACCTGTCTGGATATCTATCACTCAGGAGGTCGCTCACGAGTGGGTAATAATCAGAGTTCATGGTTGGGAATATATGATGCTCTGTGTGATAAGAAAAGTGGCAGTGCAGTATATCGAAAAAAGGATGAACGATGACAGATGTGCTGCTTCCAACGGGATCATGTATTTCGCGCAGGCCATGTAGATAATGATTGGTCCAGATGTAAGCCATGATGAAAACTGAAGTGAAAAGAAGTGCAATGGGCGATGCCCAAATAAACGACTGCCAACGGGCACCTACGATCTCATAAATCGCGTATTGGAGTAGCGCGATACAAACAAGTTCAATGAGTATGCGAAAGCGTTGAGGACGAGTGTAAGCGGGCTTGTGTGTAACAATACTTGGTATTCGATTGCCGGGATAGCAAAAAGCAATCAGATGGCGAGCAATATAAGTTATAAAATGAAACCACACTAACGGGTTCCACATAGGGTTGGAACGATGCGGGAAACATAACTTCGCATACCAGCGGCGGACAGGCGAGCCTGGCGGCTGCAGCTCAGATTTTACAAAATAGCGGTCGGGATCTCGGATGGTATTCCCTTGAATGTGATGGGAATGATTGTGTAGTCGCTGCCACATAGTTGCAGGAATTGCATTCAGACCCCATAACAAGACTTCGAGCGGATAGCGGATGGACCTGTTGCGAATTATAGCATTGTGGGATAACTCGTGTGCCAAAAAAGCTATACAAATGAAACTGTGGGCGATGACGAGCGATAGCAGTGCATCGTAGGCGATGAATGGACTGTATCGAATTCCAAGATATGAAGCCAAGACAATAATAAGATGCCCCAAGACCATCCAGAGCTTTTGCGGCGCAGCCGCAAAAGCTCTGGATGGCAACTGGCATCTTAGTGCATTGACATATTCAGAGTGGGGAAATGACTCTTTGCGTGCCTTCATATGGAGCTGGAGGCTTCCTTACCGTTGCAAGTGTGAAATAGCGTCTCTAAACGCGCAACAATCCTATGCCTTACATACCAAAAGTATAGTCTGATGGCTAGGTTTTCGTCGAATTGAATAATGATCCCCGCAGCAAGACTGAAGGATATTGAGGGGAAGTATCAGATTTCAAGTCCCCCTATCCCCATTTTTCAAATTGGGAACTTCAACCGTGACCAACATAGCAAGTTACGGGGAGTAGCAAGTTGAAAGACTCTATCCTATCATCATATTTTCAAGGTTGCCGCGACTGAACATATCCCTGACTAGACAGTCTTATCACTAAACAGGTATTGTCCCAATTTCTATATAGAGTCGTTATAATATTCCTTTATGATGAGAACAGTCCCCCGCCAGTTTTTTCTCACCCCCAATTTGGAGGAATACATAAGGGAGCCTCTAAAAACCCCTGGTTTTGGCAAAACGCTTTGCGGCCCTTTGCGTGGCAACCTCTGAAAGGCGTTTGGCCGAAGGGGAAGGGAGGACTTGCGTGGCTCTTTCTGGCTTTCCCTCGGCTGCCTCTCCCTTCATGAGGCGACCTGTCCCTTCCGCGGCACCGTGAGGACTAGAAATCGTTGGAAGTTGTACACCAAATTCTTCAGCCCAATTTTCGCCCGGGCCCGCAGGAGGCCAATCGTTCGAATCAGTTTGCCACCCATCGCGGTGACCTGATGGCCAAAGACATGTTCGACGCGGGCGCGAATGCGTGAGCGACCTCGGTTGTACTTCTTGTGTTGAGACGTGAGGGGCTTATTCCGCGCCCCTTTGTGATGAATCTTGGAGCGCAGGTGCCTGGTCTTCAGCTGGGTTTCAATGGCCTCGGAACGATACGCCGAATCGGCCCAGACATCACGGCCCGCCTCAGCGGGGAGGAGAACGTCCTCAAGGACCTGACTGTCATGGACTGCGGCATCCGTCACGGTATATCGCCGAATGAGCTTGTGGGTGTTATCCACGTTCACATGATTTTTGTACCCATAGTGATTCATCCCATGCTTCACGGTCCATCGCGCCTCCGTGTCTTTCTGCCGCCGTTTGGCTGGCTGCGCCTCCCACTCTGCCGGGCACTCGCCGGCTTTGATGCTGGCGTTGTCTTCGCGGGAGTTGCGTTGTTTCGGCACGGGCACCAACGAGGCATCAATCCGTTGCCCCCCACGCGGCTGTAAGCCGTGTGCGGCGAGATACGTTTCAAATTGTTCAAACAGGGCTTCCACGACATGCGCCTGGGTCAGGGTTTCGCGAAACAGCCAGATCGTTTTGGCATCCGGGATGCGTTGATCCAGATCCAGCCCCAAGAATCGCATGAAGGACAGCCGGTCGCGGATCTGATATTCGGTTTGATCATCAGACAAATTATAGAGGGCTTGCACGACGAGGGCTTTGAACATCAGCACGGCATCAAAGGGTGGCCGGCCACCTTTTTTCCGCTTAGACCGATGGAGGATGGTTTCGAGAGTCGGCCGAAAGCTCTCCCATGGCACATGGAAGGCGAGGGCGTCTAACGGATCTCCTTGGTGGCTCAGGGCCTCATAGCGAGTGGCGAGATCACAAAAACTGAGTTGGCTTGGTGTCGACATGCGCAATCCTCCTTGGGATGCCAGTATCGCAAATGATGCTCAGATTGTCAGGGGTTTTTAGAGACGCCCATAATGATCCTTAATACTTCGTAACTTTTCATCAACAATCAAACCGTACTCTTCCGGGCTCTTTGTCCTATCATGTGGGCGAAATCCGGTTCAAGGTATTTCTCTTCCCTTTTCCCCTTATTGGGGAACTCCCAAGTTAGGTCTTCTTTCGATCAGCTTTCACGCACAACATCCTCTCAATTAATTAGGTCCCATCTCTCTTTCTTGCCCTGGGTCTCTTTCCTAGCCTGGGCCTTTTCAATCAGCGTCTCTGTTTCTTTTAACCATCACTTTATTGGAGGTGCTCCATGTACAATCAACCTATTCCTCTTTCTCTTTATGCCCCCACCCGCTCTCTTGAAATTGAAAAACTTATTCAGAAAACCCATGAATTTATTGGCTATTTATCAAAAAAAGGTGGACCAGATCCCTCGGATTATTTAATGCTAAACACGCTACTACAGTATTTTTCTGAGGATAAAAGTAAATCCATAGTTTCAGAAAACCAGTTGCAGGCGATAAGAGAAGCTTTTGGAGAAGCTCTTTCCCCGGAAACCATTCAAGGATGGGCCTACCATAAGCCATTAGGCTATGCAGGAGATTTCCAAATTATTGAAAAAATATATACCTACCATACCTCCTCAAATCCACATTTGGTCAAATGGGATCATTTTTCTCATCATCAAACAGCAACCAAAGCCATTAGAAATCGCATTTCGTTTTTTCTGGATCAAGTATGGAAAGCAAAAACCCAGGCAACAACCGATTGCCATATTCTGAACTTGGCTTCCGGTCCAGGTAGAGATATGTATGAAACACTAAACATCTTAGGAGCGCCGGGAATCCATTTAGATTGCGTGGAACAAGATGCTCACGCCATTAATTATGCTATGAACTTGTGCAAAAACTTTCTTGGTCACATCCAGTTCTGCAAAAAAAACGTGCTGCGTTTTACGACAAACAAAACTTATCATCTCATCTGGTCAGGAGGATTGTTTGATTATTTCAACGATTCGGTATTTAAACGAATTCTGAGACGACTTCTCTCATTCTTAAAAACCAATGGCAAGCTCGTCATTGGCAATTTTTCGACGACCAATCCCTCTCGTGGCTATATGGATCTCTTCCACTGGAATCTTATTCATCGTACGAGAGAAGAACTTCGACAGCTTGCGAGAGGCTGCGGAGTCCCAGATGAAAAAATTTCTATTGAGCAAGAGCCCGAAGGGATTAATCTTTTTCTGACTATCACTAACTAGAAAGATGTTTGACAAAATTCCTATTCCCTGCTCGGAAGGGCGGGCAACCAGTTAGCAAAGTTCCAATGGTAGGGGTGAAGCTCCATTCGCGGAGTGCAGGTGTTGCGCCGCACTGAAGTTAGAGGCTCAACACGACTTCACTCTATTTGAATCGTGAGAAGGCAAGAGAATATATGCCATGGGCTAAATCATTCGTTTGCATAACTAGTAAAAGACAAATGGGATATAAGTGAGTTGTAAATCGTTCATTAGAATAAACCAGCTTTGTACTGGAAGTTTGCACAGATTCACAAAACAGTTTCTTCTATAACAGAATTAAGGACAACACTTAAATCAACAAGATTGAAGGGTTTGACGACCCTTCCCTTAAACCCATACTCTTCATAATTTGCCAGGACAGGGTCATTGGAGTACCCACTGACGACAATGGCTCGCAGGTGAGGGTCTAATGACAGCATTTCTTTAACGACCTCTTTTCCACCAAGACCTCCAGGAATCGTAAGGTCCAAAATTACCGCAGAAAATGGTGTTCCGCTATTTTGGGCTTGACGGAACACACTGATGGCTTCTTTCCCATCAGGAACCGCCTGAAAGCTATAACCACAAGTCTGAACCATTTCCCCAAGCACGTTCCGAATTTGTACTTCATCATCCATAATGAGGATATTCCCATGACCAAATTTAATATCTTTCGTACTCGGAAGGGGCGCATTTTTTTCAGGGGGAAGCGCTGGTAACAGGAATGAAAATCGACTCCCAACCCCCTCTTCTGAATCAGCCCACAATACCCCCCCATGTTTTCGAATTATAGAATATGATGTTGCGAGCCCCAAACCTGATCCGGTGGTTTTTGTTGTAAAATAGGGGTCAAAAATTTTCCCCAAATTTTCTTTAGAGATACCGATTCCTTGATCTTTGACAGTAATGAGAATCCATTGACTATGTAAAGACAGCAATTGATGGCTATGACTCAGCCGTTCACCCTCGTCTTTATTGACATTATGCGCCTCAATAACACATTCTCCGCCATGTTCCATTGCCTGCCGCGCATTAAGGACAAGGTTATGAAGCACTTGGCAGATTTGCCCTTCATCAACATTGACAGCCCATAGCCCCGGGGTCGAATGAAACACGGGGTGAACCTTTGATCCGGCCAAAACTAATCGAGCATTTTCTTCCAAAATGTTCTCTAAGGACACATTTTTTTTTACAGGAACCCCGCCTTTGGAAAATGTCAGGAGTTGACCGGCAATATCTTGGGCGCGAAGTGAAGCTTGCTCAGCTTCGGCCAGTCGTAAATAGAGGGGATGCGCGGGGTCTACCTCGTATTTGGCTAAAGACAATTGCCCTAAAATAGCGGTGAGTAAATTATTGAAATCATGCGCTAAGCCTCCTGCCAAAAGACCAAGCGATTCCAATTTTGCTCCACGCACACGCTCCTCTTCCCATTTTTTTCGTTCGGTCACATCCTGAGCTAACCCGATAATTCGCGAAATAGTCCCAGTAGTATCTTTTAAAGGATACGTCCGATTATGGACCCATCGAATTTCTTCACTGGAGCCGATTACCCGATATTCAATATCAAGACTCTTCCCATCCAAGCGCCTCAAAAAAAGATTTTCGACTCGTCCGCGATCTTCAGGTGCCACAATGCTCAACCAATCAAAGGGATTATTCATGAGCTTTTGCGCATTTCCTCCCCACAGACGTTCATAAGCCGGACTGACATAGACCATGCGCTGCAATTCAATATCCCAAATCCAAAAAACACTATCGATCGCCTCTGCCAGTTGAAGAAATTTCTCATCACTTTCCTTGAAAGCCAATTCCGCTGTTCGCACATCTGTCATATCCCGACAGATCATTAACACCGTTAAAATTTGTTTGCCAATGGCAGGCTCGGGGAAAAACCGTACTTCAAAACACCTCATCCCTCGGTACGTGGGGTGCGATATCTCAAAAGTAGTGGCTATACCGTTTTCTACAACTTTGGCAATTTTCGCTTCAAAAACATCCCCAACTTTTTGAGATAACCCTAAATCTTCAAGTCGTTTCCCCAAATATTTTTCTGGCGGTAATGGCTCGAGGTTATCCCACCATCGGTTCAAATACAGTATCCTATTTTTGTGATCAATTCGCCCGATAATATCGGGAAGATTTTCAGTTAACGAGTGAAGTTCTTGGTCCCAACGACGCAATTCATCACGGACTTCCTGATAATGGGGGATCTCGAGCAACAATCCCTGACAGACTTTGCCCGTCCCCGGATCGTCCGAGGACATGACACTCTGTTCTTGAACCAAAATTACGCGATTGTCCTTAGTCATGATTCGATATTCAATGCAGATCACGGCTGGCCACGAAACTGGTTCCGTCCATGCTCGTAAAAACTTATTGCGATCTTCAGGGTGAATCCGACGGAAAAATGCTCTGGAATCTCCAAGCAATTGATCTGGAGTCAAACCAAGGAGAGAATAAATATGAGGTGTGGCAAACTGAAACTTCCGATCCAATCCCTTCTGAATACAACGATAGAACGCCACCGGAAGCTGTTCGAAAAACGGATTCAAAGCTTGTTCAGAAACATCCATAGCGAAAATTATCTAGATCTAGCTAAAAATAACTGCACCGCCCAATTGTTGGTATTGTACCAATTCTCCTTTAGGAGAAAAGGGTTTCAGAGTCTTGACTCGATGTAATCTGTTGGGAAGGACGGGACGAAAGAGGAAAAGAACCGACAAGGTGTTTATGGTCATAGGGAATACTGAGGGGTAGCTGAATTTGAAATCCAAGAATGGCATTTTTGCTGGTTAGAAGTCGGAAATTCCCAGAGTGGCGCTGAATAATCTGAGTGGCGAGAATGATCCCTTGCGTCATAGAAGGATCCTGAGTATTTCCTAAAGAATCACTAAAGTCCCAACTTTCCACTGAGACCAATGCAAGGTTCGGTACGGGCCGATCTGACTTCCATGCTATATCCACCTGAAACCAATTTTGCCCCCTGTCTGATGATTCGGCTTTTGTTTCAATGGTTAACGTGCCACCCACATTACCTGAATCCTTTAAGAGAAAGAGAAGCCCATTGAAAATTGCTTGCATGAGACCTTGTCGATCCATGGGTATCATTGGGATATGAGGACTCAATATTTTCTCAATCATAATATGGTGATAGCTGGGATTGCTCGCAACGAATAACAGGCAGGAGTCAATGACCTCGTGAATATGAACTCTTGCACCCAATGAGCCAGATAGGGGCTTGACATATTCCCGGATCTCTTTTGTTAACTCTTCAATCTTCCCCAGATCTTCTCCAAGAATACGATGAAGCCTATCCATAAATTCCCCGTCATGTTGGCGCATTTGTGCAACTTGAACAAAGGCCTTAATCGAAACCAGTGGATTATGGAGTTCCTGGGTCAAGCCATCCGCCATCGCTTCCAGTGAACGCAGCCGATCAACTTGGCACAGCATGCTTTGGGACCGACGATTTTCTTCACGCAGAATGGCATTCTCTAAAGCTAAGGCAGATTCCTGGATAAGCGTATCCCAAACCGTTTTTCCGCCCAATGTCTGAATCACCTCGTTAGAATCAGAGCCAAAGGCCAAAAAGCCCAAAAGTTGGTTATTCCCAAAGATCGGGTAAAACAATTCTAGGCCGACCTCTTCCAGTTCTTTTGCGACCCGATTTTCCCATTCGTCAGAGATGTCCAAATCTTTAATTGAAAGTCTTGACTGGGTGACTAATAACCATTGTGGGAGATCGGCAAAAATCCCCCATCCATTCTTAATTAAGGAATGATCTTGGGATAACCCAATCGTGGAAATTGCCTTATACCGGTTTTCATTAACTTGTAAAATGAAAATGGCGGCTTTCGATGCTTTTGCTCCCTTCCCCAGTGTTTTCAAGATAGCTTCACCTAATTCGGGAACGCTTTGAAAGTTGGTGACTTCCGATGAAAAATTTGACAGCGTTTGAATTCGTAATTCTCTCCCTTTCATGATCGTTCTAGCCACCGCCCCTTTTGTCCCAACCTTCATTTGGAAGGCAGCCACGACCGTCAAAAGGTGAACAATAAGTTGAATGATGGCGAATTGAAGATTAATGGTCCCGAAAACCCATTTTTGGGCGAGTAAAAGAACAGGGTATATCGGCTGGGAAAGCAATAACAACAAAGCAAAATACGAAAAGCCTTTTTCAACGTATACCGAATAATCTAACCAATGAAATCGCAATAGGGTGTAGGCCACAATTGAAATATAAATCCCAAAACCCACCGTACCGTAGGGGATAAGTTCAATGCCATACCATAATGGGTAGTTGGTAGCCCCAAGAACAAAACCAATCGTGGATCCAATGAGGAGATAGAAAAATTGTCTTCGTGGAAGCCCCCTTTCTCGCCAATACGCTTGAAGAAGAAGCACAAGGGCGATAACCATAAGTGCTATCCACCAAACTACACAAAAATGAAAGAAAATACCTGGGACCCCCCAATAAGGGAATATAGATATAGGTTGGACATTAAGGATAAAAAATGGCGTGGCATCGAAAACCAGAAAAATTCCACCAACAACATAATTCCACTTAATAACATTTTTCCAGGAAATTTCCTTATGAATTAAATAAAGTACATGATGCAAAAAAGTGATAGGGATAAAAATGGCGCCGGCCATCAAGAGGCGAAGATTGAATAGGGCATAGACCTCAGATTCAGAAATCTGCCAAGCGAAATATCCAAAGCTCCATATAGCAGTGAACATTCCAAATAAGCCAAACGTCCAATGTCGAGGATCTTTGGGAGAGCGGAAATAGATAAAAGAGGCAAGTCCAATGGCTGCTAGACCATTGAGCAGCCCACTAATAGCAAATAATCCCATTAGATTAAGGTCTTAATGAGCACAGATCGTCGTTTAAAAGGAAACACGTTTGGAAGTAATCGGCATACCTAAAAGGCCGCACCAGCCTCGAGGGGTTCTATCTTGACTGCAAACCGTAGCGCGAACAGGCAAATTGGTCAAGTCTTCAGGAGAAAATCTCAAAGATTTAGCCGGGAAGTGCCATTCGTCACACAGGACACCCCCAAAGCATTTTTCTCAATATCAGCTTGGGGAAGAATTATGAACTTGACGACTGGAGAAGAGGAAGCTTGAGTACTGAAGCTAAGCTGGAAAGGGTTTGATCGTCAGACAAGCCCGATCCAGAACGATCAATTAAGACCGTATGAAGACCAGCCTGTTGGGCCCCGTCAAAATCTTCGATTGGATGATCGCCGACATGGAGCACTTCATCCGGAGTCAGCATATGTTGCTCCAATGCATATAAAAATATTCTGGTGGCGGGTTTGGCTGCCCCGGCCAAACTCGATATCGTCACAGAATCAAAAAAGGGTTGAATGTGAAGTGCCCGAGCAACCTGGAAAAATCGGCTATCAAAATTGGTAATGATCCCAAGCTCGAAACCTCGTTCCTTTAATTGAGTCAACACTTCAACGGTTTCGGGAAAGAGTTCCCAATGAGTCGCTTGCCCAAACGCTTCATAGACTTCATCAAAAAAGTCATCAAATCCCTCGAACATGCCCACGCGGTAAAAAACGGCATGCACCACATCAAACCACCATAATCGTTCACATTGTTTCAATTTTTCTGGGCGTTCCACCGAAAAAATTGGCGCAGGCATGTCCTTCATGGTTTCTTTAAATCTTTTATTCAGTGTGTTGCGCATTTCTTCAGTATCGGAAACCCCGTACTTTTTCGCGTAGGTCAGGTAGACTTCCCCGACAGAACCCTTGACATCAAACAACGTCCCAACCGCATCAAAAAATATAGCTTTAATGGGAGAAGCAGACATACAGCTCACCTGAAATCAATAGGGCTTACCTACGCACAATGATAAAAAATAATTTTCAACGAACAGTGTAGGACAGAATAGAAATCAGAAATGAGGCAGGACCTGGCAGGGAAGAAAACTTGGCGATTCCCTCCGAAGCAGATAATGACTTACTTTTTTTTACCTTTTTCGCGTCGAGCCGTTTCCAAACTTTTCACACGGCGTTGATTTTTTCGATGCTTCCTTCGCATTTCACGATCTTTTTCACGACCACGGGGCATAGCAATTCTCCTTTTTAGTCAATCATACGAATAACGGCATTCTATACCATAGCTTTCCTCAAGGGAACAAGAGCCGATATTGCAGGGGGCCAGGTCCCATGCTAACATCCAGCCGCTTTAAGATTTTGACCAGCTAATATGTCCCCTCCTCCATTAGACAAAACCTACAACCCAACGGCAGTCGAGCAAAAATGGGCAGCCTACTGGGCTGAGCATAAGCTTTTTCAGCCACGGCAAACGGAAAAATCCGAATCCTATTGCATCGTCATTCCGCCCCCCAACGTCACCGGCTCCCTCCATATTGGCCATGCCCTCAATAATACCCTGCAGGATATCCTCATTCGGTGGAAACGCATGCAAGGCATCCAAACCCTCTGGATACCAGGAACCGACCATGCCGGGATCGCAACACAAAATGTTGTAGAGCGCCAACTCAAAGAAGAAGGCCTGTCGCGTGAAGATCTTGGTCGTCAGGCATTTATTGAACGAGTGTGGAAATGGCGACACCAATCAGGGGACACCATCATTGGGCAACTCAAACAACTAGGAGCCTCCTGCGATTGGGACCGTTTACGGTTTACAATGGACGAAGGGCTGTCTTTTGCCGTCAGAAAAGTGTTCGTTCAACTCTATGACGAAGGGTTAATTTACCGGGGTGAGCGACTCATCAATTGGTGCCCTCGATGCCTTACGGCTCTATCGGACATCGAAGTCGAACACGAAGACATCAAAGGCACGCTCTACCACATTCGTTATAACCTTGCTGATGATTCAGAAACTTTTCTCACGGTCGCCACCACACGCCCTGAAACCTTATTCGGCGATACCGCCGTCGCCGTTCATCCAGAAGATCCTCGCTATCAGCACTTCATCAGCAAACAGATCAAGCTACCCTTAACCACGCGCACGATTCCCATCATAGCCGACCCCATTTTAGTCGATCGGGGATTCGGCACTGGTGCGGTTAAAATTACGCCAGCCCATGATTTTAACGATTTTGAAGCCGGTGAACGGCACGGATTCAAGCCCCTCACCATTCTTGATTTTAAGGCTCGAATGGATCCATTGGGCCTTAAAGATGCCATGGTCAATCAAGACCTATTGAACACCCTCAGCCTCAAACCCGTTCATGACGCTCGCCTCATCGTGATTGAGGCATTAAAACAGCAAGACCTTCTGCTCAAAGAAGAAGACCATCCCATGGCCCTGGGGAAATGCTACCGGTGCAAAACTGTGGTCGAGCCATATCTGTCACCACAATGGTTCGTGAAGACAGGCCCTTTGGCCATTCCAGCTATCGAAGCCGTAGAAACAGGAAACATTCGTATTATTCCCGAAGGGTGGAAAAATAACTATCTGGGCTGGATGCGCAACATTAAGGATTGGTGTATTTCCCGCCAAATCTGGTGGGGGCATCAAATCCCAGCCTGGTACTGTCGCGCTTGCAACAAGGACCATCTTCTTGAAACGGGTCAAGCGGTCGGAGCAACAACGGAGGGCGGAGTACTTCCTGAGCCGCTAAAAATGAGTTGCTTCATCACATCTGACGCCAAACCAATCGTCTCAAAAACGAACCCGACTGAATGTCCTCAATGTGGAGGGTCTGATCTCTTTCAAGACCCTGACGTCTTAGACACCTGGTTTTCCTCCTCGTTATGGCCGTTCTCCACTCTCGGGTGGCCAGAACAGACGCAAGACTTCAAAACGTTCTATCCCAACGCGACATTGGTCACCGGCCTGGACATCCTCTTTTTTTGGGTGGCCCGAATGGTCATGATGGGAATCAAGCTGACAGGACAAATCCCTTTCCGCGAAGTCTATATCCATGCATTGGTCCGAGATGCCGAAGGACAAAAAATGAGTAAGTCCAAGGGCAACGTCATCGATCCCCTCACCAAAATGAGCCAATATGGAACCGACGCATTACGATTTACCATGGCCTCCATGGCTTCGCCGGGCCGCGATATGAAATTGGCTGAAGAACGCATTGAAGGGTACCGGAACTTTGTCACCAAGATTTGGAATGCGGCGCGATTCATTCAACTCCATACCGATGGAACCAAAGCCTCGGCACCGCCGGAATCACGACCATTTCCGGATCAATGGATACTCAGTCGCCTCAACCATGCCATTCGTGAAGTCACCCAGGCATTAGAGAACTATCGTTTTGACCAAGCCACCTCTCACCTCTATCAATTTATCTGGCATGAATTTTGTGATTGGTATATAGAGTTGGCAAAGCCCAGCCTTCAACAGGACAAGCATCCAGATGCCGCCGCCACGCGTCATACCCTCTTAGAATCGTTCGAAATCATCCAACGTCTGCTCCATCCCGTTATGCCATTTATCACCGAAGAAATTTGGCAATCCTTCCCGCATGAAGGCCAATCGATTATGATCCAACGATTTCCCACAGAGCGGCAGGAGTGGACCAATATCCAAGCTGAACAGGATTTTTCCTTACTCCAAGCGTTTGTGACGACCACCAGAACCGGTCGCGCCCTTTTGAATATACCAGCCAACCTAACACTCACCATTTTTGGCGCGACGACGAACGACAATGAAGCAGCAAGCCTCAACAACCTACAGCCCTATATCGAGTCAATACTGCGCTCCACGCTGACTCTGGCTCAAACCACGAATTGGCCTTCAGACCGTATATTGCAGTTAATAGCGGGAAATCTCACAATCGGTATCCCAGTAGAACCCAATTTGGAATTGCACCAAGTTGTCAAAAAAGTCAAAAAACAGATCGAGGCTAAACACAAAGAATGCAGCCGGCTTCAAGACCGCGTGGCTTCTGCATCCTTCCGAGAAAAAGCCGAGCCGGCCGTCATTCAGGAATCCGAAGAACGCGTAACCAGTCTCCGGCAGGAACTGGCCTTGCTCACAAGCAGCGAACAACAACTCGCCACCATGTTGCGCTAATGGGGACCAACAAATCTGTGGCGCCTCCGCCACCTTCCCATATTCGAAAGATCGTCCAAGCCGCCTTAGAGGAAGACATAGGGTTTGGGGATCTGACCTCCAACGCCCTTTTCTCCCCAGGCATGTCCGCTCACGCGCAAATCGTGGCAAAAGAAGCGATGGTGGTGGCTGGCCTGGCCGTCGCCCAAGAAGTGTTCCGGCAAATCGACGTCTCGCTCCAATTAAAATTCCATCAACGCGATGGAGCCTGGGTGAAGGCCAACACTCAAATCCTCACCATTTCCGGGAATGCCCAATCACTGCTTCAAGGTGAACGGGTTGCCCTCAATTTCATGCAACGGCTTTCCGGGATAAGCTCCCTCACTCGTCAATTCTGTGATGCGGTTAGGGAACGTGCGGTCAAGATCGCCGATACCCGAAAAACCACTCCTGGACTCCGTGGCTTAGAAAAATGGGCAGTCCGCCTCGGTGGAGGCTACAACCACCGATTTTCCCTTCACGATGGCATTCTGATCAAAGACAATCACCTGATGATTCTTGCAACCAATAAGATTTCACTCAGCCAAGCCTGTCGCTTAGCAAAACAACAGGCCCCTCACGGCCTTCGAATCAGCGTAGAAGTTGAAACCCTGGCCCAAGTTCGTGAGGCCCTTCAGGGAAACGCCGATATTATTCTGTTAGACAATATGTCTTCCACGAAAATTCAGCAGGCGGTGAAGCTCATTAAAGATCAAGCGTTAGTTGAGGTTTCAGGTGGAATCACCATGGAAAATATTCAGGACATGGCCAAAACGGGAGTAGACATTATCTCAATCGGCGCACTCACCCATTCCGCACCAGCCATGGATCTCTCCCTGGATATTATCTCTTCTCTCCCTCAACGAAAAATGAAAAAATGGCAAACCCGTAGTTAGCATTTTTGCCTATCACGCTCTCCTTCTTTTAGCCGTGCTATCTCCAGAAAAATTAGCGGCCGCCCTCCCCTCAAAAATACCGGGCCAATCGCTTTTCGTCTTCGATGAACTGCCTTCGACGAACACCTTTGCCTTAGAACTTGCCCGAAGCCCCACACCGCAGGGCACCGTGGTATTGGCTGATCGACAAACGGCAGGGCGAGGCCGCTTGCAACGGCCATGGTTTTCCCCACCAGATGCAAATATTTATGGATCACTCATCTTCTCGTTCAGTGGTCAATTTCCAGCTCTCGGATGGATTCCCTTGATGGCAGGAATAGCTATTGCTCAGGCCCTTGAAGCCTCCACAAAAATCAGTATCATCCTCAAGTGGCCCAATGATATGCTGATCCATGAACAGAAGATTGGAGGGATTTTATGCGAATCCTTCAAGCGAGATTCAACAGAAACCTCTGTGGTGATTGGCTTTGGCATCAATGTGAATCTCTCGAAATCGGCCTTTCCAAGAGATCTTGAACAAATGGCCAGCTCCCTTCAAATTCACGCCAAGCACCCGCTGAATCGTGACCAGCTTATTCAATCGATCATTCCCTCGCTGGAGCAGGGCTGGGCAGCACTGAGCACACAAGGCCCATCATCCTGTCAGCTCGCCTACCGTGCACGTTGTGGCACCTTAGGAAAACAGATAGTGGCACAATTTCCTGATGGCACGACACTAAAGGGTGTAGCCCAATCCATCGGCGCACAAGGTCAATTGCAAATGATGCCCTCCCCTTCCGACACACAGAGACAATCAGCTAGGATAGTGGACGTCCATGCTGGAGACATTCAACACATCAGAACATCCAACCTTCATTAAAACACTAGGCATCAAGTAGTACTTTAAATTTCAAGGCTCACATGCTACTCGCTATCGACATTGGAAATTCACAGATCGTCTGTGGCGTACTCCAAAAGGAGGCATTAATTGCCGAATGGAGGCTCTCCACCGATCACATAAAAACAGCCGACGAATACGACATGACCCTGCGATCGCTGCTGGCTATTCATAAGATCGATCTTGCCAGCATCGATGGGTGCATCATGACGAGTGTAGTCCCCCCTCTCACACATGCTTTCGAATTACTCCTGCATGCCCTAGTCGGACAGGCCCCACTTATCGCCACAGCCTCATGTCCGCATGGGCTCAGTCTCCGGTATGAAAACCCTGATGAAATTGGGACAGATCGCCTAGTGAATGCCGCGGCGGCCTTTTCCCGCTATCAACAAGGACTCATCATCGTAGATTTTGGAACCGCCACCACTTTTTGCACCATTACCCAAAAGGGC
>Ga0224497_10001301_pt1 | contig 15999 bp, 17 predicted proteins | sample SF_Jul11_sed_USG_4_FD_167970 | JGI IMG/M metagenome (GOLD analysis project Ga0224497, IMG submission 167970) | Sediment microbial communities from San Francisco Bay, California, United States - SF_Jul11_sed_USGS_13 | ecosystem: Environmental > Aquatic > Marine > Sediment | place: USA... | reverse complement strand
GTCCCCGGCAGTGCCCCGACGACCTGGACCATTGCCGGCATCGGCGATGTAGATGGGGATGGCAAGGCCGACGTGGTCTGGCGCCACTCAAATTTACAGTAAAAGAGACTGACTCCTCCCGAGGTCGGGCTTTGTTGTGGTCCCTCATCACTCAATCCTGGTTCATTAGATACAGGCTTGAGTGGTATTTCGTGGGAGTTGTTCGATGTGGACTTGTCTGCTAGGAGCCGTCATTTTTATCCGTCGGACCCTTGGCAATTGTAACCCTTCCCAGGAACCGTTCCTTTCCTGTCGTACTTAACGTGGAGAGGATGGCCTCATCATTCAGGGCATCTAACAACTTATCCTCTAAGTCGCTACATTTTGCCAGGGTCAGCGCCAGTGAGTCGGCGAGACGACCGTTGAATGTTGGCAGGGCTTCCAGGTCTAGTAGGACTCGTTGCAGATAATCCTGAACGGTATTACGAGACACACCGACCCTAGGCGCGCTATCCGAAGGGCCGACACTCTTAGACAGGAGGACAAGAGGCTTCTGTCGATCCCAGGTTGCTGCTTTAGACGGAAGCAGTCTCCAAAGATATGGGGTCAGATCCGATTGAAATAGTTGGTCGTGCGACTTTCTGGCGGATGTGTTTCTAATTCGAGTCTGACTCTATTTATGTGACCCCATTTATGTATGTGGATGGACGCATTTAGTGTTCTTCCAAGACTTCAATCGAATTGCCAAAGCCATCGGTGAGGTAGACAGACTTGAGACCGTCTCGGTGGGTGACCAGTTCGTCAAATGTATTGGCGTCAGGACGGCTTAGAGCAAAATGGGAAGGGTTCTCCTTTGGGAGAACGAAGGCCAATTTACAATTGGCAAAGACACGTCATGCACAGGTTTTATCCACGTATTCTAGTCTGTGCGGTTCAACCGGATCGTATTGGCGTCCAGTTCGACGGCGAGTCACTGTTGTTTTCCAATGGTGCTTCTTTCAAAGGATTTCAAAATTTTATTCAGCTCGGTCATCATGACCTGAGATCTCAAAATACTCGCGTGGTCTTCATTGAACCCCAGAATTTTTTCCGCAGAATTCTGGGCTTTAGGGTGTAACTGGCTCGCCAACGATACGGCTCCATCATCGTTTTCCTTTGTAAATGGGTTCTGCCTTCCTTTATAGCTGAATAATAAGTAGTGGTGGATGTTCGAGGGAAAGTGAATTTCGAAAAGTTTCTTTTGAAAAGGACTCTCTGGGGCTAGGTCAATCCAGGAAGGAATGATCCCTATCGCGGAATAATCTATAGCCATTTGGGCTCCATGATGTCCGCCCCATGGTGTGGAAATGGTCACGAAAAGCAGAGGAAGTTCCTGTCCTCGTCCTTTTTGAATGGCCAGATTGATGGCTGCTCGTGCAATCATTCCGCCCATACTGTGGGCCACAATGACGAGTTTCTTGAATGTATAGGTGAGAGATATTTGTGACAGGGCCTGCCGAAGGAACTCGGTGGCATCATCCAGGTACAGTCCCGAGGGGTAGTAGAACAGCCATGGTTGAAAGGTGTCTCGATCCATTCCTTGAATGATGGGTGCCCATGATTGTGGGGTTCCCCCTGCCCCATGAATGAACAGAACTGGGATTTTCCCGAGATCAAAGTTATCGAGAAAATAGATCCCACCCCCTACCTCCTTTACAAAACGCAAGGGCTCCCACAAACCTAATCGGGCTTTGTCTTCTGAAAACAGATCATCTTCTAATTTGACTATTTTTCCAAATCGAATATGAGGGAGATGCAGTCTGGCTTGTGTCGTCTTTGAGGAAAGATTTGGGTATTCCGTTAATACGATGTCCCCAGGAGGTTGAAGTGTGATATTCAGATTCAATTGGTCCTGGTCCGCTTCAATGGTGATGATTGATGGTGTGCCATAATAGGTCGCCCACTCAGTCTCCTGATAGGTTAAGTCTTGATTTTCATCTTCAAATGCTTCGATGATATATTGTCCGGGCAACACCATAAATTGAAAACGGTCGGGTTTATGATAAATACGGTAATTTACAATCCTTTTTTCTTGGTTCAAAACTTGGTAGAGAAGAACAATGATTGGTTTGTTCTGAGACGACGGATTCCACAGTTGACCACTGAGACGAACGTGTTGCTCATACATTTCCACATTTTTTTGTAAGGCCAAGAAAGAACAGCCGGAAAATGCATACCAACAGATTCCAATCAAAAGGGAACGTTCGAGTATGCGTTTACATGCGTTAAAAAATGCCGGTAAGTTCATGTTGGTATGATTGGTGGAAAACCATCTGTCAGTAAGTGTGCTTCCATGAGGCAGGTTTACATTGTTGTTTATGACTTCAGATGTCTCTGTGTCCGTAGAGAAATGAATAGTCAACCTGCGTACGAGGAAGACGGAGTCATAGCGACATGTGATTGAATTGAAGCATCCATGTTCCTAAAGTACCCTTTGGGCATGCCCTCACTAGGCTACCAGAATCTCATTAAAACGGAAAATGTGTCGAAAGAAAGTCGGTCAATATGAGGTAGGTGTTCATTTGGCAGAGACAGGGGGAAGCTTTTTTAGCTTCCCCCTGTAACTGGGCTTGGGGGAGATCATCTCATTCTGCAAGAAGGAAATGTGTTGTTGGTTTCCTTTTGGAAATTGAGGGTTACTCGTTTGGCATTTGAGCGGTGAACCAGGTTGAGATGCCCTTCATGCCGTTCCGTTCCACGTTCGACCCATCCCATACGGCAAAGGCCACCGGGAAGCTCAATCCGTTCTTGAATTGTACATCGTTCGGATCATTCGTTACCAAGCTCCGCTTCATCACGACCCGCCAGGTGGGGCCGCTGCAGCAGCCACCCTTCAACGCACCATAGGGTTCCCATAAACCATTCCCCACGACATCCTGTGAAACTTGCGTGGTCAATGTGCTGAACCCATTGGCATTTAAATCTTCTACTGAACCGACTCGCATATCGGGATCGGACATAATGTTGCCAGACCAAATCCCTTCATTAAACGGTCCGAGGCTCCTCCCAATTCGATCGGGATAGGTCACACCGCCTGCCGGCTCTTCATAATAATAATCCCATGCAATTGAAGGATATTGGTTGTCCACATCCCACATGCCGGCCACCCCTCGCCCCAAGTCTTTTTGCCATTCGGCGTTCCACCGCCAAATATTCACGGTTCCGCCAGATTGGCCCATACATTGGAATGGTGGGGCGCCAGCTTTTTGCACGGGGAATTGCACCGCCACTTGATCCCGGAAATCTTGTGGCCCAATGGTGGTGTTATTCAAGGTTTGATCTCCCCAATTCGCCCATACGCCAATCTCTTGGCCATTGGTGGCCATTTTGATCATGACGGTTTTAACGGAAATGTTAGGGTGCATCGGCGTGGTAATGGTTTGTCCACTTAGCGGGGCGACGATACCAGGAACGGACTCCCACACAGGATTGGCCGCATCCATGGGGATTGGGCCGGAAATTTTGCCCACCGGGATTGTCACCGGTTGCGAAACCGCCAGTGGAATCTGCCCAAGCGTAGCAAGCAGAGCCATGGTCATCGTGAATGCCAGAAATCCAATTTTCAAGAGGGAAGATCTTTGGATCTTGAAAGTCATTGATGGCCTCCTCTAAAAAGTGAACAACAAAAAGATTATGTCATGGAAAAGTATCTCTTGAATGCCAAAATGAATCAAATGAAAAATGTGAGAACCTTCGACAACACATCGAAAGTTTTCTCCCCCAGTTTTGGCCACCACATATTTGATGGGAAGGTATTTTCTTACGAAGCAAGGCACGTATTAGGCTGCTGAAGTGAACCAGTGAAACGCTGATCGTCGATACACGATATAAATTCCGACAACAAGGCTGACCACAATCATCGTGGTACGTGTCGAATGAAACCCACCAACCAGTTGCGTGACCACTTCACTGAGGCATCCCAATGCTAAATAGAACAGGTATCCGTAAAACGCCCAGAGGCGTTGCCTCCAGAACCCATATCCCAAAAGCCCATGAATGAGGGGGTGCTGATATTTCACGATTTCTCCAGTCACACCTCCGAAGGTACTACCAAACACTTTTAAGGCGTAGTTCGGGTAGGCCGAAATCCATATAAAGTCAAACACCCCGGCTACAACCAGCAATACTCCAAACATTCGAATATCCCAAGCTTTTTCCCAGAATATATTGCCAAGATGTTTCGTTTTGATATTATCGTCTGGGTTTATAGTCATGGCTGGGATCTGTGAAAAAAATATGAGAGCGGATGATAATGCTCACAAAGTCATAACAAATTTTTTGACAAAGCCAGAGGAAGAATACAACTTCGACACTTAACGAGTTGCCAGAGAATTAAGCAAAGAGCCTGAGGCATTTGTATTTTAAAATGACATCAGAAATAGGTTTCGTCAGGTAATCTCTGGCTCCTGCTTCGATTGCCCTGATCATGGTCGTTCGAGTGGGGTCAGCAGACATCACAATGACCGGAACATCAATGGTTAGTTTCTGAAGTTGGCTCAACATCGTGAGTCCGTCCATGACGGGCATTTCGAGGTCCAATAACACCCCTTGAAAAGCATGTTCTTTGAGAAGAAGCATCCCTTCCTTTCCGTTTGCAGCTGTAGACACCATAAATCCTAACTGTTCCAGTCTGTCTTTAAGAAAGACGAGAACTGCCTCTTGATCGTCCACGATCAGTATGCGTTTTCCAACTGCAAGATTTACGTGGGTTTTTTGAAGGGTTTGATTTGAAGTATGTGAAAAATTCATATTTCATCTTATCGAATTTTATAGGGGAGGCGGCAAAGAAAAATGGCAAAACCTTAGACAGGATCGGCTTCATTCTGCCAAGGCGAGATGATTTAAAAAAAACAAGACGGTCTGAGTGCATGGAACGCTTGCAATAATTGGATTCGCACTGGAGAGATTTCCTTTTGTCGTTTCTGTGAATCCTGCACCCGAGAAAGCGGAGAAAGGGCATCTCTCTCCCTTGTCATTCGCCACATCGTTCAGCGGAAATCCATCCCATTTGGGGTCATTCCTGACATGTGTTATCGGGAATCCATCTTGGTTTTTTCGGATGGATCCCCGCGGACTGCCGGTGGGGATGACAGAACTTTGATACCTTGGATCGGCGCTGACCATGAGTGCCGATGAGGCCTTGTGTTTTGTCGGTTTAAACCCCATCCACAATGGTCATGGGCGATGGGCGTTAACCGGAGCCCGAATATTGACAGGGCAGGATCGTCATCGTTGAACTCACTATCTGAAATATTAAGAGCATACGGAGAAATGCAAAGGTTTTTTTGCTTTCGACCTGGCTTCCACTATATGGCAGCGCATCCAAAGACCGAGTGCGGCAATGCCGCCGGCTATAAGCATCATGGGCCCAAAATATAACGTCATGGTCCGTCGCTCCCCTATGTTGAATAGAAATGGTTTGGTATGGGATCTGGCGGATGATATGGATGGATCTGTCATTGGATCCAACAAACCTGTCATGACCGTCTTGACGGCCTTTCTCCAGGCATATTCCAAGACTGGACTCCATGCATCCTCAGCGAGCTCAGAGACAAGGTCAAGAAAGGTTTCCGCCACCGTCACCATTTCCAAAGGTTCTGAGAGAGCCATGGGGCTGCTTGAAATTTCCGGCCATAAGTCCTTTAGTGGAGTGATCATCTCTCCATGTTCCCGGAGGTCTCTGATGATGGACTCAAGGGACCGTATAAGGTGTCTGCTGAATGACCATGGCCCAATTGATTGCAGATAGAGATTGATTTCTAGATGGTTTTCCAGTAGGCGATGGTAAAAACTATTCGCAAACTTTTCCTGATCTTCTTTGATCCATCTCAATCCGTTTTCAAGTATGTGAATGTCAGGAGTCGAAAATTTTTTGAGACAGTTTGACATGTCAGGCCTCCTTTCGTGGGGTAGGGAAGTGTCCGACCTTCACTTTCAGTGTACACCTCGACGTCGGAGTGAGAATAAAGAGAAGGACGACAACCTTTGACAGTCAGAGAAAAGTTTAGAAAAAACAATAGGGTTGTATTGCGCTATTCCATTTTTGCTCTTTCGCTGCTGGGCGGAGAATCTTGAGCCATTCTCTCTAAATGGACATCATAGGAGAGATGAGGTGAAACTCAGGTGGGATAGTTTGAACCAGAATGTTGTTCCGCTGGCTGGAAACCGGAACTATGCCGTTCTTCTTATTCTTTACCAGGTGAACCGCAAAAATCCCGCATTATAGTCAGGGGAAATATTGGAAGGGGACAGGAGAAGAGGTTGATTCTGCTGGAAACTTAATGATTTCGATAAGCTTTCCGGTGGAACAACTGATTGTAGGGCTTGAAAACTGTGCATTTCGACACCAAATGTAATGCCTGGTAACATCCCGGGAGCCTTCAGTGGAATCCCTGAACCGGTAGGTGATCGTTCTTGGCTCTTTGAGAAATTATAATGGGGAAGCGGCTTGTCAAAAAACCGGTTTTCCCATCCTGAGCTTTTTGACATATTCCAGACTTGGTCTTTCTTCAAGGACGTTGGAGGGAGAGGGGCACCAGCTATCGGCTTATCGCCCCCGGCCAAAGCCGCGTCAGCGGTTGAAGCCCAAGCTCCACCCGCATTTAGAATGATTGCCCAAGTCAACAAGACATATGGGACTTTGGTCAGCCAATTTCTCATCATGCGTCAGTATACCACGCGACTTTTCTTTCTTGATAATTTCGAAATTCGTATAGGAATCTCTCGGCCGAAGCATCGCGGAGGATAAGGGAAAGGTCAGCTCAAAAGGGCCTAGAACTCGCACAAATAAGAGAGATCGCGCCGAACGGATTACTATTGCCAGTCGCAGAAGGAAGTTTCTTTAGAGTTCTTCTAAGATTTCGATCGAATTGCCAAAGGCATCGGTGAGGTAGACAGACTTGAGGCCATCTCGGTGGGTGACCAGTTCCCCAAATTTATTGGCGTCGGGACGGCTGAGGGCAAAATGGGAAGGGTGCTCCTTAGGGAGAACGAGCGCCAATTTACAATTGGCAAAGGCGAGCAATGCCCAGGTCTTATCGGCATACTCCACCTCACAGGCAAATCGGGAAGTATACCATTCTAGTCCTTTGGCGATGCTTGGGACCGACACAGCAATATGGTGGATGTGATCTAACTTCCGTTTCTTAGCCGAGATTCTTTTTTTTGTAGTTTTCTTTTTGGATGGACGTGTGGTCATATGCAAGTCTTCTCTTTTTTTTCGATCTTCATTATCGGATCTTGCGAATCGTTTTTTGTAAGGATTAAGAAAACCGGGCAATATGCTCCATGAGCATTTTCGAGACCTCTGTCAGATTGTAGGGCCAAGCATAGTTTAACGTCACACCTGGATGCTGTTTCCGGAGCTCTTCTAACTCTTCGGGAATTTCAAGTTCGGAATGCGAACCGCCTGGCGTAAACATGGTTGAGACCACCGTAATCGATTGCGCACCTTGTTTGATAAGGCCCTCTACGGCTTCCTGCAAGGTTGGTCCGCAAAACTCATTATAGGCTAAAGCAAAAAGGGCTCCATTTAACATAGGTTTCATCTTTGCCCCCAAGGCTTCCAGTCCGGCCTGGTAGGGATCGGTTTCCGGTGTTCTAGGCCAGGTGCGAACTTTGGTATCCAATTCTAATTCTTCGGGAGACATGGGGCTACCGGTGGCTCTTCGTTGTGCTTCAAGGCGCTTGAGTTTTGTGATTAAATCTTGGGGGTATCCTTTGGGGATGCCTCCGTGTCCGACAAGTAGAATAGCTTTTTTGAGATCTGCCATTGTTTTGACTCCTTATACATAATTCCATGAAATGATCATTATTGCCATATTTCCATTGTATTCGATGAAATGGCCTTGGGATCTAACCTCGTCACTTCTTTCACCTGCTTTAAATAGGGAATGCCATATTTAGCGAGCTGATCAGAAAGCCCACGAAACCCCGCTCCCCCTGCCATGACCCGACAGTGTGGTTGCAACAGATCAGTTATGGTCTCAATCCAGGACTGACCTGTTTGAAAATCAGGTTCTGTCGTACTGGAAAGGATCATAAGGTCCGGGTGCCTTCGACGCAAGGCCATTTGGAGAATTTCGAATGAAACATTCGGCCCTAAATACGTTGCTTGCCATCCGCGTTTTTGAAGAAGAAGGGTGGCGGTGAGAGGTGCAATTTCATGGTAATCCCCCGGCACGCAGGCAATCAGCGCGTGTTCTGGGCCACCCGATGAATCTTTTCGTAATTGATCGATTAACTGTTGACGAATGATCCGGCTCACACTGTTTTCAGCTGAATAAGAGATTCCTCCCTGATGCCAGAGTTCCCCCGTGAGGCGCAGGAGAGGAAAGAGAATGACTTCCATGGCTCTCTCCAAACCCAATTCCAGAATCCAATGAGCAATGGTTCTCTGCATGGTGCCATAATCCTGGTTATGTGAGGCTTGGATAATGTGTCGTGCCTCAGATTGATATTGTGTGGGGAGACTAGAGAAATTGCAGGAAAGGTCTCTCATGGCCTGTCGTAAATGTGTCTCCCCCATTTGAGCCAACTGTCCGATTGTTTCTCCATTGGTCAGCAGAGATTTCAAGTAGAGTAAAAACTGAATATCCTTTTCCCTATAGGTGCGATAGCCATTAGGGCCTCGTTGGGGATGGACCAAATGGTAGCGTTCTTCCCATTTCCGGATGACATGGGTGCTCAACCCGGTCATGCTTGCGACGGTTTTGATTCGATAGGCCGGAGTGGGATCCAGTTGATTAGACATGATTGCGCAACATCAGTTCTTTGGGATGTGGATTGAGGTACACCTGATCCATGAGATAGGGAACGGCCAGGATGCGCACATAATGTTTAATGAGCGTGAGAGGTACCGCCAGAGGCGTGAAATACTGGTGGTAATCTTGAATCGTTTCTTGTAACTCTGCTCGTTCAATCGCGCTCAGTTGCTTGGAGAAATGGCCAGCCAGATGCTGCAGAACATTCACATGTTTTCGCACTGTGGCTTTGATTTTGAGGGCGTCCATGAAGAGTGCCCCGTAGTGAGTGGCTAAGTCGCTTGGTGTATAATCGCCCGCCTTTGCGACAAGTTGTCCAAGATCGTGATAATGGGAACGGCTGTGAGTCAGCAATAAATATTTGTGTCGTGTATGGAAGTCCACAATGATGCCGCGGGTGATGCGGTTTTGTTGGACCTGAGTTTTCCATCTTCGATAACAAAATATTCGGACGATAAAGTTTTCACGGATCGGGGCGTCGTTCAGACGACCCTCCTCCTCGACCGGGAGAAGCGGAAAGGCCTCTTGTATGGCGGCTGAAAAAATTCCCGTTCCCTGCCTACCTGGATGGCCCTTTTCGCTATATACCTTCACGCGATGGACACCACAGCTAGGAGAATTTTTTTTGAAAATATATCCATCCAAGTCACATTCGCGTAATTCTTTCACGCGGCGTTGACTGAAAGCCTGGAGTGTGTCGGTATGATCTACCTTGCTGCGGATGGTGAGCAGTCTTGGGGCGCTAGAGTCTCCTGCCAAATGCATGGCCTCTCTCGGCGTGCCCAAGCCGGCCTCAACTTCCGGACACACCGGAACCCATTCCACAAAGGGGGCCAACACATCCGTTAAAAAGACATCCCGTTTATGCCCCCCGTCAAAGCGAACCTCATCACCTAATAAGCACTGGCTAATCCCGACTCGTGGTTGGTTATCAACGATGGTATTGGGCGAGCCCTGTCCGGGAGAAAGATTGGACTTTTCTGTTGTGGAATGAGCGTGAGTGTTTATAGGCATGCCATTGTTCCTTGTTTTTTTGAAAACGAAGAGGATTTTGCGCTCTTGCCTTTTTTAAATTGACGGTAGGCGAGAAGGGCTCGGTTTCTGGCTGCTGCGTGGTCAATAATAGGATGTGGATACGTCTCTCCCAGAGAGATGTTCGCCTCGGCCAACAAAAGAGGCGGAGCTTCCCATGGTTGATGGATCCATGGGGAAGGTAAGCTGGTGAGTTCGGGCACCCATTTTCGAACATACCGTCCATCCGGATCGAATTTTATCCCCTGTGTGATTGGGTTAAATATTCGGAAAAAAGGTGACGCGTCGGCCCCGCAGCCGGCCACCCACTGCCAGCCCAAGGTGTTATTGGCCAAGTCGGCATCCACGAGTGTATCCCAAAACCAGGCCGCCCCCTTCTGCCAGGGTAGAAGCAGGTCCTTGGTGAGAAATGAAGCCGTAATCATTCGCACGCGATTATGCATCCACCCGGTATGCCACAATTCCCTCATGCCTGCATCCACAATCGGAAAACCGGTGAGGCCTTGTTGCCAAGTCCGAAGGGAATCGGTTTTGTTGCGCCAGGGAAAGGCCCGGTAATCCATAGAGAGAGGCTCGTTAACGGTATAAGGAAAATGAAACAAGAGATACTGAGCAAATTCACGCCAGGCGATTTGTCGCAAGTACGCGTCATAACTTTTTCTATCCTGAGCCTTGAGGTTTTTTTGTTTTGCCTGTTGGACCGCATCCCAAATCTTTCCGGGACTCATCTCTCCGAAATGAAGATGTGGAGACATTCGCGAAGTATGCGGGAGATCCGGTCGATCCCGATCCATGGCATAGAACTTAGCCGGGTTCCGTAGGAATTTTCTGAGTGCTGTCTGAGCCCCGGTTTCCCCAGGAGTCCAACTTTCATGGATACCCTGTGTCCAGTCAATCGTCGGACGCAATTCCAGCGAATCCAATGCCAAGCTATTGAGGGACCCGGTGGGTTGTGGGGGAAGTTTTCTAGAGGCGGGAAGGGGAGGGGATAAAGGCAGCATTCCTTGGAGCCGCCTCCAGAATGGGGTGAACACCCGATAGGGATTGTGTGTCTGAGTGAGAATGGTAGAAGGATCGACAAGGGTATTTCCGTGAAATCTGTGGCCTTCAACCTTTTCAGTTTCCAAGAAGGTTAGAAGATTTCGTTCAACTTTTTGGCCTTGAGGCTCACAGGACTGATTCCAGAACACGTGAGACTTTGGGAAGTCTCCTAACAGATTCTGGAGAACCTCAACTGTTTTTCCAATACGAATGGTGAGATCGTTGCCTGCCGCCTGAAGATGATCCGAACAACTCTGAAGCGAATGATGTAACCACCAACGGCTGGCTGCCCCCGGCATGTCATACCCTCTGGCGTTGGGGTTCCACACATATAAACAAATAAGTGGTTGCCTGCGACGCACGGCGGCGGACAACGCGGGGTTATCTGCCAAGCGCAGATCGGTTTGAAAGAGGACAATAGATGGTGCGGACGATGTCATTTTCAGTGTCCTATGAACATTCTCTGTGAAGAGATGAAGGCTTTTTCGATAGACATGGGTTGTTGGTTCCTCAGTCTATTCACATTCATTCACAAACATTTACATTGACGGGGGAGTCTGCTCCATCAACATTTCTTCGCTGACCCGCATGAGGCTGAGCGTTCGTTCTCCCTGAGGACCTCGCAGTCCTAATATGACTGAACTCCCGGTCTCTCCCCGAATCAATCCAACCACTTCCATATACGTTTTGCCCGCTACCGGCGCACCATCCACAGCCATAATTTCTTCCCCGTGAGCCAAGCCGGCTCGGGCTGCCGGACCAGACGGATGTACGGCCCGGATGATCAATTGAGCAGGATCGCCAATTCGACCCGCGGTGATATGCATGGCAATTCCCACAATTCCTGAAGGCATGGGGGTATTGGGGCCGGGCGGACTGGCATGGGGATTTGTGGGGGCCGCTATGTCACCGGTCGGGCCTTCATAGGCTAATGCCCATGGGGTGAAGGCTGTCGCACAGAGCAGTACGGCTGGTACGAATTTCAAAGCGTGGTTTGTGGCGAATTTGAGAATAGTCTGAATCAACATGAACCGCCTCCTTTTTACATTAGATAGAAGAATAGAAAAGGCAAGGTGCGTGGAATGGCTATAAATATGTGTGTATAAAGCAGATTTCTTACTCCCTCTGTTGTAAGTTAGGCTTCTGGGTTGCTTTCTTGATATATCCAGTGTTGAATTCGTGGTAGCCAGATAAGGGTAAATGTAGTGAAAAATATAAAATTAGCTTCCATTGAGTTGAATGTTCTGACAATCATGAAGTAGTTTCCAAGTGAATTCCTAACAAGCACGATCAAGTACTTGCCTTATTGTGGTGGCGAGGCTATATGGAGTAAAGGGTTTCAATAAACTCACTTGGACATGGAGTTTCCTGGCCTTCTCGTTAGCAGGCTCCTTATCGAGGCCAGTACAGAGAATGATGGGAATATCTGCCTTATAGCTTCGAATATTGTTGATGAAATTTTCTCCTGACAAATGAGGCATTGATAGATCGGTAATTACTAGGTCAAACCGATCTGGTGACACCAGAAATATTTCTAATGCTTTCTGACTACAGGTTTGGGTTATCACAGTGTAATTCAAATGGAGCAAGGATTCCTTTACCAGCTGGCAAATAGTGTCTTCATTGTCCACAAATAATATACATTCATTTCCTCTAGTGGAGGATTCTTTTGGGACCTCCGTCGGTTCGACCGGCTCGGAAAATTTGGGAAAATAGATATTGAACGTGGTACCTCGACCCGGCACGCTATCAATGGAGATCATGCCCTGAAGATGAGTCACCATCTCAAGTACCACAGCCAAGCCCATACCGGTTCCCTCCCCTGGTTTTTTGGTTGTGAAGAATGGGTTGAAAATATTGGCGAGGATATGCGGGGGAATCCCTGATCCAGTATCACGAACTTTCAGCCTGATAAAAGGGCCAGGGGTAAGGTCCGGGTAATCTTTCATCTGTTCACTTTCCATGTCGATATGAGATAGGGAGACTTTCATGATTCCGCCATTTGTCCTCATGGAATCCACTGCGTTGAGACAAATGTTCATCACAATCTGAGAGATCTGGGTGGAGTCTCCTAAAACGAAGCTTGGAAGAGTTGCCCGTTCTTGATCGATAGCAATGTTGGAGGGCAGTGAGACACGAAGTAATTGCAAGACCTCAGCCACCACTGTAGCAAGATTGATTGGCTGAAGATTTTGTTCTCGTTGGTTGCTGAAGGACAAGATTTGCTGAACAAGGTCTCGTCCACGAATGGCAGCCTTTGTAATACCCTGCAGGGACGCGAAAGAATCATGTGGTTCAGGACATTTCGCTAATTCGGCATAACTTAAAATTGCAGTCAAAATGTTGTTGAAATCATGAGCGATGCCGCACGTGAGGGTGCCTAGCATATTCATTTTTTGGAACTGGTAGTCATCATCTCCTATCTCGTCCCATGTTTGGCTTATTGAGGGATTGATGAACATGGGGCTTTTGGGCTTTGAGAGCTCAGACATGAGAATTTCCTTTTCTTGTGAATCGTTTTCATCTAGGAAGTGTTCCTGGTTTGTAGTCCTTCAGATGAATTCTAAGATTCATGGTTGATAATAAGTGAATGCAATGCTGACGGGATTGTTTTAAAGGAAAAATTAAATTTTCCATCTAAGGATTTTTTCGGGTAAACCCGTTGCCCTGTGGTTAACATCGTGGAGAGTTCTCCCAGGGCAACCTTGAGGACGAACTCCGGGACAGGAAACCAGGAGGGGCGTTTCATGGCTTTCCCCAATGCGTGGCAAAATTCCTTCATGGTGACGGCGTCTGGAGCAACGGCGTTAACCGGACCTCGAATAGAAGGATGAGTGATAAGAAAGTGAATGAGTCGAGCGAGATCCTGTTGATGAATCCAGGAGACATATTGTGTACCTGGCAAAACTGGTCCACCAAGGAACCATTGAAACGGAAACATCATTTTGGGCAAAGCCCCACCCTCCGACCCTAGGACCATCCCGAATCGCACTTCCAGCACACGTGCGCCTGATGCCTCAATTTGTTGAGCGGCGTTCTCCCACTCGAGACACAAGTCCGCCAAAAATCCTTCCCCACGAGGAGACGTTTCATCCACTATCTTTGCTCCCTGGTTGCCGTAGTACCCCACGCCAGAAGCCGAGAGAAAGGTTTGAGGCTTTGTCTTCCATCCAGCAATGGCATGCCCCAACGTATGCGTGGAGATGACTCGGCTGTTTATCAATTCACGCTTACGGTTTGGAGTCCATCGTTGATCCGCAATGGGTGCACCAGAGAGATTGATGACGACATCCGCGCCATCGCATTCTTGGGCCCACGCTCCTTGAGTACAGCCGTCCCATTGGATGTGTTGAGCTTGCGGGGTGGCGGTAGGGCTGCTCCGCTTGGCATTCCTAAATAGGACGATCACGGAATGGCCTTCTTGAAGCAACAACCGAGAAACTTGATGGCCAACAAATCCGGTGCCTCCGGCAATCACAATCTTCATGATGCATCTCCTAAGGCCTTTTCTCGGGTGGAATTCCATTCTTGACGTTCAACCGTGGGAACGATGCTGGAATCGCCCACCAGATCAATACCGAAAGGGTTGTTCATCGCTTTGTTTTCTGGATAGGTGGTGGGTGAAGTTGGGGTAATCAGGATGTTGATGTTCTGGGTGTGACTGGACCCTATCTGAATGCTGGCCTCTTGCCTTCCCAGAGGGTGCCACACGATTAAGGTATACGCACCGGGAGGAATGTCTTTGAGAGAGAATTCTCCGTTTTTTCCTGTGATGGAGAAGTAAGGATGGGGAAGGACAAGGCTCCAGCCCTCCATATAGTCATGCAGTCTGCAGCGAAAGACCAAAATTCCCTGTCTATCAATTTGATACTGAACTTCCGGCCCGGCTTGATGGAGACCGGTTTGGCCCGCTAAAAGAAAATCGCTCTTTCGATTGTCCGGATGAGGTTGAAGGTTTTGTCCGAGGAGACTTTGTGCTCCATTCTGAGAAGTGAGGAACACTTCAAGTTTATGCTGGACGGGATCCCAATTTTGAAAATGAAATATTTGCCCAACTTGAGTGGCACTAATATAGGGCAGAAAGACGCAATTTTTTGTTTGTATAATAGTCCCGGCGGTGGTTCCGCGTTTACCCTTCTTCACATCTTCTAAAAATACGACAGCACCCGCTAGCTCCTCATGATCGCCTAATGCTGGACGCGGCGTGATCCGCCATCCCCTTCCATCTGAAATTCTGCCACAATAATAGGGGTCGGAAAAAAGAGCCAAATTAAAGCGCTTCGCAGCTGGGATCTTTCCCTTGAGCTTGACGGTGCCAGTCAGGTGTTGGCCCGTGAAGCCGGGTAAGGCTTCATAGGTCCATCCAACGCCGGGTATAAGAACTTCCAGGCCAACAAAGACGAATGCGAGGAGGAAAATCCACTTCATCTTCCCTCGCTTCGGTCTCTGGTATTGTTCCTGAAACATACATTTCATCCTGAGTCAGTTCACCCTGCATAATCTGTCTAGAAAAGGATTACTGCTTTACCGGAAAAGAGATGATGATGGCCCCCATCACATCCCCCAATTTGTGATCTCGCTTGGGGCTGAGGAGATGTCTGTTGTGACAGTTCACACAAGATTTAGAAACAGCAAGATCCGCATAGATGGCTACAAATCGGCTCTCTTCTCCCTGAGTGATCAAACCCGTATAGGGTTCATGAGGGTTCTGCTGCACAGCTTGTAGGCCGTTTCTTTCAAAATCATTGGCCGGTCCGTTTTTTTTGTAGATGGGCCACAAGCTTGCTAGTCGATAGTTGAGTCCTCCACCTCTGTTTTTGACCCTTTCACCAGAGAGCAAAAGCATTTGTGCAGGGAGGGGAAGTGCATTACGGTCCTCCCAGCTTTCTGAGGCAATCGCTGTTCCAGTTTCTTGCATGCGGTCGACCACGTGCGTGGTGTAGAGCGTGCGATCAGCTTCTATGATGTCATGAATATAGTCCGCAACAGTTTGATAAGGAATTCCATGACCTGATGGTTCCTCAGCGCGGACTTCAGAGGTGGTGAGTCCAAGGAGAACCAATAAGATCAACGCAGAATTAAAAACGCAGTTTATGGATTTCACATGTTGCGACATGTCTATTCCTTCTATTAATTTCCTGATTGA
>Ga0224497_10001300_pt1 | contig 16013 bp, 16 predicted proteins | sample SF_Jul11_sed_USG_4_FD_167970 | JGI IMG/M metagenome (GOLD analysis project Ga0224497, IMG submission 167970) | Sediment microbial communities from San Francisco Bay, California, United States - SF_Jul11_sed_USGS_13 | ecosystem: Environmental > Aquatic > Marine > Sediment | place: USA... | reverse complement strand
CGCCGTCAACGCCCTCCGGCTAATCGCCTCGTGGCCACAGCACACCCTGGTGCTCGGCCGTGACGGGACCAATCCCGCGATAGACGAACTTCTGGACGCGCTTGCCCTCGTACGTCTCGGTCGTATAGATATTGCCGAGCGAATCAGTTGCGATACTGTGCACGGCAAAAAACTGTCCGGGCTGACGCCCGCCATCACCGAACGTCGTCAGGATTTCCATCGTCTCACGCAAGATGATGTAGACGCGCTCGTTCTTGCCGTCGGCAAGATAAATATAGGTCTGCTCTGCGTCTTTCGAAAAAGCGATATCCCAGACGGAGCCGTCGCCCAAGGTTCGCGGCGCGATTCGCACTTCCGAGACGAACGTGCCATCTCTCGTGAAAACCTGTATCCGATCGTTCGGACGATCGCATACGTAGATCAGCCCGTCGTTCGCAGGTTCCGCGCAATGCACGGGATTTCGAAATTGTTGTGCTAGCGGCGCGTCGGGATTATACGGTCCGAGATCCGTGTCATCGGGCCGATTGCCGTACGCGCCCCAATACCGTTTGAGCTCGCCTGTGTTCATGTCCAATACGGCCACGCGCTTATTGCCGTAGCCGTCCGCGACGTAGGCCTCGTTGAACTCCGGATCGAACGAGATCTCGGCGACGCGGCCAAAATTCTCGGTGTCGTTACTGCCACCGGATGCGCCGGGCGCGCCGAGTTGCATCAGCAGCTGCCCTGATCGGGTGAACTTCAAAATGTGCGCATCGGTCATGCCGTTACCGCCGATCCACACATTGTCCATATGATCCACGGTGATGCCGTGATTCGAGCTCGGCCAGTCGTACCCATCACCTGGCCCACCCCAGGAGCTGACCAGATTGCCCTCCGGATCGAACTCCAGCACAGGTGGCGCGGGAATACAGCACTCGGCCGTCGGCGGGTTCGTGCCGGCGCTCATCTCGGTCCTCTGGTTCAACGATCCCTGGCGATGAATAATCCAGACATGATCGCGAGAGTCCACCGAGACACCAATGGCCGAGCCAATGATCCAGTGGTTCGGCAGCGGCTTCGGCCAGAAAGGATCGACCTCGAACATCGGCGCTACTGGCCCGCCGTCACCGGCGGCAGCATTTTCATCGGTCGCGCCGTCCGTGCACGACGTCAGCGCGGTTGCGACGACAGCGTATCCAACGAGTGGCAGTAGGAATCCAGTCCGGGACCGTCGTAGCTTGCTTCTCATGGATATGCCTCGCCGATGCAATCCAAATGAGTATAGCGAGCCGGAGTTTTCAAAGACAGGTGGAAACGGTAGTCTCTGCGGATTCGGACTAGGCTTGATCAGGGGCACGACGACTTGCGGCGATTCCGGCCAGGCACGTTTCGGTTGATGCTCCTCGTTGCGCTGGGTGCGAGCTGTCTTGTTGCTCGGCTCGCTCACACGCACGAGATCCCCAACGACGTCACGATCCATACACTGATCAAGCCCGAGGACGGCCGACTGCGCATACTGATGCGCCTGCCGCTCGAAGCCATGCGGGACGTGAGCTTTCCGCTCGTCGGCCCCGGCTATCTCGACATCTCACGTGCCGACCAACAGCTGCAAGATGCTGCGAATCTGTGGATCGTCAACGACCTCGAGATCTACGAGGAGCAAGCTCCGCTTCCCGGGCTTCGAGTCGTTGCCGCCCGTGCTTCCATACCGACGGATCGATCGTTTCAATCCTACGACTCGGCGCTCGCTAGCGTGCTGGGCCCGCCGCTGGCTCCCGATACGGGCCTGGTGTGGCAACAAGCCTTGCTGGATGTCCTTCTGGAGGTTCCGATTCGCTCGGCACAGTCAGAGTTCTCGATCAGCAGTCGTTTCGAGCGGCTCGGCTTGGGCGTAACTCATCTGATCAGATTTCTACCGCCGGACGGCGAGGTGCGATCGTACGAGACAACGGGGAACGTCGAGCAACTTCCGCTCGATCCAAACTCGGCGCAGGCGGCGGGCAGGTTCTTCCGTCAAGGATTCTTGCATATCCCCGACGGCACCGATCACGTTCTCTTTCTGCTGTGCCTCGTGCTTCCTTTGCGCCGACGACTCGGCTCGTTAATCGGAGTTGTCACGGCATTCACGGTCGCGCACTCGATTACGCTAGGCGCCTCTGCGCTGGGGTTTGCCCCGACGTTTCTCTCCTTCGCACCACTCGTCGAGATGTTGATTGCTCTAACGATTTTGTATCTGGCCATCGAGAATGCAATCGGCGTTCGGTTCGGCGCAAACTGGGCCGTCGCGTTCGGCTTCGGCCTCGTTCATGGATTCGGCTTCTCCTTCGCCCTGCAGAACACGTTGCAGTTTGCCGGCGAGCACCTGGCCATGTCGCTGCTGTCGTTCAATCTGGGTGTCGAGGCCGGTCAGCTCATGATTCTGGCCATATTGATTCCCATCATGAATGTGTTGTTCCGCTATGTTGTCAATGAGCGTATCGGGACGATTCTGGTCTCGGTCTTCGTTGCTCATACCGCGTGGCATTGGATGGCAGAGCGATACACCGTTTGGCGCGCCTACGATGTCCGCTGGACGGATTTGTCCGCAGCGATCATCTTCGGGGAGCTGCGGTGGTTGTTGATCGCTGTCGTGGTCGGGACAAGCGCTACGCTTTGGCTGCGCCGCACGAGGACGACCATGTCGCCGCACAACTCGAGCGTTGGCGGCGGATATCTATAGATTTGTTTAGCGAGGTTACCAATGCGGAAACGATGGACTCTCTCACTCGCGCTGGGTGTGATCGCCGTTCCCGCACTGGCACAAATGGGTGGTGATGCGGCCATGCGCGCCGCGCTCGCGCCCACGGGCACGCTGCGGGCCGCATTTCTTGCGACTAATCCCGTTCAGGCCCGGGTGGATCCCGACTCAGGTGAGATCACGGGCATCGTGCCCGATCTCGCGCACGAGCTCGCAAGCCGTATGGATGTCGACGTGGCGATGAACCCGATTCGCGGCGTGCCGGGCGTTATCGAAGCCTTGAGAAGCGGCGCCGCCGATATCGGCTTCCTCGCCTACGATCCGACGCGCGCGGAGCAAGTCGATTTCGCCCAAGTCTATGTGCTCGGGCACAACAGCTACCTCGTGCGCGCAGACTCGCCGATTCGCACACTCGAAGACGCCGATCGTGAGGGCGTGCGCATCGGCGCTCGCGAGGCTGTCGCCGTCGATCTGTTTTTGAGTCGTACGATCGAGCACGCCGAGCTCGTGCATCTCCCGCGCACGACAACAGACACAGACGCAGCCCGCATGCTCCTCGCCGGCGAGCTCGACGCGTACGCGACGAACGTCCAGCGACTGTCGGCGGTCACGGCGGACGAGCCCCGCGTTCGTATCGTCGATGGCAGCCTCATGTCGGCGGATCAGGCAATCGTCGTTGCCCAGGGAAACGAGGCCGGCGTCGCCTATCTGAACCGCTTTCTCGATGACGCGCGTAGCTCCGGCCTGTTGCAGCGCATCGTCGGTCGATACGGACTTGCCGGCGTCGAGGTTGCGCCGCCGAACATGCACTAATACGCGAAGATCTCAATGGATAGCTAGCGGCCTGGAGCGAGCGCCGAAAAGACCGCACAATCGGTTCCATGGCGAAGCAACGCATCTCCCTGGTTCTCGGCAGCGGCGGCGCTCGGGGCATGGCTCACGTTGGCGCGATTCGTTGTCTGGAGGCGCACGGATACCACATCAGCTATATCGCGGGTTGCTCGATCGGCGCGTTGATCGGCGGAATTTACGCTGCCGGGAAGCTGGACACCTATGCTGAGTGGGTCTGCGCGCTGCAGAGACGCGACATCATGAGGCTCCTCAACTGGTCCTTCGGGCGGGGCGCGATCTTCAGCGACGAACGAATCATCTCTGCCCTGAAGGAGATAGTGGGCGAGCGCCGCATCGAGGAGCTACCTATCGGCTACACGGCCGTGGCGACAGAAATCAACGACAAGCGCGAGGTCTGGCTGAGCCAGGGACCCCTATTCGAGGCGATTCGGGCTTCCATGGCGGTGCCGCTACTGTTTGCTCCGGTGGAACGGAATGGGTTGATGCTCGTGGACGGTGGTTTAATCAACCCTGTGCCGATCGCACCCACTCTGAATGACGACACGGCCTGGACTGTTGCCGTTGACCTCAACGGCCGGGCCGAGCCGCTCGAGACCACGAAAGCCGATGCCGCCGATCCGAACGAACCGCTGCCACAAATCCGCGCCAGGATCACGAAGTACATTGATGACCTGATTCCGAGGACGTCGAGAGTCGATCCCGGTTATCCAAGCACGATCGAGCTTGCGCTGCGCTCGATGGACACGATGCAGACTACGATCGCTCGCATGAAGCTCTCTGCCTACACACCGAAGCTCATCGTCGAAATCCCGCGCAATCTCTGCACGTTCTTCGAGTTCGACCGCGCCGCAGAGCTCATCGAGTTCGGCTACCGGCGAACGGAAGAAGCACTTCGGAGGGACTCGCAAAGATAGTTACCTCAACCGACGAGGTTTGGAAGACGTACGATTAATAGTTCAGGCTACCAGTATTTGTATCTCGCGAAACATGAGGACTTTTGAAAAATGACAACCTACAAACTTACCTATTTCGACATGGACGGTGGCCGTGGTGAGCCGATCCGAATAGCCTTTCACGCGGCAGGCATCGCTTTCGAAGACGAACGCCTCTCATTCGCCGAATTTCAAGAGATGCGCACGAGCGTCCGCTTCAATTGCGTGCCTGTGCTCGAGATCGATGGCGCCCAGGTCACTCAGTCCAACGGCATCAGTCGCTACGTTGGAAAGATGGCGGGCTTGTATCCTGACGACGATCTGCAAGCGCTCTACTGTGACGAGGCGTTAGGCGCGGTCGAGGACGCGAGCCATAGAGTCGTCAGTACCTTCGGCCTCGAAGGAGAAGCGCTTCGGGAGGCGCGCGAGCAACTCGTAGACGGTTGGTTGTCGGTTTATCTGCGAGGCTTAGCCGAACTGCTGGCTCGAGGAGGCGGTGAGTATTTTGCGGGCGGTAAGCTGACGGTAGCGGACCTCAAGGTGCAGGGCTTGACGCACTGGTTGTGCTCAGGAATGCTCGATCACGTCCCGACGGACCTGGTGCAGAAGGTAGCGCCAACACTGAGCGAACATCAGAAACGCGTCGAGAATGATCCCCGCGTTGTCGCGTACTACGCATCGCGCACCTAGCTGATGAGCCGTGAGGACGAGTAACCTGTTGTAAGCTTCTCGTATGAGATCGTCGGCATCGCCGTCGAGTTCCGCGGAGGCCCGAGATCGTTGACCCACATTCCCGTCACGTCCGAGGGACAGATCGTTGTCACGCCGTTCGCGCCTGCGCTCGGCGCGGAAGTCAGAGGCATCGATCTGGCCGATGGCCTCGATGAGCAGTCCTACCAAGCGATACGTCAGGCCCTGCTTCGCTACCAGGTACTGTTCTTCAAGGAACAGACCGAGATAGCCGCCGAGACGCACGTCGAGATCGGCAGGATGTTCGGCGATCTGCATATGCATCCAGCGGCTCCGCAGATGTCCGGGCATCCGGAAATCTTCGTGATTCACGCACACAAGGACTCGAAGGTCGCCAACGGCGAGTTCTGGCACTCCGACGTCTCGTGCGACGAGGAGCCGCCGCTCGGTACGATGCTGCAGCTGCACATACTGCCCGAAGTCGGCGGCGACACTTTATTCGCCAACATGTATGCGGCTTATGAGGCGCTATCGGAGCCGTTCAGGGAGATGCTGTCAGGCCTAACGGCCCTGCACGAGTCCGAGCACGTCTATAGAGGTCGTTATTCCGACCGCGGCGTGGAGGATCACGGCAAGACCTATCCGCAGGCCGTCCACCCTGTCATTCGGACCCACCCGGAGACGGGACGCAAAGCCGTTTACGTCAATCGGACGTTTACGACGCGCATCAACGAGCTCAGCGAGCCTGAGAGCAAGGCGATACTCGAGTGTCTATTCGACCACTGTGAGCATGTCGACTTCCAGATACGGTACCGCTGGGAACGCTATGACGTCGCGTTCTGGGACAACCGCTGCGCGATGCACAGAGCGATCTGGGATTACTGGCCCGCCGAACGTCAAGGCCGACGAGTAACCATCAAAGGAGATCGACCGAGCTGAGGCTTGCAGGTTGTCCACAATATCTGTGGACAACTCTGTGGAGAAGCTCTGGCATAGTGCCCTCTGCCCCGCGATTTCTCGGCGAAGTACTCAGATTGATCAAAAAAACACCAAGTTGGAATGTCCAAAAAACTCAGACATATGGAGCGCTGTTCTCACTTATCGCCTGAGCTGGCTGGCCCAATATGACGTTTTCGTCACAGTATCCACAGAGTTCAACGCGTCGCAGACTAATTGAAGCCAGAACGCGCGCGATCTAGCGAACGCTCGTCAGAACCGGGGCAAACTTCTGGATCCGTTTGGCAGTGTCGACTTCGCCCACGAAGACGTTCCCGTGCGTATCGATACCGATCGCATTAGGAAAGTGCAGCTGACCGGCGAGGCGACCGTTTCCGCCGAAGTACCCAAGCGTCTCGCCGCTCTGCCGGTCGACCGTCCAGATAACGTCGTTATGCGCATCGGCGACGAATAGATACTTCTGCTCCTCGTCTTTGGAGATCACCATCTTGTACATGCTGCCGCAGATCGAGGAGTAGAAGGTTCCAACAGGCATGGGAGAGGCGGGAGTCTCTCGCAGACCACCGCATCCGCCTCGTTGCGCAGGCGTGTTTGGCGAGACATAAATGTCCTGTAACCACTCCCCTGCCGTGGTGAACACCTGAATCCGGTTCTGGCCACGCTCACCGATATAGACGCGCCGATCTGTCGAGATCTCGATGAAGTGCAGCGTCGGCGCGAAATTTCTCTCTTCGGGCGGTGGTTCGCCCGTCCATGTGTAACCGGGAATCGGCTCGTTGGAGATCTCGCTCAACGGCATTCCGTGCCCACCCCAGCCACGCTTGAACTCGCCAGTCGAGGCGTCGTACACGGTGACGCGCTTCTGGTCGATGATGTAGATCTCGTTGGCGACCTCATCGAGCTGAAAGCGTCCCACGTTCACGATGGCGTCGACGTCCTGGTTGTTCTCCGGCGTTTGTGACGTCCGATTGTCGGCATCGGTACCGAGTCTCGGCGGTCTATGGCCGAAGTCCCAGACAAACTCACCCTCGCGCGTGAACTTCAGGATGCTGTCCTGCGCCGCCTCGCCGGAAACCCAGACGAATCCCTGGCTATCGGCAATCACGGTCTGAAGGTAAGTCGGCCACAACGGATGGTAGCCGGGCCCTCCCCAGGCGGTCAGGACGTTGCCTTCCTGGTCGAGCTCGATTATCTCCGGCCCGCGCACGCAACACAGCGCCGCCCCAGGCCCGGGTTCCGCCGCCAGCTCGATCGGCAGGGCCGCTCTTCCCCGGTTTATGAACCAGACATGGTCCATGTGGTCCACGTGAAGGCCCGTGACTTGCTGCATACTCCACTGGTTCGGCAGCGGCTTGGGCCAGAACGGATCGACGCGGTATTGGGGCGCGCCATTCGCATCGACAGCCTGGCCCGCCACGACCTGCGCCTCTCCAATAGATCCGACGGCATACGCCACGACGCCGCACAGGCCCGCAACGAAGGCTAATGTTCTGCTCTTGATCATCACGACCTCCTTCCTGAACTCGGGCGCCCGGAGTCGCCAGGCTGCTTGCATAATAACCGTAAACGAGCGTCTGCCGCCGACCACGAGCCGTCATTGCAACTCTCGAAAGAACGAGCGCAGCGAAGAGCGGACTTTCAGTTAAGCCCAACGTCGGTCACCGCAGACCCAGCGCAAAGGACCCAGCGTCACAGTATAGTCGTCGGATCAAATATACTGCGTCATGCATCCTAATGGGCAAACGCACGAGGTGATTCGATGCGCAAAAACACACTAACTCTGGCCGTGCTGATCGGTAGCGCCTGCGGGCTGATTCATTCCGCCCACGCTCAACAGCACCAGGGCCTTGGCTCAGGTGAAAACCTGCCGCGCCACGAAATCACTCACCTGACCGGCGACATCTACCGGTTCAGACAGGTTCGGGATTTCGGCATGTTCCTAGTCACGCCCGATGGAATCATCGTCGTCGATCCGATGAATACCGAGATGGCTACGTGGCTCGAGGAACAGCTCGATGAGCGATTCGGACTCCCCGTGAAGTATGTCATCTACAGCCATCATCACAACGATCACGCGAGCGGCGGCGAGGTCTTTGCGGATACGGCCACGTTTGTCGGCCATGAGAACATGCGTAAAAACATGCGACCCCCTGCTACTGACGCACCCCTGAATCCGCGCCAGCGACTTTGGGATGCGAACGGCGACGGCCTCATTCAGCTGGCTGAAGCGGCCGGAACACCCCACTACGACGAATTCGCTTCCTTAGACACGAACGCAGATGGCGGCTTGAGCCACGCGGAGATGTGGATGCGACGCTCGGGGGGCGAGCAGGTGCCGCCTGACGTCTATTACGCGGACAAGGCATCGATCACGCTAGGCGGTAAGACCGTCGACCTCCACTACACGGGGCGCAACCACACCGACGATACGACCCTCTTGCTGTTCCCAGACGAGCGGGTAATCCATGCGGTCGACTATTTGACACCGAAACGTCCGCCGGCCTACGACTTATACGGCGGCTTCATCCCAGACTGGCTCGAGTCACTGCGACGCGCCGAGCAACTCGATTTCGACATCATCTCGCCGGGTCACGAGCTGCCCGGCACGAAGGCCGATGCCATCGAGCAGCGACGTTACATGGAGGAACTCATCGCTGCCGTTACGGCAGGAATCTCGGCTGGACTGACCGAGGAGGAGCTCGTCGATACGGTTCTAATGGAAGACTACGATCATTTGATCGAGTTCGACGAGCATCGCGCCGGCAACGTGATTGGCATCTACCAGACGCTGATATCCAACCAATGAGTCGTCCTGGAGCACGCTTGCGGCGTCGGCCTCATCGGTGGCCGCCGGAACCATGCAAAAAAGTCTAAACGGCCAACTGGCGCTTGTCCGACGAGCAACTGCGGTCGTTCAACAATAAGCGGATAGGTACTTCCCGTAATTCTGCTCAAAATCGTGGGTATATAGCATTGCGCATGCAAAATGGAGCCACAAAAGGAGGCTCAGCGTCACGTTGATATCAGAGCACGAGGAAGGGGAATCCATAATGTTGAAAGGAAATCGAATCTACGTAATTGTTCTGACATGTTTTCTTTTGGCGACATCCGTTGTTCAAGCTCAGGAGGAGACAGGCGGCTTTGTTGGCCTGACCTACGGAATCCTTAGCCTCGAGGCCTACGATGATCTTGACTTCGAACTGATTTCTGAAAGCGGTGACCAGCTGCGGCTCTTCGGCGGCTATCGCGTTAATGACCACTTTGCGCTTGAGGCTGGTTGGTCCGACACGTCGGGTATTGACGATAGCTTTAGCGGGTTTCTCCCCTGCTGTGGTGACGTAACTGAAAGTTTTGATGTCGATATAGAAACCTTGACGCTACGTGCGGTCGGCATCATCCCATTCGATCGCATCAGTCTCTTTGGAGCGCTCGGCTACTACGACGCGAGTTTTAGCGGCAGGTATAGCTATACCGACAATTTTGAATCCATCTCATTCAACGTCGGCGATTTTTACGATGATAGCGGTGCCGTAGTCGCTGCCGGCATCGAGTTCGATTTCGAAAACGGATTGCGCCTTCGCGGAGAGGCCGAGTGGTTCGACACCCCGAGTGACGTTGATGCTTATGCCATAAATGTCGGGCTTCTCTACTACTTCGGACGCTAACCGACAGTCGGCTGTGGAGCGAAGCCGTGCACTAACACGGCTTCGCTCACCGCAGGGGACGAGAATACTTTCTTCACGTCGAGTCGACCGCAGCCCGTCAGAAACCGGAAAGGTCGCGGGCGGCCAGTCTAGCTCGAACGCCCAAGGGATGAATGTGTCAGGACGGCCACTTCCTGCCGTCCACTCGATCCTGAGAATAAATCACCGGGACGTCGGCTTTCCGCCCAAGAGGCGTCCGCTCTCACCCCCGGGCTGACATTTAGCCCATTACGAAAAACTCGTAGGAGTGGCTAACGTCGCGCGCCCGGCTTCCCGGGTGGGCCGCGCCGTGTCCCTCGATCCTCCGCACCCGAAGAAGATGTCTCCTCGAAGCGGGCCAAATCGGCGACCTCGTCAGCGGACAAAACCTTACGTTGGAAGGGGGGACGGCCACGATAGTCAGCGACCCGAACGCTTTCCGCTGTCGGTTCGGCGGCGGTCTCTTCGAAACGTGCCAACTCAGCGGTTTCCTCGCTGGACAGGAACCGGCGTTTGAATGGCGGATGACCGCGGAAATCAGTCACCCGGATACTGCTCGAGTTTGCAGCCGTGTCAGTCTCATCCGCCGCCCACAACGTTGGGATGGAGAAAAAACCGAACGCTAGGAGCGTTGCTGCCGTGAAGTGCTTCGAAAACCGATTCATTATTTCCCTCTCTAATCGCCTAAAGAAATCGTCGCTGGTTTACCCGCCCAACCCGACAATTGACCCCGGACTGCGCTCAAATGGTGCGACACAACGAATTCTACGCACCAATATGGGGCGATCCCATCCGTATAAATACGCATGCTGCACCGTAAGTAATTGAAAAATATAACCAGCGTACCTTGGCAGGAATCTTGCAGTGAGTTGAAGCAAGATGTTCCGATCCACAACACTGCTGGCATTCCTCTCGCTGCTGCCGGTTCTGGCGCAGGCCGATGTCCCGGGCAGCCTATCGCTGCCGATGTGGCAACAGGGCACGGGAGGCTACTACGTTCGGGGCGTCTTCTCTGGTGGGATCGAGTCGGACTTGCTGGTGGATACCGGCTCCAGCTACGTGGTCCTATCCCGCAGTACATTCGCGAAGCTAAAACGGAACGGCGCCACTGCGCTCCAGCGAACGATTCGAGGCACGACGGCGGCCGGCCGATCGATGGAAGCCAAGGTTTACCTGATTTCCGAGCTCGCCCTCGGCGAGACTTGTGTACTTCGAGATATCGAGGCAGTCGTGCTACGCAACGCTGACCGCGACATCCTGGGTTTGAGCGCCCTCCGTCGTCTACAGCCGTTTTCGCTGAACTTCCAACCGGCCGCCCTCACCGTATCAGCGTGCACGCCATTCGCTGATGCCACCTTGGCGGCGACATCTGCTGTTGACTAGAGGCCGTCTTCGGCCAGTTCCTGCCGTTCGGTTGCTCTTTTCTTAAGCCGATATCGTCGCGGTACACAGACTCGCCGGCGCGGGATCTGCCATCGTCTCGGATCTTATCGAGAAAGAAGAACCTTCGAAATCGTGGGACTTGCAGGCTCAAGCAGTGCGCGGCCTTGATGCAAAGACGTATTTCAACATCATGCGTGAGACGCAGAATTTCTTAAAGCACGCGAAAACAGATCCGTATGCCCAACATGAATTTGCCGTCACGGATACGCCGGCCGTACTCCTATCCGCAGTGCTCAACATCGCTGAACTATCGGGAACGCTGACTGTCCCGCAGTCTGTCTACCAACTTTGGTACATTGCATGCAATCTCGACGTCATCGATCCGTCATCCGAGCACCACGACATGATTAAGTCCGTGTTTGGAGATTTGAGCAAACGGACGATGCCCTATCGCATAGCAGTAGGACGGCGGGAGCTGAAAGAAGCCATGCTTGGCGTTACCTAATTTATCGAGACGCCTATCAAGCCATATAGCCGATTAAGTCCTTTCCGGTGGCGCACAGCAACCCTGTGACGAGCAAGACTCACTGGCAAATATGAACATGCCCTCAATGAAGCTCAACAGCTGGCAGCGAATTTGGGTCATTGGCGTCGTGCTGTGGAGCATTTCGTTTGCGCTGTCCCAGTTCATCGTGCTTCAAGAAGGTGGCGGTCTGGACCCACGCGAGAAGCTAGAACTGCGACGGGAATTGGCGCTAATAGAGTCCAGACCTACCGAGCCAGCCGATAGCTCGTCCCCGCCCCCAGGCTTCATTCTGGATCAGCCAGACCGTGCCATCTGGGCTGACGAGACAGATCAGCAACGTTCCCGTGAGATCCAGTCTCGGCTGGACGCGGACCAGTCTCTGCTAAGACGACAAGCAGCGGTCATCTGGCTACGGTTCTCGATTTGGCTTGGTGCGCTCCTTGCGCTTTACGCCCTTGGATGGGCAATCGCGTGGGTAAGGCGCGGCTTCCGTGGAACGGAAGCTAGATAAGCCTCCGGCTCACGGCAAGAGTGCTGCACTAATGAAGCTAAACCCCTGGCAGCGAGCGTGGCTGGTGACAAGTGCTTTGTGGGTTATCTTCTGGATAGCGCTCGGCTTCAGTGCCGCCTATCAGGGCAATCTGTCTTCCGAGGACGCACTTTGGTTTTTCACGGCCGCTGTTTTGCCTCCACAAATTTTCTACGCTTCCGGCCTAGCTGTCGCCTGGGTCATTCGGCGGATTCGTTAAACGTCCGCTTCACCCGAAAGCTGCCATTCGATTCTCTCGATTTCAGGCGGGCGCTATGTCCGCTAAACTGCCCGAAGCGGAAATGCCGATATCCATAGAAAAATTCTACGCCCAACCTTTCGCTACTGACCTGGCGAGAAATCGGTAGCTTCGATAAATACCGATTCGATATTTGCGACGATTCGTCCATTCGCCTGTGACTCTTCGGCTACTCGCCGCCACTCGGGATCCTCACGAAAGGCTGCCCAGTTTGCTTGCGCTGCCTCCCGAGTGTCGTGCGCAACTATGTAGATTAACGTGTTCGCGGACCGCGGTGAGTCCTGTGGCACCCAGTAACCAACGTGGGTCATTCCATGCTTTACGAAAAGTCGCGTTGCGTGATCGCGAAAGAGGGTCAACAGGTTCTCCAGCTTCCCCTCCTCTGTCGTATAGGTCCGCAACTCGTAAACCCGAGTAGACGCTTCCGGTACCCACCTGCCCGTTCGTTCTCTAGGATCCCTAAGTCGACCATCGCTCGCAGAAGCATCCGTCACGGGTTCCCCTGTGATCGGGTCCTCGTCGCCGATGTACTCGAACAGAGTTCGGACGCGGGAGTAGTTGCCCTCGGCATCACTCTGGTAACGAACTGCCCTTCCCATCTCATCTAGCATGCCTAGGGATTGCTGAAAGAGCCCGGGAGGCGGGGCGTCGCCCGGCACCGTTCCTTCGAGAACATAGAGGCGGCGCTCGAGCAAATAGATTCCAATGAATGATCGAGACTCATCAGGGTGGAGTATCTGTATCTGGTGACCTGGAATCCCATCAATTTGTCCAAAGGCGTCGTAGGTGATCTCGCCGCTGTTACGTTGGCGAATGTTCCATGCCTCGAACGCAGTCGCGCCTCTAATGTCGGCCAAGTGCCCGCGGCCCCTGCATTGATTGGGGCTGACGATATCGAGTTCCGCCTCGAGTCGGCGGCAGCGTGCCACGTGTGCCTGCTCGGCCACCGTATAGTCCACAACGGTTAACGCATAGCGGCTATTGCCGTTTTCGACGCTATAGATGCGGGATGGGATGGTGGCACCCGCTTCGGTGATGTAATCAACCTCGAGCAGATCGGGCTCTCTAGGAAAATTAACAATGAACCGGTCCTCTACATTGACGTATTTGATCCAGCCTTGCGCATAAGCAGCGCCCGGGAGCACGAGGCCAAACGCCAACAGCATAAGCTTTCCGATTCTTGTCAGACGCATGATTTTTCTCCCCAAAGGTCAGGTCAAATGGCCAGTCCGATTGCTTCTCCGAGCAATCACCCAGGATTCCACGAACGTCCCGCTTTCTGCCACGAGCGGACAGTTATACTCTGTCTAGGCCGCACATCCCTCAATGTCCGCGTCTGTCTCGAAAGCAGGCGCTCTCAGGATGATACCGAAAACAGTACTGAACGGCTGCCTTAGAAATACAGCGGCCATTCAGCGCGGCCGGACGCAGACTGAGCCCAATGACCGAGTTCGGGACAGAAATCGGACGCTTCGATGGTATATTCCTGGACGTAAGCAAAACGGCAGCTGATAGCCGAACGTAGCCATTCGGCGCCAGAAAATCGGGGGGCTATAAGATGATTGGTCGACGTCTCGTTTCAATGAGCGCCACCGCGCTGGCAACGGCCGCGCTTTGGATGCCCGTTCACGTAATCGGTCAGACCGTACCGGAGTCCGCTCTGATCAATCAACGGAACGCGGAGGCGCTGGAAGCGGCTCGAGCAGCCTCTCCGCTTACCGACGAAGAGGCGTTTGAGTACTTCCAGGATGAGGTCGACGCTGCCGTAGGGAGAGCCACTCAGCGCGTGTGGGATCCGACGTCGCCCCGCGAGCCCTCGCCACGCACGCCGTGGGGTGATCCTGACGTGCGGGGATTTTGGTTGGCTGTGAACTACGTGCCATTCGAACGGCCACAGACGCTCGCCGGCAAAGCTTTGTACACGACCGAGGAGGCCATCGATGCGTTTGTCGAGGCCCTGGCTGCAGACGCCTCTGTTGATCCAGCAACCGTGCACTACGACTGGAAGGAGTTTGGAATGGGGAGCTGGCAGAGCCCGATGATTCCGAACCGGCGCACGGCCTTGATCGTGGATCCGCCCGACGGAAAACTCCCAGCGTTTACGGCCGCGGGCCGGGCCCGATATGAGGCTCAGGCGAGAGGTACCAGCGTGGAGTCCCGGAGCCTCTTCGAGCGCTGTATTACCGGGAACCAGGGACCGCCAAGAATTCAGACGATCCGAAATTACGGTGAGTCGCAGATCGTACAGACGCCGAATTACGTGCTTCTCATCACCCAGGTCAACAGCGAAGTGCGTATCGTCCCCCTCGATGGGCGCCCACCCCCTCCAGAGAGCGTGCGCAGCTGGCTCGGAGAGTCGCGGGGTCACTGGGAGGGCGATACCCTCGTCGTCGAAACGGCGAACTTCCATAAAGACCGCAACTTGCCACGCCTTAGAGGAGCCGGACCCGACATGCATCTCGTCGAACGCTATACGCGAGTCGAGGACGATCTACTTCTGTACGAGGCAACGATCGACGATCCCACAACCTGGGAAGCGCCGTGGACGATCGAGTATCCCTGGCCGAAGATGGACCCGCCGGGGATGTACGAGTTCGCGTGTCACGAATCGAACTACGGACTCATCAACGTCGTCAGAGGCGCGCAGATTCGGCAAGCCGAATACGAAGCAGAATTGCAAAGGTAATCCGAGAAGTGAAATCTGAAGAAAACTTATCGCTTGTCACACCCGCTCCTAGCCAAGAGCAGGAATTAAAAACAGAGACGCAGGATTTTCTACAGGTAGAATCAAAAAATGACCGAGGTGCTCCGGGGAGGAGATGACTCATGAGAACCGCGTACACCTTTGCAATCGCGATGACACTCGCTGCCGCAACACCTGTGTCAGGGCACCACAGCGCATCGATTTACGACACCGATACGCTCCTATCCATTGAAGGCTCCGTCACCAAGTACGAGTGGAGAAACCCGCACACCTACATCCAGATCGAGACGACCGACGCCGAGGGAACTCACCTGACAAATATAGAGGCGGGCTCCATCTCTTGGCTGGGGCCGTTGGGGTTGGCGCGTGACTCTTTCGCAGTTGGAGACCGGGTGACCGCCCGCGTCTATCCACCCAGGCGGCAGAACAGTCAGGTCGTGCTCGGGCGAGAGATAATTACCGAAGGCGGTAAGGCGATACCGCTGAATTCGCTGTCTCCCTATATCGACAGTACGACCAGCACGGGTACGGGTACGGATATTTCAGGCACGTGGGTGATGGAGAACGACGTTACCGATCGTATGCATGAATATCAAGCTTCGTGGAAGCTCACGGATACCGGAACCGCGGCGTTGGCCGGGCACGACGGCGTTTCTACACCGCAGTCGGAATGTGTTCCTATGAGCGTCCCCAATCTGATGTTCTACCCCGTCGTTACGCTGATCGATATCGGCGACGACGCCGTGCGAATGCGCATCGACTGGATGGATTCCGAGCGAGTC
>Ga0224497_10001298_pt1 | contig 16040 bp, 15 predicted proteins | sample SF_Jul11_sed_USG_4_FD_167970 | JGI IMG/M metagenome (GOLD analysis project Ga0224497, IMG submission 167970) | Sediment microbial communities from San Francisco Bay, California, United States - SF_Jul11_sed_USGS_13 | ecosystem: Environmental > Aquatic > Marine > Sediment | place: USA... | reverse complement strand
ACTCTTGTACCCCTACCACGATCAATGGATAGGAACGATTCTGATGCGTGACGTACAGAATCACCAGGCCATTCAGGAAGCCATCCACACAGATGCGTCCTCCTCCGTGCACTACTTGGATTTGAAAACTGAATCGAACCGCATGGTGACCACCTATCGTCAAGAAGTCACGACCTATTTGGCAATCGGCGTGGGATTTCTGATTCTGATTTTGGGCTTCGGGCTCCGATCTTTCAGGAAGGTCGCGACTGTCTTGATTCCCATCGCCGGCTCGATTATGCTCGACCTCGGCCTCCTTCATGCCTTTGGAGAACGTCTGTCCCTGTTTCATCTGGCGGCTTTACTATTGGTCTTCGGGATTGGGTTAGATTACACCTTGTTTTTCCAACGTCCCCATTCTACAGCAGCCGAACGTCAGCAGACGATTTCCGCGATTGTCGTGTGTAGTCTCACCACGATCGCGGTTTTTGGTTTGCTGGCCTGTTCACACACACCTGTGCTGCATGGAATTGGCTTAACCGTGTTCCTTGGATCACTCATCTCTTTCCTGTTTGCCGCCATCTGTTCACCGCCCCAACTTCCACAGACCCCCTGACCTTCCATGCCAACGAATCATCTTGATATTGCCATCCTCGGAGCTGGACTTTCCGGCAATCTCTTAGCCAGACAACTCCGGCAAGCGGTTCCCCACTTAAAAGTCGGAATGTTTGAAAAACGTGCGGCCACCTCATTTAAAGTGGGAGAGTCCACAGTGGAAGTCACCGGGAATTACCTGATCCGACGGCTAGGTCTGGGGAACTACCTGACTCAACACCACATCGTCAAAAATGGTCTGAGATTTTTCTTTGACCAAGAAAATCGTCAAGCTCCCTTGATTGAGATGAGTGAAATCGGGGGAATAGAAAGACCCTTTCACAAAAGCTTTCAACTGGACCGTTCAAGGCTGGAAACCGACCTCCAACGGATGAATCAAGAAGACGGCGTGGAGCTGCACCTGGGGAGTCGGGTCTGTGATATCCAGCTCAGTGCTGATTCCACGCCCCATCAATTTTCCGTGGAAACCGACTCGAAAAAATGGAACGGGCAGTGCCGATGGCTCATTGATGCCAGTGGCCGATCCTCCATCCTGGCGAAGCAAGAGAATTTGCGAATCCCCGAATCGCACCACATCCTTGCAGCCGTATGGGGGCGTTTCAAAAATGTGGCCAACCTGGATACCGTAGGCCCCGAAACATTTCGTCAACGGGTGAACGGCACAAGTCGGCACACCTCAACCACGCATTTTTGTTACCCAGGGTATTGGATTTGGTTTATCCCCATTAGTCAGGATGTCGTGAGCGTGGGAATCGTCATGGAGCGAACAGCCAGGTGGCAAAAATCTTTTCGCAAGCCCGAAGGGTTTTTGAACTTTCTCAAACAGCACCATGCCGCATGGTCACTGCTCCGAGAGGCCACCCTGTTGGACATCGGTAGCTTCCAACATTTAACCTATGGCACGCGACAATTTTTTAGCCAAAACCGATGGGGACTCACGGGTGAATCGGCCGCCTTTACTGATCCGTTTTACAGCCCTGGATCGGACTTTATCGCGTTAGAAAATGACCTCTTGACGAATTTGATTCGCTGTGAAGAGGAAGGGGCTTCGACACAGAAGCTGAACAATCTGGTTGATCGTTCCAACGCGTACATGCACTTTCGCTATGAGGCCAGCATGCGTCTGTACCGAAACCTCTATTCCCTCTTTGGCAGCTATGAACTCCTCAAATTGAAATGGCAGTTAGATTTTCCGTCCTATTATCACATCTGGCTTTCGGAGTTTATGCAAGATTTACATCTTAACGAAGAGTTCCTCATCGAGAAAGTTCGGGAGCAACAGCCTGTGCTGAATGCCCTCTCGAACTTTTCTCAACTGTTTAAGAGAGTTGAACAACATCTTCATCACACCAAGTCTTTTTATCGGGGGAACCTCGGAAATTTCACTAATGCCGTGGAAGGCGTCGAATGGCTGAAAGAAGTGGGACAACCTCAAACACCTCGGCAATTCTTTACCCGTCTCCATGAGATTTTCAATTGCTGCCAGGAACAAGCCAATCAACTCCTTGGCACCTCTAAGAGCGAATATCCGCTTCCTCTTGCACATTTTCTGACACTACAGCATACCGCCTGACGATTGCGAATGACACCTCTTTACTTTGGGCATGCCACACTCGTCACGTCGGTTGGGCGTGGGAAACAGGCTCATCTGTTAGCCCTACAGGAACGACAATCTGGCCTGAGGCCCTGCGATTTCGAGGGAAGGAGGCTTCCAACCTACATGGGAAGGGTAGAAGGACTCGAAGAAGTTTCGCTGAAACCCAACCTGAGTCATTTTACCTGCCGGAACAACCAATTAGCTTTCTTAGGCCTTCAACAAGATGGCTTTGAAGACCAGGTTTTGGAAGCACGTCGTCAGTACGGAGCTCATAGAATCGGTGTACTCATTGGCACGAGCACTGCTGGAATTCTCGAAACAGAACATGCCTATCAACAAAAAAATCCAGACACAGGAAGGCTTCCTGCGAGCTTTGTCCCACGGGGTCGGTATACACAAGATGCGTTTTCAGTTGCCCATTTTGTTCGTGCATACCTAGAGATCACTGGCCCAGCCGTGGTCATTTCCACGGCCTGTTCCTCAAGCGCGAAAGTCTTTGCAACAGCATCACGGTATATCGAGGCCGGCCTCTGCGAAGCCGTTGTGGTTGGCGGTGTGGATAGTCTTTGCCTGACCACGCTATACGGATTTTCAGCGTTACAATTAACCGCGCCAGGCCCCTGTCGTCCCTGTGATGCAAGTCGTGAAGGATTGACGCTGGGAGAAGCTGCAGCCTTTGTCTTGTTGGAAAAATCCCCTAGGAATGGAAATCGGCAGGCCACTGCACTCTTGGGGTATGGGGAAAGTAGCGATGCCTACCATATGTCTCATCCTCATCCCACTGGTCGAGGTGCTCTATTGTCCATGCAAGCCTCGTTGGAAAGCAGCAATCTTTCCGTTTCCGACATCGATTTTATTCACTTACATGGGACAGCGACTGTGGCGAATGACCAAACCGAAGACCGCGCCGTGTCGACCATGTTTCAGAACAAAACTCCCTGTAGTTCTACAAAAGGCTGGACGGGGCATACCCTTGGCGCCGCTGGCGCAGTTGAAGTGGTGTTAGGAGATCTCTGTCTGCAACAGGGGTTTCTTCCAGGTTGCCTGAACACCAGCACCGTCGATCCAACCTTTTCCAGTCAAATCCTGCTCGAAAACCAGGAACGGACCATTCACTACATCATGAGTAATTTTTTTGGATTTGGTGGAAACAACTGTACGTTGATTTTAGGAAGACACTGATGGAAATCTTTGTGCATGGCGTCGGGGTGCTTGGACCAGGGATTGAAAATTGGGACTCGTGTAGAAATCTGTTCAAGGAACAACGTCTCTATGATAACTCTGTGACACCAGATCCCATGCCCTCGATACTACCGGCCAACGAACGCCGCCGGAGTAGCGAAATCGTTCGTTGGTCCTTAGAAGTTGCGCAAGAAGCTGTACACAATAGTCAGCTTTCCCCCAAAGACATGGCCCCAGTGTTTGCCTCATCCGGTGGGGAAGTGGGCATTCTCCATAAGATTTGTCAGTCGCTAGCCTCTCCAGTGCCAATTGTCTCCCCAACCTTATTTCACCAATCCGTTCACAATGCTGCAGCCGGCTATTGGAGTATTGCCTCCGGCTCACAGCGTCCTTCGACAAGCCTGGCCTGTTATGATTCATCGTTTGGAGGGGGGTTGCTTGAAGCAGCCACCTTGCTGGCTGCAGCCCAGGAAAAATTCGTGTTATTCGCGGCGTATGATATTCCCGCACCCTTTCCACTGAATGAAACCCGGCCACTGATCGCTCCTTTCGCCCTGGCTTTCGTCCTCGGCAAACAGGCTTTACCAATGAGCGTGTCTTGGTTGGATATCACCCTCCTATCAGAACCTATGTCCAAGGCCCCCACAACGATGACTCAACCCTCGTTAGAGTCATTACGGTTAGGCAATCCAGCTGCCCGAGGTCTTCCTCTGTTACAGGCTATCGCCAATAACCTGAGCACTTCCGTCTATTTGGATTTTTTGGATAATCTGCAATTTCGAATTGACCACCAACCATGCCGGCCCTCTCCCGACTAGAGCTGTCAAAATTTCTCCCGCATGGCAACGAGATGTGTCTGTTGTCCTCGGTCGAATGTTGGGATGTCTCTTCAATCACCTGTCTTTCGTCAACTCACCGGGACCAGGACAATCCATTACGCCGGCATGGTGTTTTAGGAATGCTTTGTGGTCTGGAATACGCCGCCCAAGCTATGGGCGTGCACGTGGGACTCACCCGAAACATTTCCGAGCACAACGCGTCCGTGGGTTATCTTGGAGCCGTGCGTGATCTCCAAATTCACAGTCAAACCTTTCAGCAATTCGCAGAAGATTTGACCATTGAGGCTAGCCTGCTCCTGGAACAACACCTGAGTTTCATCTATGTCTTTTCGATAAAAGTACGCGAAGCCATCCTTCTTCAAGGGCGGGCATCCATCTTTATTCAAGGTCAAGAAGCCATTCTATGAAACGAGCACTCGTCACGGGTGGGAATAGTCCCATCGGCACGGCAATTTGCCGGGAGTTGGCCTCAATGGGCTTTCATATCATTGTCCATGGGCATCAGCACCAAGAGGCGATACATGAAGTCATGAGCCTGCTGAAAGAGGCAGGCGGTTCAGCCGAAACGGTGTGTTGCGATATTACGGATGGAGCGGCAACCGAACAAACCATGAACACGCTCCTCGAAAATGGCCCCATCCAGGTGATCGTCCATAACGCCGGAATTTTTGACGACGCCCCCATGGCCGGAATGACCTTGCCACAATGGCATCGTGTGATCGACGTCTCACTTCACGGGTTTTTTCATGTTACCCAACCTCTTTTGCTCCCCATGATCCGCACGCGCTGGGGACGTATTATTGCTATTTCTTCTCTGTCTGGAATGGTCGGCCACCGAGGGCAAACCAATTATTCGGCAGCCAAGTCTGGGCTCCATGGCGCGGCTCGATCGCTCGCGACGGAAGTCGCCTCTCGGGGTATCACCGTGAATGTGGTGGCACCTGGACTAATTCATTCCCCTTCCACCGGGAACGCATTTACGGTGGAACAAATTGAGAGTATGGTACCCATGAAACGTGCGGGGCAGCCTGAAGAAGTTGCCTCGATCGTGGGGTTTCTGGCTTCTGAGAAAGCCAGTTACCTTTCCGGCCAAATCATTGGCGTGAATGGAGCGATGGCGTAATGGATCGCGAACGTTTAACACAGTATGCGGTCGTGATTCCGGCCTATAATGAAGAGGCCACGATAATGGCCGTTGCCCGGGAAGCTCTCCAGCATATAGAACAGGTGATCGTGGTTGATGACGGCTCAACCGATCGGACGGTACAAGTCTTACAAGATTTGCCGGTCACGGTCCTGCGAAACAACACCAATTGTGGAAAAGCGGCCAGTCTCTGGAAGGGTTTTCAATATGCAAAAGAACAGGGTATGACTGCCGTCGTGTCGCTAGATGGAGATGGCCAACATTCCCCAGCCGATATTCCCCGACTAATTGACCAAGCCGAATTAACTCCGCATCATATTATTATCGGCGCGCGCCGAAGACCTTGGACTCGCCACACATGGCACCGCATTATGGCCAATCGAATAGCAGACTTTTGGGTCTCGTGGGCAGCCGGTCATCCGATTGCTGATAGCCAATCGGGTTTTCGAATCTATCCCATGTCATTAATCACTCAGCTTACTATTCCGACAGGGCCAGAACGAAGTTTTGTCTTTGAAAGTGAGATTTTAGTAGAGGGCGCGAAACGTGGATTTTGGAGTCTTCCAGTCCCCATCGAATCCGATCCTCGACAAGCCCCCAGACCCAGTTATTTTCGGCCTGTCGTGGATATTGCTCGCATTACGCTCATGATTGCCGGGAAATTGTTGTCCGAGGGGTTAGCTCCGCGAAATCTGTATCATGCGTTATTTGGTCAACCTCTCGCCAAACAGAAGTCTAATCTTCAGGACGTGGCGTCATCCCACCCTTCTCACCAATAAAAAAACCGCCCACTGGCTTTTCAACCAATGAGCGGTCTTAGAGTAGACCTCTTTACAAAATATTAAATTTCCCTCGAATATTACTATCCAAACGCTGAACCCAGATATTGTATCTTTCATGAATCGTCTCTTTAGCCGCATCATATTTCAGATTGGAACTCTCCTTATAGGTGATACTGTACCCTTTGGTCGTGTATTTAATATCCACTGCGGCCATGTGGCTCCGGACATTCAAGGTGGCCACAATATGACCAGGTTTAATAATTTGCATATTCCACGCAGGTTGTGAGCCCGTCGATGCACTCACAATGGCTTTAGTGACATCTTCCAATGTGGGCTCCTTACCCGACACGGTAGTAATGTTAGTATCATTGACATTAAAGATTGGGTCACCTTGGCATCCAACAAACAACACCATGGCCGCCACTAAAAAGGTCAACTGATTCAATGAACGTTTTTTCATCGGAAAATCCTCCTTATAGTAAATTCGTCAGTCGAACGAACAATGGTTCAACCATGAGTTTTCTATTCTCATTCACTGCATTGAAGTTTGGGAAAAGCGGTGACTCTCACCGACCATCCGATATGTTAAATAATTTAAAGGAAGAATGCTAGTTTTGTCTTTACTCATGAGGAAGAGAGGCCAGATTCCAGATACCTTCGATTTCAACCAGCAATTCTTTTCGGCACATCTCTCCCTGGACACACAGAATTGGCCCATTCCCATGTTCATGGCCCTCTAATACCTCGCGGACAGCAGGCCAATCTTCCTGATTACGCACAAAAACTTTCAAGAGACCTTCGGACGATAGGGCGCCGCATGATTCCAACCCCTCGTGACGTACTCGATTCAGGACCGCATCAATATTAGACAAAGTTTCCAACGTCTGTTTAGCCGGGTCACCCTGATGTTGTGTGGCATGACCCACAATGCTTGCTGTTCCTGAAACGAACAATTGACCGCCCCTGGCGGTTCGATGCAAAGTCGCTCGGGCAAAAGAAGGACTTTCTGGCCCGTACATAGGGGGATACTCATAGGCACTGATTTGTCGAGGATTCTCTAGAGGTTTTCCTGCATGTTTGCCGGCCAAGAATAGCACTTGGAAAGGACCACCCTGAGTACCAACGGCACTGGCTGCAGGAAGAATGGATGCAAAATCTTTATAATACGCCGAGAAGGCCTGATGCCTTCCCAAACAAAATCGTTTATAACGCTCTAGCCCACTTTGATCGGCATTTATGTATGGGAAATAGTTCCACATACGTAAAAGGTGGGAAAACCCAGATCGTGCACAATACTCAAAGATTTGCTCATACCCAGAACGAGCCACATCCTCTAGAACCCCTCCAGATGATTCTTGAACCTCTAAGCAGCCAAAGACGGTCTCATCGGTAAAGGCCAATCGAATGCCATGTACCTGCTCACACAATACTGGAGACGAACTCTTCCAGATTTCGAGCACTCGCGGTTGGAAAAATTGTGGAAGATTGACATCAATATTCAGTCCGTTTTCATTTGCTGATTTAGAGTGCCGCTCCCCATGGTTTATGACTGCTAGGATATGAGGTGGTTCGAACTCCAATACCTGGGAAAGGCCGGATACGTGAACGTACCTGACCGTTAATGCATCGGGACTTGGCGATGAGGCAAGTGCCGACGACATACCCCACTTGGAAGGTACACCAAGAGCCGAACCCACTCCGCTTTTTTTGTGAGAAAACTGGCTATTCATGACTCCTCGCCAAAAACCGATTTTATGGGGGGGATTTCCCATTATCCGGATGCTTATGACACCACAGACTCCTCTTCTACTGCATGTTTTCTTCTTCGATATTGGACGAGGTTGGCTTTTAGGTCAAGCATGGCAAAGAGAAAATAGAAAAACTTAAAGAGGAGAATAGGACGTGTGGTTGGTGTCTTGCCAAACACATCCCCCGCTAAGACCGACATCACCCCCTCCTGGATCCGAAACGTATTTTTGGGAGCCATGAAAAGATTGCGAAAGGCCGGTTGGGTAAACCGATAGATAAACCAGGAATAGGTTTTCAGTCCTCGCCGAACAACCCCTTCAAATTGCCTGGCCTTCTGCTCAGCTTGCTCATGCCCCTGTAGATAGGCGTCCACCACGTCAGCACCTCGAATTCCACTATGTAACGCCAAATGGACCCCACTGGAAAAGACCGGGTCCACAAAGGCAAAGGCATCACCAACCATCATGAATTGGGACCCCATCATGACCTTGGATTGATAGGAATAATTCCCGGTCGCCACAATAGGAATACTCGCCTTGGCAGCCTTCATACGGTCAGCCATTGGCGAACAACTACGGACGGTTTGCCAGAAAAATTCTTCTAGTGTACCTGTTCGGGATTTCAGATACGAAGGCCAACACACCATTCCCACACTGGTCAGGCCATCATGAAAGGGGATGATCCAAAACCATCCATGATCAAACCAGCAGATGCTAATATTGCCTTCATCTTTTCCTGAATGTCTGGCCACACCCGTAAAGTGCCCGAATATTCCCGCACTGTTGTGGTTGGGATTTCGATGTTTTACGCGTAATTGATTTGCCAGAAATGTCTGCCGCCCGGTCGCATCAACAACATACCGGGTCTGTTGTGTCACACCTTTACCCTGGGCAGTCACTCCATGAACCATAGCCAGACCTGGGTCAGAAAACCTCACGTCTTTAGCCTCCAGCCCTTCTCGTACCTGGGCGCCTTTTTTTTGGCAATTCCGCAGGAGGATGTTATCAAACTCAGAGCGGCGCACTTGAAAGGCATAGGGATAGGCTTTATCCAACGCCTCCTCAAAATACAACGTAACCGACCCATCATGATAGGGAGACACCACTTCCGCACCAAATTTTTTCAACCCGATCCGTTCGACTTCTTCCAAAACCCCAAGCTGTTTCAGAAACGGCAACGTGTGAGGGAGTAATGACTCACCAATGTGAAAACGAGGATGCGGGTCTTTCTCCCACACCTCCACCTGCCAACCTTTTCCAGCCAGGACAGCCGCAATGGAAGAACCCGCAGGTCCACCCCCCAACACCAACACATCACACAAATTGGTTGAACTTGTCATCTGACACACACCACTTCAAGACCCATCAAAATTGAGAAAATAAGCATCTCCAAACCCCCCTTGGCCTTCAAAGCCACGCCGTTAGGCTAGGGCCTATCCTTATTAACGTGGCTCATTGTACATAATCTTTGAATCCTGTCTCCAGATGAGATTCCGTCATATTTTCTCCTCAAATCCACACCCCCTTTCCCCAGACCCCCCTTTTTTGGTTAGATGGTATCTCTCGCCCGGATATGTGCTTATACGGCTATCGCATGAGGCCTTCGACCGACTTCTAAGAATCCATGAGGGTCCAATGAGTTTAGAAGATGAGTTTTGCGATATTCTGAAGAAGGCCCGCTTTGGACAAGAGCAGAGTCTTAAGGCCTTAGCGGAACTGACGCATCTCGGGGCCTCCGACTTGGAAGGTCTGGAGAAAGGCCAACGCGTCCCCACCAAGGCCGAAATTCACCACATTTGTCAGGCTTTACATTTACGACTTCATTCTTTGGTGGCCATTACGCTGGAGGGGTGGGTGCCGCAACCTCAACCGGACTGGACCACTGAAGACGACTTAGTGGAAACCATTAGAGGCGATATTGGCGGGTATGAAGTCAAAGGCTATCTTCTCACCGATCCAGACACGAAACACACCCTTATGATTGATACAGGGTATAATGCTCAACAGATGTTGGGGACCATCAAAGAGCGAGAATTGACGCTCATCGGCGTGGGGTTAACCCACGGGCATGCCGACCATGCTGGAGGGTTAGACAAAATTTTGGCAGAATGGCCAGTACCCGTCTATCTCGGCAACGGGGATTTTGATTTGCTTCCCTGGAAACCCGATCTGGCTTCGTTGAAGATTCCAGCCGACCATCATATGATTGCCCTTGGGGAATTGACCGTGGAATGCCTGGCCACTCCTGGCCACACGCCAGGTGGGTTTTGCTATCTCACCACACACAAAGGGCAAAGTCTCTGTTTCGTGGGCGACACCCTCTTTGCGGGGTCGGTTGGCCGATCAAATCCCTTTTCTCTGTACCCGCAACATTTGAAATCCGTCCGGCAAACGTTGTTGCACCTCTCCAAAGAAACGGTCTTATTCCCCGGCCACGGGCCGTCGACCACCGTGGCAGAAGAACAGACACACAATCCATTCGGCTAACCATAAATGGGTAGAATGGCCTTAATTGTCCCATGACAACTTCCTCGGACATGGATGATCAGGAATTCCAGGACCCCTCTCCCCACAGTCCAATACCACCTACTGACTCCTCATCCATTCCGTCACCGCCAAATCCTCCATCTCAAGACACGCCACACCCGATTCCCTCCGGATCGCTCATCGCACCAATTTCTAAGGAAGAAGTGATTCGGAACCGGATGCTCCACAACCCCCATCGAATCCAGTGGGCCTCCAACCCTGCGCAGGAAGAAATGGACATACCCCGCCAACCGTTTACTGAAAATCTGCCTCCATCTTCCAGCGAATCTACCACGCCCACGGAACAGAAAGAGCGTATTCTCAAACGTATGCTACAAACTCAGCGGCGAATTAGGGCGCTGGCGGGCTCCCCCTCTGAACATGGGGAAGCTGCCGGCCACCCTGATACTCAGGAGAACCTTCAATCGGTGCCTTCTGGCTCGCTCATCGCGCCCCAAACACAAGATGAGATCATTCTCAACCACATGCTTCGCACCAAGGAGCGAATCAAGTGGATCCCTGACCCCAAGCCGGAAGCAATGGAAATACCTCGCCATTCGTATTATCACGAGCCACCTCCACCACCGAGTACGTTTTCGGCTTGGGGACTGCCCATCCTCCTTTTCTGCCTCACAATGTTTACGACCTTGTGGGCTGGGGCCTACCAGGTCAATACGAAACCAGTGACCGGTGCCTGGAACTTTCTCACAAAATATCCTGATTCTTTGTTAAATGGGTTACCCTTCGCCGCAACCCTCCTAGGCATTTTGGTCATACATGAGCTGGGACACTACGTGCTCGCGCGCATCCATCGTGTGCCAGCGTCTTTTCCCCTATTCATCCCGGGACCGCCACAATTCATCGGGACCTTCGGGGCCGTCATTCGCATGCGCTCTCCCATTATGAAACGACAAGCCCTGTTCGATATTGGGGTTGCCGGACCAATAGCAGGATTTCTTGCCGCGGTGGTTGCCATAATCATTGGACTCTCATTTTCCTATGTCGTCCCTAAAGAACATGTCTTCGGCCTCCAACTAGGGGAACCCCTTCTCTTGAAAGGATTTGCCTGGCTCATGTTTGGCCCCATTCCGACCACCCATGACCTTGTCCTACATCCAATTGCCTTTGCGGCCTGGTTTGGATTTTTCGTCACGGCCATTAATCTGTTACCGTTGGGGCAACTAGATGGAGGACATGTGGCCTTCGCCGTTTTTGGGCGACAACAACGGCAGTTGGCCTACGTCACGGTGCCTATTCTGATCTATCTTGGTCTCACGGGTTGGCCGGGGTGGATTTTGTGGGTGGGGATGGCCGGTATTGTCGGGCTGGCACATCCTCCGGTCACCGACCCGGATGTTGGGTTAGGAAAGGGCCGACGATGGGTGGCCTGGGGAGCCCTCGTTATTTTCATTATCACGTTTGCCCCCGTTCCCTTTTCCGTTGGGTGATAGAAGAGAGTTTGGTATGTTCAATTGATTTCTCATCCAGGATTTTATCTGCTTCTGGCATGCTCAAAAAACACCTTCGCCTGATTTCCAAATAAAAGGATCGCTTCCACATGGCGTCTCAACATTCTCAATTACGCACGTACATTCAAGAGCAACGTCCCCATTTTGAAGACATGTTGGGGCAAATGGTGGAAACACCATCCGTCAGTTCAGATCCCGATCACGACTTGGATATGCAGAAGATGGCTGAATTAGCTGTTATCTATCTTGAACAATTCGGCGCACGGGCGGCGATCGTCAAGACAAAAGGCTATCCCAGTGTCGCCGGCGAATGGTGGGCGGGCCGACAATACCCGTCCGTGACCATCTATAATCACTTGGACGTTCAGCCGGCTCTGGAACCGGAATGGCGGCAATCGCCATTTGCCTTTCAGAAAGACGGCGACCGCTATTGTGGCCGAGGTACCACCGACGACAAAGGCCCTGCACTGACGGCCCTTTTTGCCGCACGTTTTGCAAGAGAATCCGGCATCCCTCTCAACATTCGAATGCTCTGGGAATTAGAAGAAGAAATCGGCAGCCCTAATTTTTCCGAAGTCCTGCGCAATCGAAAAACCGTCCCTCCCTCTGATTCCGTCTTGGTCTCCGATACGATTTGGGTCGCCAAAAATCGTCCAGCTTTGTCCTGTGGGCTCCGCGGCCTGCTAGGGGTTCACTTAGTCCTTCGTACGGGAGAAACCGATGTCCATTCAGGCCTCGTCGGCGGAGGGGCTCGCAATCCTCTCGCGGAATTGTGTGATGCCGCCTACTCATGTCTGGATGCCAAAACCGGACGAGTGAAAATCCCTGGATTTTACGATGATGTGGTGCCGCCCACTCGCGCAGAAATGAAAGATTTCGTGGCCTCAGGCTTTCAAGTTCGAAAGTTCAAAGAAGCGTACCAACTGCGCTCGCTCCGGACCTCCGACCCTAAAGATTTACTCAAACGCATTTGGGCCTGGCCAACGTTTGAAATACATGGCTTAACTGGTGGACACACCGGACCAGGCATGAAGACCATTGTTCCTGCTTGGGGGGAACTTAAAACCAGCATGCGATTAGTCCCTAATCAGAACCCCCAAAAGATCTTCCGTCTCCTAAAAAAACATCTCAGGGAGCGAAATCCAGATATCGAGGTAATCAACGATGAAGCTCTGGAACCCTATCGCGGTATTTCCGAAGGACCCTATGCCGATGCACTACAAGATGCAGTCGAACAGGGCTTTGGTCGTCGCCCGGTGTTTGTTAGAGAAGGGGGGTCAATCGGAGCAGTGGCCACGCTACAACGAGCCTGGAAAGTCCCTATTTTATTTATGGGATTGAGTTTGCCAGAACATGGCTACCATGCGCCCAATGAATACTTTGATTGGGGCCAAGCCTCAGGCGGTATACACGCCTTCGTAGAATACTTCCGCGCCTTAAGCCGAATGTAATACCCGATTATCCAGCCTGGGATGGCTATTGGAAGTGGACTAGTGAACGGATGTAGGCTAGGACATTGCGGCGATCATCCAGTGAAAGCTGATCTACCCAGCCTTTCATGGCCGTTCGTGGAACCCCATTGGTGATGACTGCGAACAATTCATCATCGGTCTTACTGGAAGTGGCGGCAGAGATGAGATTGCCAGGTCGAGGTGCCAACGTGGTCGCTCGTGGTCCATCACCATGGCCCTTGACTCCATGACATTCCAGACAATGCGTTTGATAGATTTTTCGGCCCTGATCGATGTCAGGCTGAGAAGCGACCTCAACAAGATCTTCCGCTCCTGCAAGATGGCCCCACAACAGAAAACTCATGCCCACCAAAAGAACCCATCGATATTGATTGAGAAAATGGTTGTTCTTCATTTGGATTTTTTTCTTTACACCTTTTCTTCTTTACTCCAAACCTTACCCTTTTCCCTTCAATTTATTTTTTCCCTTTTCCCCGCAATAATATTTTTATCGGAATCCCCTGAAATCCATATTCCGCCCGGATAGAATTCTCAAGATACCGAAGATACGCAGGAGGAATCTTCTCTGCTCCTTTGACAAATAAGGCAAACGTGGGAGGCTTTGTGGCGACTTGCGTGATGAACATCGATTTTTTAGGATTCCCGCGATGCAAGGAAATGGGATTTTTTTCGAGGAGTTGTTGCAGAAACAGGTTGAGAGTCCGTGTCTGAATACGTTTCGCGAAAAACGCCACCACCTGATCAATTTTGGAGAACAAACGAGGGAGAGTCTCGGATTGCACGGCTGCTCCAAACAGCACCGGAACATGGGCAAAAAACGGAAACCGCCGGGACAGCTCCAAATTATAGGTTGGGTACGCTTCAGGGTCATCTTCACGCACATCCCATTTATTGACCAAAATGACGCACCCGCGCCCTTGTTTACTGATCAACCCCGCAATTTTGGTGTCCTGTTCTGTGACGCCTTCAATACCATCCAATACTAAGACCGCGACATCGGATCGACCCAAGGCCCGCATGGCCCGCACGACGCTATAGCCTTCAATGCCACGATCAATACGCCCCCGTCTGCGAATCCCAGCCGTATCGGTGAAGATATAACTTTGGCCTTCACGGGTGAGGAGTGAATCAATCGGATCGCGGGTGGTGCCGGGGATGTCGCTCACAATGAGCCGTTTTTCCCCCAAAATGGCATTCACCAAGGTCGACTTGCCGACATTGGGTCTGCCCACCACGGCAATACGGGGAATCTCTAATTGAGCCGACTCGTCAGGGGCTTGAGGCAGATAGGGCATGAGCGCTTCAAGTAACTCATCGACGCCCATCCCACCTTCCGCAGAAATGGGATAGATATCTTTCATGCCCAATTGGTAAAAATCTGCGAGAAGGGGTTCAGACTTTGGCGTATCAATTTTATTGATGGCCAGAAAAACCGGTTTGGTAATAGGACGGAGAAGGTCTGCCAGCTCGGTATCTAATGGGGATAATCCGACACGCCCATCCATCACAGCGATCACCAAGTCCGCTTCGGCCATGGCCGTTTTCGTTTGATCTTTAATCTGCGACACGATCACATCTTCAGCATTGAGATCTAAGCCCCCGGTATCGACCAAGGTAAACATGCGGTTTTGATATTCGCACTCCGCCATATTACGGTCGCGTGTGACACCCGACACGTCATCTACGATTGCTGTCCGATGACCGACAATTCGGTTAAACAGGGTGGACTTGCCGACATTTGGTCGCCCCACAATGACCACTAATGGTTTATGTGGAGGAAGGTTTTCTCCGCACTCCTCTTCGGGAAGATCCAGAGGGAGGGGTTTGGTTTCAGGAGCACGTCGTGAACGGGAACGGGTAGCACGCATGATAAAAAACCTATGGGTTCATCAAAAAAAGTTAGCCAGTCGTTTTGTCAGCTTCATTATACCGGCAGGCTTGATGAATGGGTATCATCCAGACTTCGATAGGAGGCTCTAAACAAAGATAGTGATACCGCACTATCTGTGAAAAGTACACAGGAGGCCAAAAGCGGGGACAGCAGGAGCAGTCTCCCCCTATCGAGCTGAAGCGATTAAGGGACCATGACAGCGCGCGGTTAAGGAGACAAGCGCTTGATTTTGTAAGAACCGCCCCATTCGCGTGGAGGGATATTTTTTTGTGTGCCGACTCGCAAATACCACCAGACCCCGTCGGCGGTCTTTCCGTCTTCAGATAAGAGCACTTCAAACCCGCCCTCCCGATCATTTCCCTTTTGATACCAGGTACCAGACCAGAGGCGATCGACGACTTTTTCTGTTTGGAGCCGGCCTTCCTGCCAGGTGTAGGGTCCATTGCCCTTCGCATCTAACGTCACTTGATAGGCTTTGTCTTCTTCTTGAATTTCCCATTCACCAGTGAGGTTGACTTCAACCGGATTGGCTCCCGTCTTGGTGTACGGTGCTTCTCGCTCCACGGCCAATGGCTTGATGGGTTCGCGCATGGACTCATGCCAATTGACGAGCATCCATTTTCCTTCTCGACGATTTAAGACGCCGGTATCGCGCAAAGGCCAGGTTTTCTTTTTCGGGCCATCAGCCGTTTGCACCTCACGGTTGTAATCTATCTCCATAGCGAACCAGGCGACCTCTCCCTTTTGCCAAACCTTGAGATTGAGAATATCAATGGTTAATCCGCTGAGCATAGAA
>Ga0224497_10001295_pt1 | contig 16054 bp, 11 predicted proteins | sample SF_Jul11_sed_USG_4_FD_167970 | JGI IMG/M metagenome (GOLD analysis project Ga0224497, IMG submission 167970) | Sediment microbial communities from San Francisco Bay, California, United States - SF_Jul11_sed_USGS_13 | ecosystem: Environmental > Aquatic > Marine > Sediment | place: USA... | reverse complement strand
TTGAGGCGCCATCTCTACGAGCGTGACGTCAGTGCCAAGACGGCTGAAAGCCTGCGTCAGCTCGCAGCCAATCGGTCCACCGCCGAGCACGACCATTTTTTTCGGTTGCTCCTCGAGTTCCCACAACGTGTCGCTGGTGATGAAGTCGATTTTGTCGAATCCCTCGATCGGCGGCACCACGGGTTGTGATCCGGTCGCAATCACGAGCGCGCGCGCAGAGAGCCGCCGCCCGTCAACCTCGACTTCCCAAGGCGAGACGACCTTCGCTTCACCTTTAATGCAGTCCACGCCGAGTTTCGTGTAGCGCTCAACCGAATCGTGTGGCGCAATCTTTGCGATCACGTCATGTACGCGCTGCATCACGTCGGTGAATGCGAATTCCGCCGCCATCTTGCGAATACCGAGCTTCTTGCTGTCGCGCGCCGCGGCAACGAGGCCGGCACTTTTCAGCAGCGCCTTGCTCGGCACACAGCCAGTGTTAAGACATTCGCCGCCCATCTTGTCGCGCTCGATCAGTGCGACCTTCGCGTTGATTGTTGCGGCAATGTATGCCGTGACCAGGCCGGCCGAGCCGCCGCCGATGACAATCAGGTTGTAGTCAAAGTTGTTCGGCCGCTTGAATCGCGCACGCACTCGCCGCTCTTGCAGCCACGCAAGGCCCCAGCGCGCCAGGAATGGCAGCAACGCGAGCAACACGAATGCGCCGATCAGCGATGGCGACAAAATATCGCCCGTCGAGGACACCTGGCCGAGCTGCGTGCCGGCATTCACATAAACGATCGTGCCGGGCAGCAGGCCAAGCTGGCTGACCCAGTAAAACGTCCAGGCCCGAAGCGGCGTGAGTCCCGCGACAAGATTTATGACGAAGAACGGAAAGATAGGCACAAGCCGCAGCGAAAATAAATAAAAGCCGCCGTCCTTTTCGACGCCTTCGTCAATGCGTTTCAGTCGGTCCTTAAAGCGCCGCCGTACGCTGGCGCCAAACAGAAAGCGCGCGGCGAGAAACGCCAGCGTCGCACCGATGCTGCTGGCGAACGACACCGTGATCGTGCCAACGGCAAGTCCGAAAATCGTGCCACCGGCAATCGTCAGTATCGCCGCGCCCGGCAGCGACAGGGCGGCCATCAGAACATAGCTAACAAAGTAGCTGCCGATGGAAAGCACCGGTCGCGACTCGGCGAATGCCGCCAAAGCGTCACGCTGCTTCTTCAATTCCGCCAGGGAGAAGTATTGCTGCAGGTCAAAGGCGAAAAAGGCGCCGATCGCCGCAGCAACGACGAGGACGAGGATTATTTTGCCGAGATTCTTGTGCACACAGTGCTCCACTTCTTGCTTATGATTTTGTAGTTCCGCTTCATCGGACAGGTAAAGTCCCCCAACTATTACTTACTTGCCACGTTTTCGTCGTGATCTTGGTCCATCGATCTCTTCTAAAAAAGCTTCATCGCGAGCGCGGTCCTCTGGATCGCAGTCAGCACGCACAAACCGGAAAACAACCACGCAAGCAGCGGAAACCACGCCGGCCACGCCGCCATGATGAGAAAGAACGCGATCGTTTCGGTACCCTCTACGATGCCGGTCGAATAGAAAAACGATTTACGGCCGTGCGCTACGGTTTGGATACCGCGTTTCGCGGCGATGATTGCAAACGCCAGGAAACTCGAGCAGGTCAGGCAAAATGACGCGAGCAGCGCGGCCGCAGGAACAGCGTTCGCTGCGGGATCGACAATAGCAAACGCAAGCGGGACGCCGCCGTAAAATACGTAGTCAACGACGATGTCGAGATAGCCGCCACTATCCGTTGGTTTGGTCGCTCGCGCGACTGCGCCGTCGAGTCCGTCGATGATTCGGTTTACCACGATCAGTGCAAAAGCCAGCGCGAAAAATTCAAGCGTTATCGCAACTGCTGCGAGCAGCCCGGCGCCGAGCCCGGTCCAGGTTACGGCGTTGGCATTGAGGCCGAGCCGCGCAAGTGCGCGGCCGGCCGCGTCAAGTGGCCGATTGATCAACGGGCGCATCAACGTATCAAGCATGCGGTGCGTTCCTCGCAAGCGTCACACCAGTTCGGCACGGCGCGGGTTTGGACGGGGACACTGAATGACAGGGTTGCGGCGCCATACATGACTTACGAACTTTATCTCTGCGAAGTGGTACGTTCATGCGCTGGCCTGCAATTCCACGACTGGTCCGCCTGCCGCGTCGACGTCGCTTTGGTCGTGCGTAACGAGCAGCGTGGGCAAGCCACGGCGACGCGCCTGGGCGAACACCAGTTCGCGCACGCGCTCGCGATTATCGTCATCGAGCGAGCGAAACGGCTCGTCCAACAAGAGCGCACGCGGTTCCGCAAGCAATACGCGCAGCAATGCAACCCGCGCCTGTTGCCCACCTGACAGCGTTGCCGGATCGCGCCGACCGAGGCCCTCGAGTCCGACGGAGGTGAGGGCGTCGGCAGCACGCTGCTGGCGCTCTCTGCGCGCCCCGCCTGCACGCATACCGAACAGCACGTTGCCCGCGACATCGAGGTGGGGAAACAGCAGCGGGTCCTGGAACAACAGGCCGAGTCTCCGCGACTGGGGCGGCAGCGCCGAGAGATCTTCCTCACCCATTCGTACTTTGCCAGCGGCGTCGATGTCCGGTGGCAGAATGCCGCAAAGAAACTTGAGCAGGCTCGACTTGCCCGAGCCGCTCGGCCCAACCACGGACGTCACTGCGCCGGGTTCCACGCGCAGGTTGAGCGGTGCGAACAGCGCGCTGTCACTGATACGTAGCGTTACCTGTTCGAGTACCAGCGCGTTCATCGCGGCACGCCCCGGCGCTGCCGAAACAAGGCGGCGCCACCGGTGAACGCGGCGGCAAATGCGGCGAGCGGGATCACGGCAAGCAGTATCGCATGCGCCGCGGCCAGGCGCAGATTGCCGGAACCGGCCGCCGCCGCCGCTTCGGTCGCGGCCGTGGCGACTCGGCCGGCACCGGCGAACAAAGTAGGCAAGTACAGTGCAACGCTGACTGAAAATGCGAGTGCCAGCGCAAGCAACATCGACCGCGCGAGCAGCGGCGCCGTGACGGTCAGCCAGGTGACAGAGCGCGTTACGCCGAGCGTTGCAGCGACCTGCTCGTAGCGTGGGTCGATCGCCGCCCGCGCTGGCGCGAGTATTCCCCACAGGTAAGGCAGCGCAAAAATAAGGTGACTCCACAGCACCGCAACAAAGGTGCCGTCGATATCCAAACGGACCAGCAGTACCTGCACGCCAAACAGGAACGTCATCTGCGGTACGAGCAGTGGCAGAAACAGCCACGCGCCAACCTGACGCCGCGCAGTCACCGACTGTCTGCAATGTTCCGCCGCGGGTAGCACGAGCGCGATACCGACCAGCGCTGTAGCGCCGGCAAGGGCGAGAGTTGTCGCGCCGACGCCCGCGGTTAATGATGCAATATCCTGCAGCGTGGTGAAGGAACGGCTTGTGGGTAATAGTGTCGGGAAACGCCATGGCCCTGCGATAGCACGAAGACCGATCGCAATAATCGACAGCGCGCCAAGCGCCCAACCGACAATGAGAAAGCCGCCAAACGCGCGGCGCACGGCTGTTTCAGCGGCACGGCGCTGCCCGCTCTGTGCCGACGCGATCAAACATTTTCGTCCCAGCCGGCCGAGTCCGCCTGCCACTGCAATAGCCGCGACGCTGAAGACGAGCAACACGAGCGTTCCGGCATACGCCTGTGCGTGTATCGCCGGATCGGGGTCGGTGAACCAGCGCCACAGCAAAACGGAAAACGTCGGCGGCAGTCCAGGACCCAGCGGAATCGCCATCTCGACGTTGGTGATGCCGAACACGAGTACGGCGGCAAGCGGCAGTCGGATTTGCTGCTGCAGCGCCGGCGCAATCGCGGCCAACCAACCCTTCAACGGACCGTAGCCGAGCGTGGCGGACTGCGCCTGCAGTTTTTCCGCCGGCACCTGCGCCAATGCGGCCGCGAGCGCGATGACAAGGAAGCAGGTCTCCTTGAGAACGAGGCCGGCGATGAGCGAAATGCCCCCCGTGTCGTTGACGATCAACCAGTCGGGCGGCAACTCGAAACCGGTTGCCCAGGGCGAAAGCAAACGCAGCAGCACGCCCGAGGGCGCCAGCACGAGCGCGAGACCGATGCCGATCGCAAGGTGGGGCATCGCGAGCAGCGGCAGTACCAGCGAGTTCAAACGCCGGCGCCAGTTGCCGCTAGCGGCAAGGCCGACTGCAAGGTGCGCAAGCAGCAGCGCCACGGCCGTCGCAATGCAGCCCGTCCAGAGAGAGGATCCGATCGACAAGCCAATACCCGGTGTCGCGATAACACGTGCCAGGGCCCCGGCATCGAGACCAAACCACAGTGCTGCAATGAGACCCGCGGTCGTCGGCACGATCGATACGCCTAGCAGGAGCGAAACCGTAGGCCGTGTCAGTAATGAGCGGTGCATTGTTCAGCGGACGTAACGTTCGAGCCAGGTTTGCTCGAGCCGTGTCGTCCAACTCGGATGCGGTTCGGCAAGAAAGCGCTTAGCAGGTGGTGGTGTCGCCGGGCCGATGTCGAGTACGTCGAAGTAGGCATGCTCGTCAGCGCCCAAACTGTCGAGGTCCAGCACCGTGGGATCACCCCAGTAGCGCTCGTCAGCCTTGCGCGCCTGCGCTTCGGGCGAGGCGAGAAAATTCGCGACGACGCGTGCGCCGGCGGTCGCGCCGGAGTTATAAGGAATGGCCAGGAAGTGACTGTTCGCCAGTGCGCCGGCGTCGAAATACAGCGCGCCGATGCCGGCATGCATTTCACCCTGGCGTATCGCGCGACTGGCTTCGGCCGGGTTATACGACAGCATCCAGTCCAGTTCGCCAATCGCAAGCAGGTCGCGCTGAGCTGGACCGCTTTGCGGAAACAGGCGACCGCGGCGCCACATGCTTTTGTGCGCCCTGTCGAGCCAGCGCCAGAGTGGCAACGTCAAAGCGTCGAAGTCGTCAGCGACCGGCGCGTCAAACCGTTGCTTAGTTTCACTTAAGGCCAACAACATTTGTTTCAGGAAAGCACTGCCAAGAAACGACGGCGGTTGCGGGTAGCTGAATCGGCCGGGGTGTCGTTCGATCCACGCCAGCAACTCGTCAGGGTTTTTCGGCGCTACCTCGACTCTTGCCGCATCGAAAAAAAACGTCAGCGCGGCCGTGCCCCACGGCAATTCAAAGCCATCTGTTGCAAGTGAACCATCGGTCATCGTGGAGGGGTTACCCTGCCAATTGACGCGTGTCGCGTTCGGCATTTGCATTGCCCATGGCCCGAACAGTAGCCCGGCGCGTTTCAGCGCCGCAAAATTCTCGCCGTTGATCCACAACAAGTCGACCGAGCCACCACTAGCGCGACCTGCCGTTCGCTCGGCGATGATGCGCGTTACCGATTCGGCGACGTCGGTTACCCGGACGTGGCGAAGCTCGACGCCATACTCTTCGCGCACGCGGGCAGCAGCCCACTCGATATAGCGATTGATCGCGAGATCGCCACCCCATGCGTTGAAGTAAACGGTTTGTCCACGCGCTTCGTCGACGACCGCATCCCAGTCCTGCGTTTGTGCTTTACCGTATGACGCAAAAACGACCGCCGCCAGCAGCGCAACGACAACGCCTGGCGTGCGGCGGCGTGCCTGCATCAGAACAGGTAGCGCAGGCCGAACTGGAATTGGCGCGGCGCGCCGGCGTTGCGACGCGTGAATGGCTGGCCGAATATCTGGATCTGGTTCGACTGAGTCGCCGAGTTCGCAAAGCCGGACAGGTTCTCGCGATTGAACAGGTTGAACACGTCGGCCGAAATCTGCAGGCGGCCGTCGCCGATGCGCGGTTCGTAACGCAGGCCGAGATCGATCGTTGCCGACCATGGCAGGCGATCGGAATTGCGTGATACGCCCGGTGCACGATCTGAATTGCCGAGGTAGGCGTCGGTGAATGATGCGCCGTCGCCGTTCAGATCGGTGGTGCCGTAAATGCCCGCATCAGGAATCAGGTTGATTGGCTGGCCGGATTCGAACTGGCCCGCGACGGAGACCGAGACTGAATCCAGAGGATACAGGTACACGACCGACGAGATCACATGGCGACGGTCATTAACCGAAGGCCCCCATTCATCATCGAATCGATTCGAGTTGGCCGAGCGGAAATTGATGTCGTCGGTGTTGTTGGTCAGCTCGGACAATGTGTAGGTCATCTGGAAGGCCCAGAGATCGCCTTCGGCAGGTTTTTCGAGCGTCAGGTTCAACGCCTTGTAGCGCGATGCGCCGGCCGTTTCCGAGACGACGATTTGCCGTGCGCCACCCGGTATTGGTTCGACGGGCCGCGTCGCATCCGCGGCCGACTGGCTCCGGATCAAGCCGAGTGATTCGGCAAGCGTGCGGCGATCGACGTCCGAAGCCAGCGCGCGAAGTGCGGCGATGTTCGCGTCCGTCAGGCTTGCGAGGTTTGGCGAGAACGGCGCCGGCGAGTTCACGTCACGCAAACGAAGCTGGTTATGCCCGCGATAAAAAAGCAGGTCGGCGGACCCGAGCCAGCGATCGTTGAACTGCCACTGTACACCCGCCGACAGCTGCACGGTGTACGGGCTGTCGAGGCCGTTCGGGTTCAGGATACGCCGCTCGTTCGATACCGAAGTCTCGCGCAGGTTCGGCACTTCCTCCGGCGCCGGGCACTGCAGGTAACCATTCGGGCAGTCCGGGTTAACGCTCAGGTTGCCGTCAAACGTAACGCGAACCGGGTCGATGTCCGCGGGCAGCCGGCCGGCGGCAGCAAGGTCTGTAATTTGCTGGCGAAATGCTGCCGAGGTCGTGTTCTGCTGCAGCGCATCCGACAAAACGGTGTAGGGGATGCGTTCATAGAAGACCCCCACGCCGCCGCGAAACGACAATCTCTCGTTCGCGCGATAGTTGAGCGCCAAACGCGGCGCGATGTTGTCGCGATCGGCAGAGCCTGCGCCCGCTTCTGTAAGGCTGTCGTAATCCCAGCGAACGCCGGCGGTTAGCGTCAGGTCCTGTGACAAGCTGACCTGGTCTTCAAAGTACAGCGAGACCTGACTCTGAACATCGCCAAAGCGGGCCGGGCGCAGCTCGACGGCATAGTTAATGACTTCCGCGGTCGTCGGGATATCGTTGACGCCGAGCGCCGCGCCGCGATTGAGGCTCTGCACCTGCGCCAGTTCTGAATTGGTCAAACGCACCCGGTAGCTGCCGCGCGGAGTGCCACCGCCGGCGAGACTGAACTCCGAGCGCATCACGTCGACGCCGAACTTGAACGCATGCACATCAGTGAGCCACGTAAAGTTCTGGCGCAGTTGCAGCGAGTCCTCGCTCTCGTCAAACGCGAAACCGGGATGACCGAGTATTGCCGCAGTCAGGCCATCAGGCGACTCGACGACAACCTGTGGATCGTTATTCGACTGAGGCCTGGCGTAATCCCAATTGAAACTGCCGTAAAGCAGACTGGTTTCCGAGGTGAACGTGGCGGTGTCGTAGATTGCGGAGATCGCGCTCAGCGTAGATTCGCGCTGCTGCACGGAACCCGCTGACGGGAACGTAACGCCACCCTCCAGCCCGCCGCCTTGCCGTTCGATCTCTACGTCGCCGAGATTGGTACGGAACGACAATTGCCAGTCGTCGTTGATCCGATGATCGACCTTGAGCGAGGCCAGCAGAGATTCGTTCTGGCCGCGCACGGTGTTGTTGATGCCCAGCGCGGGCGACGAGAGAATATTGTCCTTGTCGTCGCGCGTGTACTCGACGTTCGCGAAGAAGAAGGTGCGGTCCTCGGCAATCGGGCCGCCGAGCGAAACACCGTACTGGTCGCGCCGGAAGCCATCGCGCACCGCGTTACCGGACAGGTCACGACGGGCGTACGGTGACGATGCGTCGACCGATGCACCGGGGCGCACGAGGTAAAAAAGTTCGCCGTACCATTCGTTACTACCGGATCGCGAGGTCACGTTGACGACACCGTTGCCCGTGCGGCCGTACTCGACGGAGTACGACGACGCGAGCACCGTAACGTCCGAAGCGGCGCCCGTCGATATCGGAAACTTGGGTCCGCCGAGGAAATTTTCGTTGTTGTCGAGACCGTCGATCAGGTACTGCGCAAAAAGACCGTTGGCACCGTTGATCGACACCGACGGCGCCTCCGGGAAGAAACCCGTAGACGGCACGACGTTGGGCAAGCGGATCAGGGCGCGCGACAGATCGCGGGCTTCGATCGGCAATGATTCGAGCTCCCGCCGGTTAAGGCTGGCGCTGACTTCGGCATCGAGCGCGTTGATGGCAGCGCTCGTTGGGCGCGCCGTTACGGTGATGTTATCAATGATGCGCACCGATACCGCGCGCGACTCGTTGCTGCGCAGGCGAATGCCCGAAGCCAGCTCGATGCCATCCACGGAGACGGCGTAGCCGGGACCCGCAGGCACCGCCGAGAAGCGCGCGCGACCGGACGAGTTGCTGGTGCTGGCAGCCTCATAGCCGGTCAACGAATTCTTCAAAACAACGGTGACGCCCGTTGCCGTGCTGCCATCGCTTGCCGTCACGGCCACATCGATATTCGACGCTGACACGACCTGCGCAGTGAAGAGTATGCAAAGGGTTGCGGAGATTCGTGCTGAACGCACAACGGCTGAATGACGGAAGTGCACGATAGGAAGTTCCCTGGAGCTGCAATTAACGGTTGCCCGCGAGAGCCGAAACGGGTTTCTTGGATCAACGAGCCGCCTGAACATCGATAGACCGGATGAAGCGGACATATGTTACAACTTATAACGGACGCCCGGCGTTTAGCCCGTTAATGCCCGGAGCTTCGCCGCGAAACCCGGGATATTTCCGGCGCCGAGCCGGTCCTGCTGGTTTCTGAAATTCATCGAAAAGGACTCCGCATGCGGAAGTTGATCGTGTTAAGCCTGTCGCTGTTGTCGGCGATAGTGGTGGCAATGGACGTGCCCGTGGACGATCTCGAGCCGTGGACGGTGCTGTCGTTCCGCAATATCCAGCCGAATGAGGTATCCGTCGTCGATGGCGCGCTGCACATCAAGGTTCGGGGCTCCGCAAGCCCGTTAATCTACAAGTTCGATGAACCGACTCGCATTGCCGGCGTCACTGTCGTTGCGAGCTGGAACGGCGAGCTTCACATTCCCGCAGGCGCGATCCAGGGTGACGAAAATGCCGACGACTTCGTGTTGAAGTTCGGCATTGTCGAAGCTGGCGATCGAAGACTAAACTGGTTCCAGCGCAGAATCGCGGCTGACTGGATCAAGCAACTCTTCAAGCTCGCCCCGAAAAACAGCGGCGTGAATCGCATCAACTTCCTGTCGACGACGAAGCAGCAGGAACTGCTTGGCACCAGCCGGACGCATCCGTTGAGCGAGCTGCTGTACGAGACGCGGGTTCTGTATCTCGACACGCCAGGACGTTTTGTGATGACACATGAGTTCTCGGAGCCTGTTGAATCGCTGGGCCTGTGGGTCTCGGTGGACGGCGATAACACCGGGTCGAACTTCGATCTGCGCCTCGAGCGCATTACGTTGCGGACTGACTAAGAGTCGGAGCGCCTGGGCTTGCCGGGTTCATAGACTGTCGCGGCCGACGTCGTGATTCTGTTTAGGACTCATACTCGTTTCGAGTGAGTGGTCCCGCAGGAGCCGAATGCGACCAGCACTGACAGGGTCGAACTTCACGCAACAAAAGAATATGCTGCGTCCAGCGCAGCAAATGACAGGTTGAATATGAAACTCTCCAGAATTGCTTTATACATCGCTGTAATTGCAGCTCTGCTGCTCCTCGTCGCCGGACCGGGTACACGATTCGGGCTGTGGAATTACGGCACCGGTTTTCTGCTGATGCGCGGGGCGCTGTTCGTGGGGCTGGCAGCGGCGCTCTTAGCTTTCATACTCCTCGTCATTCCAAGAACGCGCGCGGGCAGTGGGGCGGTACTCGCAGTAGCGCTGCTGGTCGGTCTGGGCGCGGCGTGGGTGCCATGGAACGCCTACCGTACCGTGAAATCCCTGCCGTTCATCCATGATATCTCGACCGATACCGTCAATCCGCCGCCATTCGTGGCCGTTTTGCCGTTGCGAGCCAATGCCTCGAACCCGCCGGAGTATCCCGGTGCAGAAGTCGCGAAGCAGCAGCGCGAGGGTTACCCGGATATCCAGACGCTGGTTCTGGATGAGCCGCCGGCCGAGACATTGCGCAAGGCACTCGAAACCGCGGAAGACATGGGCCTCGAAATTGTCGCAGTGGAACCGAATGAAGGTCGTATCGAAGCGACGGCAACCACCTTCTGGTTTGGTTTCAAGGACGACGTCGTGATTCGCGTAACGGCAGACGGCAGCGGCAGTCGACTGGACATACGCTCGAAGTCTCGTGTTGGTCGCAGCGACGTTGGTGCGAATGCCGCGCGCATCCGCCGCTTTATCAGCATGCTCGGGAATTAAAAGGAACAATGGACCGGGGGCCTACAAAAATGGGATCAGAACCCGGTTTTCATATATTAAATGCGATAATCAGTACCAGATCTGACGAACCCTGTCAGATTGAAGTGAGACCAATGTCCGCTTTGCGCAAAGCTGACTGTCATGCATTGATCCAACACTCGGTCGGCTTCTGACCCACAGGGGCCGTAGGGTCACTTTATCTGCAAAAGCGCGAAAAAGGCTATTTGCGGGCCTAATTCTCTTGGAGCCAACGGATATGTCTGAGCAAGAAGTTCCGAGGCCGACATCGTATTTGGATTACCGATATCACCTGATTCCGACACTCGAGGAGCGCCACGAAGTCGAGGCTGCTATGGCGATCAGGCGACTGATCGATACGGTGGACAAATTGACTGCCGAGAACAAGCTGCTAAAGGACCGTCTAGCCAGACGGCGGAATACTTAGACGACCGATTCTGGCCGAAATCTGCCTTCCAGGCGGAGTAAGTTAAACTGACTGGTACCGATTGCGGATTCAATCGGTCGCCGCAACACATTCAGCAAATTATTCTGCAGGCGAATAATAACCTAAGGTCTTCCTTGGTCGCTCGTTAAGTTGTCGAGCAACGGCATTGAGTCGATTTTGATGCACATTCGACAGGTCCATTCCCTTCGGGAAGTACTGTCGGAGCAGTGCGTTGGTGTTCTCGTTCGAGCCGCGCTGCCATGGGTGCTGCGGATCACAGAAGTAGACTTTAATGTCGGTGGCCAGTGAGAACTTGTTGTGATCTGCCATCTCGCTACCTCGGTCCCAGGTCAGTGACTTGTAGAGTTCCCGCGGAAGCTTCTGTGCGTGCTTGGTGAGTGCCTTGACCACTGTCTCAGTGTTTTTCCTCGATGTCCGCACCAACATAACGTAGCGCGTGTGGCGTTCGACCAGTGTGATGATCTGACTTTCCTTGGTACCGCAGAGCAGATCTCCCTCCCAGTGACCGGGTACCGCCCTGTCTGCTACGTCGGCTGGTCGCTTACTGATCGTTACTGCGTCAACGATCTGGGCGTGATCCGGTCCCTTCTGCGTATGGTGACGTGAACGGCGTATCGCTCGCATCTTCCTGAGGTACCGCTGCAGCTCTTTCTTCAAAGCACCGCGGGTCTGGATATACAGCGTCTTGTAGATCGTCTCGTGCGACACCTGCATCGCCTCGTTGTCCGGATACTCATGCTTGAGCCAGCCTGCGATCTGCTCCGGCGCCCACCGGCACTGCAACTTACCAGCCACCATGCGTGCCAAAGTCGGGTTCTCAGCCAGTTTACAGAGCTTTGGCCGCTTTGCTCGTTCCCAGGCTGCCTCATCAGCTTTGTTGGCACGGTAGCGTCGCCGGCTGTCATTGCGCTGCAACTCCCGACTTACCGTGGAAGGCGCACGAGCCAGATCTGCTGCAATCGAACGGATCGATCGCCCGGCGACAATATCTCGAGAGATCTCTTCGCGCTCAGCGAGTGTTAACGCGTAAGGGGAGCGACGTCGCCGTGGCGGCCGCAGACCACCAGTGCGGGCGAGCACCTGTTGGATCGACGAGTGGTTGCGTCCAAAAGATAGCGCAATGGAGCACTGGGACTCGCCTTGAAACCAGCGCTCAAAGATCCGCTGCTGATCTGCCTCGCTGTAGTAAATCCTCTTTGGATATCCCATCTGCAACACCTCCTTCTCTAGTGTTAGAGTCTAGGTGTTGCGGCGACCGATTGAATCCGCAATCCAGAGCGGCCCTTCGTCAATGTCTGGTTCCGGGGCCAGCGATCTCCGATAATCAACGGATTCACACCGCGCTGTAGGCCACGTCATGCGACTACTTCAGGTACTAATCGTCAGCTTGATGCTCGTGCTGTGGGGAGCGAGCGCCGCCGATCAGACTTTCCGGCTGGAAGGCCTCGAGCAACCCGCCGAGATCATTGTCGACCGGTGGGGTGTCCCGCACATCTACGCGAAGACGCATTACGACGCATTCTTCGTGCAAGGGTTCAATGCTGCGCGCGATCGACTCTGGCAAATCGATCTCTGGCGTCGCCGCGGCCTCGGCCTGCTAGCCGAGGCCTTCGGCGAGCAGTTCATTGAGCAGGATAGAGCCAACCGACTGTTCCTTTATCGCGGCGACATGTACCGCGAGTGGCTGGCTTATGGGTCGGACGCCAAGCGAATCGCCGAAGCGTTCACGGCAGGTATCAATGCCTACGTTAACCTCATCCAAGAAGATCCGGAATTGCTTCCGCCCGAGTTTGAACTGCTGGACTACGGACCATCTCGGTGGGAAGCTGCCGACGTCGTCCGCATTCGAAGCCACGGCCTGCTCAGGAACGTGTCGAACGAGGTGCGGCGCGCTCGCATCGCCTGCGCCGCCGGCCTGGAGTTTGCCGACAATTGGCGGGTGCTAGAACCCGAGTGGGCGACAAAGCTGCCCGAGGGACTCGATCCCTGCGACATTCCGGCCGATGTGCTGAAGACCTATTCCCTGGCCCGTTCAGGAGTTTCGTTTCGGCCCGACACGGTGGCGGGCACCGCGACACTGCCGGCAATTGACGGTGCTGGCGCCGGCAGCAACAACTGGGTGATTGCGCCTTCGCGGAGTGCGACCGGTCGGCCCGTGCTCGCTGACGATCCACACCGATCCCACGCTGTGCCGTCGCTGCGCTACATCGCCCACCTTGTTGCTCCGGGCATGAACGTGATCGGCGCGGGTGAACCAGCACTGCCTGGAATCTCGATTGGGCACAACGAGCGTATAGCATTCGGACTCACTATATTTTCGATCGACCAGGAGGATCTGTACATCTACGAACGCGACGGCGATCGCTACGGCTATCACGGCGATTGGGAGCACTTCGAATACATTGAAGAGACCATTCCGGTGCGCAATGGGCAGGACGTCGATGTCGTACTTCGGTTTACTCGGCACGGACCGGTGATCTACGAGAACGAAGCAAATGCTTTCGCCGTAAAAGCGGGCTGGCTGGAACCAGGTATGGCTCCTACTTCGGCAGCGTTGAATACATGCGAGCGAGAAACTGGCGTGAGTTCCTGAGCGCGCTGAATCGCTGGGGTGCGCCGTCCGAGAACCAGGTATATGCGGACATCGACGGCAACATCGGCTACAAGCCTGCCGGGTTATTTCCGAAACGCCCCAACTGGGATGGACTGCTGCCCGTGCCCGGCGACGGTCGCTACGAATGGGACGGGTTCTTCGACATGGACGTGCTACCCGTCGAATTCAATCCGGACCGTGGCTTTGCCGGCAGCGCCAACTCCATGAATTTGCCTGCGGGTTACCCGATCGCAAGATATCCGATTGGCTTCGAGTGGATTGAGCCCTGGCGCTACGACAGGGTCTGGGCGGCGCTGTCGCAGCAGGACTTGCACACCCTTGAAGACTCGGCGGCCTTACAGACCGATTATCAGTCGCTGCTTGCAACCCGACTCATCAGCCTGCTCCCCAAATCCCTCGACGGAGACGCGTCGACGATGCTGCGAAACTGGGATGGCCACTTGGGCGCCGAGTCAGGACCAGCCGCGTTGTACATGGTCTGGCTGGAGAATCACCTTCGGCCCGCCGTGCAATCACGGCTACTGCCCGAGCAACCGTCACTGCTCGACGAGTTCGACAATCGCGTCCTGCTTCGCCTGCTCGCCGAACACAATCTGCAGGATCTGGTCGCCCGGACACTCGACTCGGCATTCGCCGACGTAGCTGCCTTGCTAGGCGACGACGTCTCGAACTGGCAGTGGGGCTCCATTCACCAGACGATTTTCGAACACCCGCTGCTGCACCTGGCAACCGGCGAAATCGCGGACGCGATGCGCATCGAGCAGTATCCGCGTGGTGGAAGCAACAGGACCACAAACAACACTTGGTCGAACGATGACAAGCTGACAGTCGACGGCGGAGCCTCCTACCGCCAGATCATCGACGTCGGCAACTGGGACGCCGCCCGAATGACCAATGCGCCCGGCCAGTCCGGTGACCCCAGGTCGCAATTCTATGACAACTTGCTTGAGGGTTGGGCAGAAGACGAGTACTTCCCACTTCTCTATTCGCGCAAAGCAATAGAGGAATACAGTGAGACGAAGATTATGCTGTTGCCAAAAGGAAACTAGGAACTTTCTTCTATAACCCTCACGGCCGGACTACGAACACGAGCAATTGGGGCTATGAATGGCTGCTTCTCTAATCGGGCATTGAAGTCAAGCTCCCTGAGTTTGTAGTATTGATTTGGTCGCGTTCTGACGTGGGTCACGCTTCTCTACGCAGTCGGCAGGGGTAGTAGACAGCCAGCCGCTGCAAGCATAGGTCAGACGGTGCGGAGAGCCATGCTTTTGGACGTGCTCTAGGGCACAGCAGCCGGTTTCGGCTTTATCCGGACCACGTCCACGTCAGGACGCTTCCTCTGGAGTTGGAGGTAGCTGTTATTTCATGACCGTGCTGCCTCCGTACTCCATCGGAACTGGGTGTCATCAATCCACATGCGGTGGAGGATGACGGCAAGTTTTCTCGCCACGGCGATCACTGCTTTTTTATGGCCACGTGTTTTTGCCAGCTTCATCCCCCAGGCTTTGAGTGGTGACCACTTGCTGCTGCGTGTGAGCATTGAGTTCGCGGCCACGTATAGTGTCGATCGGACATCGGCGTCTCCGGCTCTGGAGATGTGGCCATCGAAGTCGAACTCGCCGGACTGACAGCGCCTGGGTGTCAGTCCGAAGTGAGCACCTACCGTTCTGGATTTCTTGAAGCGTGTTGGATCATCGACGCCGGCCTTGTAGGTCAGCGCAGTAATAGGACCGACGCCGGGCGCTGTCATAAACAGCTGACAGACAGGATCATCTTTGGCCAAGTTGCGGACTCGGTTCTCGAGTTCCCTGAAGGTGTGATACAGCACCAGTCTGGCATCCAGCATGGGCAGCAATGACCGCGATAACGCCTCATCCGCTTCGATCAAGGGCCTGACCTTGGGGTCGAACGACCCGTGGCCCAGTCGCGCCGGCAACTTGATACCGAAGACCTTGAACAGACCACGGATCTCCTGCTCGAGATCGATGCACTTGGCGAGTACGGCCTTGCGCGAAGCCAGCAGTGCACGTACCTGGTGGCTTTCGATACTCTTGATGTGTACCGGACTGTACCAACCGCTCCTGAGCAGCTGCGCGATGCCTCGCGCATCGTGCTTGTCGGTCTTGTTGCGCATCGCAGAAAGCGCCGCTTTGACTTGTCTGGCTTCCATGCAGACGACTTTGAAACCGGCGAACTGCAAGCCGTAGGTCAGGTACTGTGTGAGTGTGCCCGCCTCGAGACCCACTTCGCCGATATCGACATCGAGTTCGTCGAGAAAGTCGATAATGTCTGCAACCTCGGAGTGTGCCTTGCCTTCAGCCAGCAGCTCACCATCGTCGTCAATGACACAGATGTGCGTCGAGCGCAATGATACGTCCAGTCCGGCATAGTAAGTCATGGCTTTCTCCCTTCTTGATGTATGCTGACATCGTACTGGGAGCTGGGCTCTTAAGAACCCGCCCGATTACATATGCTTCTGGCCGATACTGTTAAAAAACTCTGTTTTTCGATTA
>Ga0224497_10001293_pt1 | contig 16095 bp, 15 predicted proteins | sample SF_Jul11_sed_USG_4_FD_167970 | JGI IMG/M metagenome (GOLD analysis project Ga0224497, IMG submission 167970) | Sediment microbial communities from San Francisco Bay, California, United States - SF_Jul11_sed_USGS_13 | ecosystem: Environmental > Aquatic > Marine > Sediment | place: USA... | reverse complement strand
CCCCATCATGGCATTCCAAATGGTGCGGGCTTCTTCATAGCCCTTAGATTCGGGCCTCAGAAGGCTCCCTCGCAGCGATGCTTCCAGCTTCGCGATTGCCTCGTCAGAAAGGTTCTTGGTATCTCCGTTCAAGGTGGCGATCGATGTACTCATGGCACGCCTCCAATCGGGTTTGAGGGACGAGTAGCATAAGGCCGCCTGTGAAAAGTAAACAGGGCTCTTTCGGCCGGTCTCGCGTGAGAAGGGCGCTAGGCCGCGCCGCGCTTTAGCTCGGTGAGGACCAGCTTGGCGACGGACTTGAGCGTTTCGAAGACGCCCTCGCCGGTGGTGGCGACCGCCAAGAACTCAGGGACGCGCTGCGGGTTGAGCATGCGGCTAAGCTCGTCTACTGACGAGATGTTCGGCATATCCCGCTTGTTGTACTGAACGACGTAGGGAACTGTGTCCAGGTTGTAGCCTTGTTCCGCGAGGTTCGTTCGCAGATTGTCCATCGACTCGATGTTGGCCTCAGCCCGAAGCATCTGGGAATCGGCGACGAACACGACGCCGTCCACGCCTTTCAAAATCAACTTGCGACTCGCGTCGTAGAACACTTGGCCGGGAACGGTGTAAAGATGAAACCGAGTCTTGAAGCCGCGGATCTCGCCGATCTCGAGCGGCAGAAAGTCGAAGAACAACGTTCGCTCGGTCTCGGTCGCAAGCGAGATCATCTTGCCCTTCGCATCCGGGTTGGTGCGGTTATAGATGTATTGCAGGTTCGTCGTTTTCCCGCACAACCCCGGACCGTAGTACACGATCTTGCAGTTGATCTCGCGAGACAAATAGTTGATGAAAGACATCCCCCCAGGCCTCTCTCAGTCAATCATTGAACAAGTTGTCGATGTCATCATCGGTAATTTCCGCAAACGGAGAGTTTCGAAACGGGTCCTGCGCTTTGGCCATCACCATCTCGAAGATTCGACTCAAGTGCTCGTTGGCTCGCTTCACCCGCAGGCGCACGAGCCCTAAGCTTGTCCGATTATCAAAGATCACGACAAGAATCACGCGACTACTGACCACTTGAATATGAACGTTTTGGCGCACCCCCTCGTGGTACTGGGTGGCGAACTCCTGCTCCCGGAGCAGCTGCGCGATGCCCCCAGTGGCGGCGATATTGCCCGCGGCAAGCGAGGCGAGGGAGGTCGTATCGAGATCTCCAGTGTCGCCCGAGGCGCTGATCAGCTGGCCATTCTTGTCGACGACGAAGACCACCCGCGCATTCGCATCCTGGACGAGCCTGTCCGTCACGGCCTGGACCTGGGCAAACTCCTCCTCGTACATCACCATCTGGGGGCTGGCCATAGTTCCCTGAGCCGTGCTCCTTCACCGCGTTACGGTGCTAAGTGTTCCTAGCAGAGGGGCCACCCCTGGTAAAGATTTGCGGCCCTACCACTTCCAGCATAACAAGCCGTCTCTATAGGGGAAAACAGTGCTTCGATTCGTCGCTCGTTTGATTCGAAATGTCCTGTGCGTGCCCTTCGCACCTTTCTGGGCGATCGCACGCTGGTTTGGGCGCCCCAAGGGCCCCTGGGTCGTCGTCCGGCTCAAACCACGGCTCGTCGAGGCACGCCAGCCCCTTCCCTGGCTTCGCCGGATTCTCGAGTCGAGCGCGATCCGTCGCACCAGCTCCCTCGCCGCGATCCGGCGCCTTGCTGACTATGTGATCAGCGACCGAGCTATCCAGGGCGTTGCGTTCGTCCTGCCGCCGATGACCGGGGGTTGGTCCGTCTGCGTCGGTTTTCGAGACCAGATTCAGCGGCTTCGTAGACACGGCAAGGCGACGGTGGTCATGCTGCAAAGGGGCGGCGGGCACAAGGAGCTCTATGTCGCGTCGGCGGCCGAGCGCGTCTACATGGCGCCTCGTTCCACGATCACCCTGCTGGGTCTGTCGGCGTCGTCACATTACGTGAAGCCCCTGCTCGATCGAGTCGGCGTCGAGGTTGAGCCGTTCGCGCGGAAAGAATTCAAGACTGCCGCCGAACGCTTGACCCGCGAATCGATGAGCGGGCCTCAACGGGAACAACTACAAGCCGTCATCGACGGTTACACCGAAAACGTGCTTGTCGCGCTTGCCGAGCGTACCGGCACGACCCCCGAGCTGGCGCGCGAGCTTTTCGAGACGGGAGTGTTTCGTGGGGAAGACGCCATCGCCGCCGGTTTGGTCGACGAGTTGGCCTACGAAGACGAGCTCGAAGTGCTCCTCGATTGCGACAAGAAGCATCCGTTGATGGAAGCAAACCGGTACTTTGCCTTCAAAGAGCGACGATTGTTTCGCCCACTTCGTCGCCGTCCTTACATCGCGGTCGTCGCGATCAAAGGTGCCATCTCGGAGTCCGGAGCACCGATGGGTCGAAGGGCTTCTATCGTCGGCGCGCTTCGTCGCGCGCGTCGTGATCGCCGGGCGCTCGGCGTTCTATTGTGGGTCGATTCGCCCGGCGGCTCGGCGGAGGCTTCGGATCTCATCCATCGCGAAGTCGTTCGGGTCAAAGAGAAGAAGCCGGTGGTGGCGTACTTCGGAGAGGTCGCGGCCAGCGGCGGCTACTACGTGGCCGCCCACGTCGACTCGATCGTCGCTCAGCCTCTCAGCCTCACGGGCTCGATCGGGGTGGTCTCGGCACGATTGCTCGCCAAGGAGCTCCTCGAGAGGGCGGGCATCCGAACCGAAGTGCTCCGAACCGGCCCCCACGCCGACCTGTTTTCGCCGCATCGAGCCCTCACCAAGGACGAACGCGCGCTCATGAACCGAGAGCTCGACGCCTTCTACGACTCCTTCGTCGGTCTCGTGGCTGAGGGGAGGGGTCGGCCTATCGAAGAAATCGAGCCCCTCGCACGAGGACGCGTCTGGCTCGCCACCGACGCGCACCGGCTCGGATTGGTCGACGAGTTAGGTGGCATGGACTCCGCGCTCGATCTCTTGAAGTCCCGCATCGACGTCGCGCCCCGCCTTCGCGAGCGCCTCGAGCCGATGGTGATCGCCAACTACAGGCTCGAGCCGCCGGCCCCCACCGCTCAGGCGTGGATCGACGAGTCGATCCTCGGGACACTGAAGGACCTCGGTCTTCTGCTCTCGGAGGGAAGCGGAGTCCTCTACCACGTGATTTCCGTGCCCCGGGTCCGCTGAGGCGCCGAAATTACGCTTTCGGGCACGGGTCGTTTATCGTGGGGCACGGGGAGGGGCTCGATGTCCGCGAAGCACATAGGGGTGGCTCTGGTATTGGGGATCATGCTGGGCTGCGGGGGTGCGCAGAAACCGAAGCCCGGTCCAATGCCTCAAGGGGCTGCCTTTTACGGGGTGTGGCAGTCGCCGCAGTACGGCAACATGCACGTCTGCCAGAGCGGCAATCAGGTGATCGGCGACTACGCCAAGCATGAGCGGTCGGGTCGGATACAAGGCTCGATCGAAGGCGATTTGATGACCTTTCAATGGGAGGACAGGCGCGAGCTCATCGCTGGTCACCCGAAAGTTCGCCGCGGCCACGGCTACTTCCGTATCGAGATCGGTGCAGACGGTGACCAGTACCTCAAGGGGGAGTGGGGCCTCGACGACGACTATTCGGGGGGCGGCCCCTGGAACGCGGTCAAGATGCGGCGCGGAGAGCCGGATCGCTGCATCGGCGAGGACGAGGACCTGACCGTCGAAGAAGCCCCTCATCCCTGGGACGAGGAAGACTGACGGGATTGGAGGCCCGGACCGCCTCTGGCGGGCAATTGGTCCCGCCCCACCGCCCCCACACTATCGCCTAACTACGCCGCTGATTCGGCGGGGGGGCAGAAGACGATCGAGCAGCGCTTGCGGCGGTCAGCGCTGAGGCGGGCACAGAGCTCCGCAAGGTTGTCGTCGTAGTCGACCACGAGCCCGGCGGTCGCTTCGCCCGCTTCGTTGTAGGCGCAGTCATCGAGCGCGACCCAGCGGCCCTGCCACGTCTCATCGCGGCGGATATCCTCCCAGGTCATCGGATCGGGGTTGGCCCCGTCTTGGAGGTCGTGGACGAATGAGGTTCTCTGTGGTTCACGCATGGTTCGGCCTCCGCAGATTCGGTCCATGCCCGGCCCAATCTAGCGAAGCGGGCCGAGTGTCCTTTGCGTTTTGGCTCCGTGCAAGCTGTTTTAAGGGTTGTGTACGGGTGCGTGCGGGGTCAAGGCTGAACTGGAAAAGACGAGTAATCACAGTAGATTATGCGCCGATACGGGCCCCGATCCCACGGATCTGGGTTAAGTCGCGTCGGATCTTTGCATGTCAAATGGGTACGCATACGAACAAGGGATGAGGGACAGCGACATAGCAGCGCCAGCGTCCGCTCAGGGGCTGAGGTCGCCGAGCAATCGATCCAAGTCGTCTCGGGTGTGAAGCTCGGTCACCGCGATGAGTAGGTCGTGCTTCCAGTCGTCTCGGAAGCGACCCAGGTCGACCCCGGCGAGGATATCCCGTTCGGCAAGGCGGGCGACCACTTCGCTTGCGGTCGCGTTCTTGAAGCGAGCGACCAGCTCATTGAACACCGGAGCCGAGTAGGGAAGCTCGATGCCGTCGAGCCTTTCGAGCCCCTTGCGCAGGTAGTGCGCGGCGCTCATGCACCGCTCCCCAGCCTGGATGAAGCCTTGCTTTCCGAGCATGGCGGTTCGGATCCCCATGGCGAGAGCGATGAGGCCATGATTGGTGCAGATGTTGGAGGTCGCCTTCTCGCGGCGTATGTGCTGCTCTCGGGTGGAAAGGGTGAGCACGTACCCGGGCTGTCCGTCCGTATCTATCGTGCGGCCGACGAGGCGACCCGGCATTTGGCGGACGAACGCCTGCGAAGCCCCGAATAGTCCGACCCCTGGGCCTCCGTACTGGGGAGGCACCGCGAGCGCTTGCCCCTCCCCGACGCAGATGTCGGCGCCGCAAGTACCAGGGGCCTCTACAACCGAAAGCGCGTACGGCTCGGTGGTCGCGGTGATCAAGAGCGCCCCGTGACTCTCGGCTGCGTCCTTGGCCAAGTGCAGATCCTCCACGCATCCGAAGAAGTTGGGATAGCCGACAACCACCGCTGCCGTCTTATCGGTGATCAAGCTGGTCGCTGCCTCCCAATCGGTGCGGCCGTCGGCACCCAACGGCGCCACCGCAATCCAGTCTCTGGCGTCGATACCCTGAATGTAGCTGCGAACCGTATCCAGGTACTCGGGATGAAGTCCGCCGCTCACGACGATGTGGTCGCGGCGCTTGATTCGGCGTGCCATCAGCACGGCCTCGGCGACGCTACTCGCGCCGTCGTACATCGATGCGTTAGCAACATCGACACCAAAGAGCTCGCACACGACCGTTTGAAACTCAAAAATCGCCTGCAGTGTCCCTTGGGAGAGCTCGGCCTGATAGGGCGTGTAGGCCGTGTAGAACTCGCTTCTCTGGAGGAGCTGATCGACAGCCGGCGGAATGTGGTGTCGGTACATGCCGCCACCGAGGAACGTGAGCATGTGAGCGCCCGCGTTGCGGTTAGATAGTGCCGTCAGATGCTGCATGAGGCGTGGCTCATCCAACGCCGGCTCGAGATCGAGATCTTGTTGGAGCAGGTGTGAGCTCGGCACCCCGGCGAACAGCGCGTCGATGTCCTCAACCCCCACGCGCTCGAGCATCGCGCGAATCTCTTGGTCGGTATGGGGCAGGTATCTCACGATGAATGATGCTGTCAGCCGTCCAGGGTCCCGAGATATTCCTCGTACTTGGCCGCGTCCATCAGGCCGGCCAGCTCGCCCTGGTCGGAGGGTCGAATGGTGATCAGCCAACCGTCTTCGTAGGGGCCTTCGTTCACCAGCTCCGGGCTCGACTCGAGCGCGGCATTCACGTCTACAATCTCCCCGCTGACCGGGGCGAAAAGCTCGCTGACGGCCTTGACAGACTCGATGTCGCCAAAACGCTCGTGTGCTTGCAGGTCTTCGCCGGGAGCCGGCATGTCCACCAAGGTGATGTCCCCGAGCTGCTCGACCGCGTACGCGGTGATGCCCACTCGAATCACGTCTCCCTCGACGCGCGCCCACTCGTGCTCGCGCGTGTACTGTAGATCCCTTGGAAACGTGGCCATCATCACCTCTTGTAAAATGGGGTCCTCACTACCACGGCGTCGACCACCTTGCCACGGATCTCGATCCCCAGGGTGGTGCCTATCCGACTGAGCGCTGTGGGCACATAGCCGAGACCGATGTTCTTTCCAACCGTTGGTCCGGGAGACCCGCTGGTCACCGTCCCAACCCGCTTTCCATCGGCGAGGATTGGGTAGCCGTGACGGGCAATTCCGCGTCCGGTCATTTCGAAACCGATCAAGCGGCGGTCGACGCCGGCTTCCTTAATTGCCCGCAACGCGGCGCGCCCGACGAAGTCGTTCCGGTCGAGCTTCACCACCCATCCGAGCCCCGCCTCGTAGGGGTTTGTGGTCTCGTCGATGTCGTTTCCGTAGAGCGCAAGGCGCGCCTCGAGTCGAAGGGTATCTCGGGCACCGAGGCCTACAGGCTCGAGGCCGTGGGGCCTGCCCGCTGAGAGCAGCGCGCGCCAAAGCGTGACCGCATCGTCGTTCGCGCAGAAGAGCTCGAAGCCGTCCTCGCCGGTGTATCCTGTCCTCGCCACCCAGGCCTCGACGCCAGCAACCTCGGCTCTGCAGACCCGGAACGGAGCGAGCTCGGTGACCGCGCTCGGAGCGCCTACGTCCCGCATGATCGCGGCGGCGCTTGGTCCCTGAAGCGCCATCAACGCCCATCGATCCGAAACATCAAGGAAGGAGACGCCGTTGGGGAGTCGAGCCGCGAAATGCTGGGCAATCTTATCTCGGTTCGAGGCGTTGCACACGACCAACACCTTGGCCTCCTCGAGTCGGTACACGATCAGATCGTCGAGGATGTACCCGTCGTCGTTACAGCAGACCGTGTATTGTGCCTGCCCTGCCTCGAGCGCGCTGACGTCGTTCGTAACGAGCGTGTTCACCGCGAGGTCGGCGTGGGGGCCTTCAATCAAGAGCTCTCCCATGTGGGAGACATCGAATAGCCCAGCTCGGGTGCGCACCGCCTCGTGCTCGGCTTTGATGCCCTTGTACTGGACCGGCATGCGCCACCCTGCAAAGGGCACGAGTCGTGCTCCAAGGGTTTGATGTTCGTGGATGAGGGGGGTTTCACGGAGATGCTCAGGCACGGTGCCGGGAGCTTAGGGATGGCTTGCCCTCGATTCAACTCGATTCAAGGGGCGACCCTTGCTTTCCGCGTCGTCGACGCAACACGCCATCGATGCGGTCGATACTCGACCATGACTCTTTCCGATGTGCTTTGCTTGTTGCGGGGCGAAGAGCGCGTCCGCACCTTTCCGCTCGCTACGCGTGCCCTCGAAGTCGGCTCGCATCCCGATTGCGACATCGCGGTGCACGCAAGCGGTGTTCACGGGCGTGCGTTGCTGGTGCTTCCCACCGGGGGTACCGTCTATCTCTATGATCTGGTCACCGCGCCGGGGCTCACCAAGCGCACGGTCATGTCGATCGAACGCCCGATACCGATAGGGGACGGTTACTCGATCATGCGTTCCAAGGCCGCGGTCGAGTCATCGCTGCCCGTGCGCACGGAGCTTCTCGAACCGCTTCCGACCGGGGTGCGTCCCGTCGCGCTCGTTCAAGGGAGAGGTCGAGAGGCGCAGGCCCTTCGCATCGCCGCCCGCCCGCTCTCCATCGGTGCGGCCCCCGATAACGCGATCACCCTCTCCGATCGCGCTGTCAGTCGGTTCCATTGCCGGATCGAGCCATCCGAAGACGGGGTAGTCGTTCGCGACCTCGGGAGCACGAACGGCACCTGGGTCGATGGGGTTCGCATCCAAAAACTGGAGCTTCGAGCGGGTGGCATCTTGCGGGTCGGCCGAACCGAGTTTCGCGTCGCGGGCGGAGGTCGCGCAGAGAGGTTCCCATCGACGACCCCGGTCGTGGCGTCGAGCGCCATGCTTGCGGTCATGGCTGATGTCGACCGGTTTGCGCGCCTCCCGTGGCCCGCCCTGATTCGGGGCGAGACAGGTGTGGGCAAGGAGCTCGTCGCACGGGCTTTGCACGAGCGTTCCCCGCGGCGAGGAGGCCCTTTCGTCGCACTCAACGGGGGAGGGTTGCCGAGGGACTTGATCGAAAGCGAGTTGTTCGGTCACGAGCGCGGAGCGTTCACCGGGGCCGTGCAGTCGCATCGCGGCGCATTCGAGCAGGCGCACGGCGGGACGTTCTTCCTCGATGAAGTCGCCGAGCTGCCTCCCGATCTCCAGACGCGGTTGCTGCGGGTGCTCGAGACGTGGCACGTTCGTCGGGTCGGCAGCGAGTTTGCGCGACAAGTCGACGTGAGGCTCGTATGCGCAACGCATCGCGACCTCCGTCGTATGGTCCAACATGGGAGCTTCCGCGCAGATCTCTACTATCGCATCCATCGTCTCGTCATCGATGTGCCCGCGCTGCGTCACCGCACCGACGACATCGGTCCTTTGGCCAATCACTTTCTCTCGTCGATGGCAGCGGAGGTCGGCCCGAAGCAGCTATCGGCCGAAGCGGTTTGGAGGCTTCGCGCGTACTCGTGGCCCGGAAACGTCAGGGAGCTTCGCAACGCGCTCGAGCTGGCAGCGGTCGGTTGTGACAGCACGATCGTAAACGCAGACCTCGTTGACTGCGTGCTCAGACGGCTTGCCGATCCCGCCGCACGTCCCAACGCCGATACCCTGAGACGCGCCATCGAGCAGTACGACGGCAACTTGTCAGCCGCGGCAAGAGCTCTCGGCATTCCCCGTTCGACACTTCGAGATCGCCTCAGGGACGCCTCGTCGCCCGGCGACGCGCGCTGAGGGTCTCTTTGGCGAGCCGGAGTCGAAGGTCCACGAGGTCGCGCGCCACGCCCCAGATCCGCCTCACGTTAGTCGATTTCGACCGCCCGGAGCGACGCGGTCTGCAGTCGATGGTGACTAGGCCAGCAGGCGTACCTGCACCAAGGACGCGGATCGGAAACTCGAAGTTCAGGAAAAATGTATCGGGCGCAAGCTGCGCAGGGTCGAACAAAGTGCGCCGGAACAGGTAGGGCCCGTCGCTTCGCATGACAACGCCGTGGACCAAGAAGATGAGGCCTCGCACCCCTGCTGAGAAGATCTTGCGGTGGAGACCGTCATCGCGCGCCTCGTAAACACTAAACACGACGTCGGTGCCGCGTTCATGCGCTTCCCTTCGAAGCTGACCGATCGCTTCCGGTGCGATCTGGCCGTCGGCGGGCAGGAAAGTCACCCAGGCCCCGCGGGCCAAATGTACGCCAGTCTTGAGTGCCGCGCCGATTCCACGGTTCGTCGCATGCCTCGAAATCTGGTGTGGCACGTTTGCAAGAGCCTCGGCGGCGGCGTCAGCGGTGTGATCGGATGAGCCGTCGTCGACGAAGACGATTTCGGACGACGGTTCGTGCTCGGCGAGCCATCCCCGAAGCTCGGCCAGCACCGGTTCGATGTTGTCTTCCTCGTTAAACGCAAAAACGATCACACTGAGGTCAGGCGCGCTCACGGAGGACGCTCTCTCACCACTTTTGCCGGCACCCCGACGGCCACACAATAGGCTGGCACATTTTCGGTCACGACCGCGCCAGCCCCGATCTGTGCTCCCTTGCCAATTCGCACGCCGGGAAGGACGACTGCACCGACGCCGAGGTCGCAATCGTCCTCGATCACGACGGGAGCCAGCTCGATTGGGGAGCTCAGGATCGGTGTACCCCGGCCTGCTTCAGCGTGAAACGAAGTGATGATCCGAACGCCGGGGCCGATGCCGACGCGCGCGCCGATGTCGATGCCGCCAGCGCCGTGTAGGAACGCCTGTTGGCCGATCCAAGTCTCGTCCCCGATCCGCATCGTGTTCTTGTGGTAGCCTTTGAGGATCGCATTGTGCCCGACGTATACGTTCGTGCCGAGCTCGATGTTCTCGGGGTGGAACACCAACACCCCGGCCTCGAAGATGCAGTCGTCTCCGCACCGAGCGAATTGGTCTACGCGAAACGTGCCGTCCCCGTGGCTCCGGTGGCGCATGACTCAGAGGTTAGCAGGAGAGCGCGTCAAGCTCGCAAACTTCGGTTCGACGGGCCCAAGCGCGTCGGATAGGCGCTCGAGGTAGTCGGCGAGCTTCGGCAGGCGACTGGCACGCGCGATGACGGCCGCATAGTGAAGATTGCGCGCGGGGTGCCCGAGCGCGACGTGGGGTTCGTACAGGGGGGAGGGACGCGCCTGTGGATCGACTCGAGCTGGAAGCAGAGAGAGATCGACCCTTTCGAGGCCTTCGATGGCGGGTACCCCGGCAAGAAGGACCTCGACCGCAGCGCGCGGGAGCCCATGGGTCCATAGATCGTATCCTCGATCCAGGGTGACCAGCGCGATGAGCCCGTCGGTTCCCGGGGACCCCTGGCCGAGTCGATAGAGCTCGGCCGCCGTGTACGTCGCGAGCAGTGGTGCCGAAGTGACCGGATTGCAGGTGCGGGTCACGTCGAGCAACCAATCGCTCGGACAAGTCGAGAGGCCGAGCGCGTTGGCGAGGGCGATCCGCTCGACTTGGACGGGCCGGTCACCGTTGGCTTTGACGAAGCGCTGCACGCGGGCAGCCCTCCCGCCTTTGGCGCGGAGCTCGAAATCGTGAAGGGTTGGGTGTCGTCGGTAGAGGTATCTCCAGTACCACTCGGATGCAGAAAGACCGTAGGCGACGACGACGACATCTCCTCGCACGTCGAGCCGTTCCTGGAGGTACCACATCGGGCCGATCCAATGATCCTGCTCGAGGATGAGGACCGCGTTTCGTGGGGCGGCCCGAAGCGCCTGGTACGCGAGCGCCTCGCTGTAGGTATCGAGATGGCGCGTCCGTCCGAGCGGCCGAGGCGTGGTTACCATCACGAACAGCACGACCAGGCCGATCGCCGCCGCACCCCAAAGGAGCCTTCGGCCCGCAAGATGCGCCACGAACAACCCGACACCTGTTGCCGCAATCCATGTGGGTATCGCGAGATATCCGAGGTAGTCGAGAACGTCCGTCGCGAACACGCCATTGCGTGCCACGAACGAGACGAAGAAAGCCAAGGTGATGCCGAGGAAAGAAGCCCCGAGAAGCATCGGCCGTCGAAACGAGACGAACCCAACCAAGCCGACGAGCATCAGTGCGAGGAGGCCGTTGTGAAGGGACCAGAAGAAGAGCTCGCCGACGTGTTCCCACCACTCCAAAAAAGAGCCGACTTGCTTCGGGGTAAAATCGGCGGCGGTGAAGTAGTGTCGGATCGATGCCGCGTTGGTCGGTGCGCCCCAGACGACGACGTCCTCCCGTCGCGCCACTGCGAACACATAACTGTACGGCGTGAGCCCGAGAATGCCACCGCCGATGAGGGCGCCGAGCTCCCGAGGCGAGGTGGTGCGCTGGAGCGTGGCGGCAGTGAGACTCGGAAACAACGCCACGGCGATTCCAAAGGCGCAGACGGCGTTGGCGCTGGCCGAAAGCCCAAGAGCCACGCCCGTGCTCAGGTATGCGAGGGCTCCTCGTTTCGAATCCACCCAGGCGCTTGTCAGCCGCGCAGCGCCCCAGAGCCCGCAGAAGAAGGCAAGCGGATAAACCTCGATGCGCGTGGAGGGTTCCCAAAGAACCGGAAGCATTCCGACGATCGCAATTGCGGGGGCGATCCACCTCCAATCGCCTTCGCGTGCGCCTGCGTTGGCTCGCAACAAGGTCCCGGCCAGGCTCGTCGCCGGGATCACCGTGAGGGCGCCTGCGAGCGCCGAGAGTCCGTTGAGCGCGATCAGGGGATCGACGCCGGGAAGGCGGGCCACGAGACCGCCTAACAAGGTGTGGAGCGGCTGCCCGAGAGGGTGCCCGAGGCCTAGCTGTTCTGCGACGAGGGCGAGCTCCGGACTGTCGTACAGCGACAGGCTCCGGGACATCGTGGAGACGTAGAAGATGAATAGCGCAGTCGCCGAGAGTGCGGTGTGCCGACGCGATGGCACGGGAAGCGCAAGGAGCCGATCGGGGTCATCGGTCATCGGGACCACCCGAGATCGGTATCCAGAGATTAACCAGGCCCCCAACCCCGGCGGAGATCAGCTGCGTAGCCCAAAAGCTGAGCGAGCCCGCGTATGCCGTGGCCTCGGGCACACCAACTGTTCCGTATAGCGCGGCGAACGCAGCCTCACGCACCCCTGCACCTCCCACTGTGAACGGGAAAAAGGCCGACGCGCTGACCAGGGGCATCGCAACCGCAGATTCCGAAGCTTTCACCGCCGGGTCGAGCGAATGCATGATCGCATGTCCGGCGACCGCGTTGAGGGAATGAATGATGAGAGATGCGACGATGGCGCCGACGAACGGCCACCACGTGTAAAGACGGGGGAGTGCGCGGATCGGTTCGGCGAGCTTCTTCGGTAACCATGGCGTGAGCCTTGGCGCGAGCGCGATCCCGCCGAGCGCAAGCATGCCCACTGCTAGCCCTAGCCCAGCCCAGACCCCGACGTTTTCGAGGCCTGGCAACGGTCGATAGAAATGGGCGCCCGCCGCGAGCCCCAGCAGGGCCGACACTCCGAGTACTCGCTCGATGAACACCACTGCGACACCAGTGGTGGCACTTGCCCAGGTCACGTCCCCGAAGGCCTTTCGGCTCGCGACACCCCGAAGGACGTCGCCGCCTACTCCGCCTGGCGCATACGTGTTGTAAAAATGGCCGACCATATAAAGGTGCACTAAGCGTGCCCAGGACGGGATGTCGATGGCGCCATACGCCCGCAAGAGGAGCCTCCATCGCACGATTCCGGTTCCGAGGCCGATGAACGTGAGCGTCAGAGCGGTAAGCGCGGCGCCCACCGAAAGCCGCCGCCACGCCGCTATGACTTCACCCGGATCGACTCTGCTCGCCAAATAGCCGACCGCGGTCAAGGTTAGCGCGATCCGCCCCCATCGAAGAAGGCGGCGCCGCTTCTCACCGGTGGTGCTGCGTGGTCCCCCCCGTTCGTTCATTTCAGTGATCCAAGCCTAACGTGTCCTGGAGCTCGTCGAGCAGTTCCGGTGCCCGTTGCTCGACACTGGACCGCAAGGTTGGGAGAAACTCTGCGATGAGAGGGCGTTGTTCATCGACGACGGCAAGGCGCCGTCGCGACTGCAGGACGTCGTTGAGCCTTTGGAGCACGAACGCCGGGCTGCGGTAGTCGCGCGGCGGGCCCCAAGTGCTGAGCCTCTTGTGAAGCTTGGCGAAAGCCTCGCCACGGTCTTCCCATTGCAGTTTCGCCATGAGCCCCGGGTAGAACGCGGTCAAGTAGGTCCGCGCGTGAAGGTCGTCCTGCGCGAGCCAGCCGTCGAGAAACATCTCGCTTCCGACATGCGCGACCGCGCGGGCGGTACCCCTGCGAACCCCGAGGGCCGCGAGCTTGGCAAGCGCCTCCGTGCACAGCGACAGGAACGTTGGAGTGGCGTGGAACGCATCGTCGGTTCGGTGGTGGAGCTCGACCCCGCGTTCGATGTCTTCGTCGCGCACGTCTAGGACCCGCACTTTCACCATGGCCTCGAAGTCCGGAAGCATGCTTCCTAGAACGGCGCCGGCTCTTGCGCCCGTCCATCCTGCGACCACCGCATGTCCGAAGAAATTCAAAGTCCGAGCTCCCTCGCGATCCGCTCGCGCCCCTCCCGCTCGACGAGGTGCGCGCTCTCGCTGAACCAGCTTACACCGGGTTCTCTTTTGAACCAGGTTCGTTGCCGTCGGGCGTATGTGCGGGTCGATTTGCGGATCAGGCGCTTGGTTTCCTCGAGGGCTACGCCGTCCCGAACGTGGGCGAGCACTTCCCGGTAGCCCACGCTTCCGAAGGGCCGCACCTCGTCGCTCCAGCGCTCCCGCAGGGTACGAACCTCATCGACCCAGCCCGCATCCAACATGGCTTGGACCCGGGCCGTGACGAGCATCGTGTGTCGCTCACGGTCCAGGTCGAGAACGACGAACGCGGCACGGTACCTCGGCTCACCAAGCGCGTGCTCCTCTCGAAGCTCGCCAAGAGGGACCCCGGTTTGCTCGAACACTTCGAGGGCGCGCACGATTCTCACCGCGTCGTTGGGATGAACGGTTTCGGCCGTCAATGGATCGACCGCGGCGAGGCGGGCGTGCAGAGCCTGGGTGCCTTGCGCTTCGGCCTCGTCCTCGAGTCGCTTCCTCAGGTCGGGGTCCACCGGGGGCGCATCGACGAGCCCGCGGACCAGTGCGCGGATCCAAAGTCCGGTCCCGCCGACGACGATCGGAAGTCGACCGCGCGCGTGGATGTCTTTGATCACCCGGTCGGCGAGGGCGGCATAGGCAGCGGCATCGATGTCCTCGTCGGGATCGATCACGTCGATCAAGTGATGATCGATGGTACCGAGCTCGGTCGCGGCGGGTTTGGATGATCCGATGTCGAAGCCGCGGTACACTTGGACGCTGTCAGCGCCCACCAATTCGCCACCAAACTGCTCCGCAAGCGTGATTGCGGCATCGGTCTTGCCAGTGGCCGTCGGTCCCGCGATGACCAAGAGAGGCGGCGATGTCACGCGCCGCCCTCCCGCGCATCATCGGGGAGCGCAAACTCGGTGATGATGCTTTGTCGGTGAGCATCTTGATCGAGCGAAAGCCGGGCGACGATATCGAGCGCCCGCAGGCGATCCATGCGCTCACCGGGGGGCGTCGCCGAGGCGTTCGCCAGCGCTCCGAGGACGGAGCTCATCGGGTCGCTCCCGCCATCACGAAGCGCCCTTATCGCATCTGCAAAAACCTTGCCCGCGGACATCGTGCCGACTTGGGCCGGGATCGTTCTGATCACATACGCGTGCTCTCCAAGCGCCGACCACTCGAAGCCAAGCGCGACCAGAAGCGTCTCGTGGGCATCCAACGTTTTCCGAGCCCCTGCATCGAGCTCGAGTCGGTCAGGAAAAAGGAGGGCCTGCGGCGAAAGCGGACCGTTCTCGGTGGCCTGCCGCAAACTCTCATAGAGTATGGCTTCTTCGGCTCGCGCGCGATCCAGCAAGTAGACTCGGTCGTGGGCCTCGCATAGCAGATATCGATTTCGGAGCTGTGCGATCAAGCGAAGGTGATCAGGCGCGACGACGGGATAGTCGCTTGAAATCTCACCGACGCGGGGGCCCTCCTCGGCGCTGACTTGCGCACGGCGGATCGGACTCGGGCTGGGACCCGCTGATCCGAGCCGTTCCTGCCAGTACGCATCTCCATTTGGGCTCGCGCCGAGCCTGCCCGCGAGCATGCGGGTCACCATATCGATCAGATGAGCTGCGCGGGTGAAGCGAACCTCGGTCTTTTGTGGATGGGCGTTGACGTCGACATCCTCGGCCGGGAGGCTGAGCGAGACGACCCCACGTGGATAGTGACCCGGTGGCAGTCGGTCTCCGTAAGCAAAGGCAACGGCCCGGGCCAGGCGGCGGTCGACGATGGGGCGCTGGTTCACGTAGAGGAAGAGATGTCGTGGGCCGGGGCGAGCCGAGGCGATCGGGGCGAGCACCGCTTCGAGAGCGACCCCTTGGCGCTCTGCGCGGATCTCTTCGAGCGGCACGTCGCCGAACACCGTGTACGCCCGGTCGGCGAGGCTTTCCGCGGGGAGATACTGACGAGCCGTCCGCCCATCGGACGACACCACCAACCTCAACTCAGGTCGAATCAGGGCGGTTCTCTGACAAATCTCGAAAATCTTCGAGGTTTCGGTCTGGCGGGCGCGCAAGAACTTCTTTCGCGCCGGAACATTGTAGAAGAGATCTTCCACCTCAACGGTGGTCCCCGGCGGACACCCGTACGGCGATATCTCCGCGACCACCCCGCCCTCGACTCGGATCCGGGTACCTTCGACGTCCACTGGGCGCCGCGTCGTGATCGACATCCGCGAGACAGCGCCGATCGAAGGAAGGGCCTCGCCACGGAACCCCAGGGTTCGAACCGTCACTAGGTCGTCGAATGTGGCAATTTTGCTCGTGGCGTGACGCTGGACGCAAAGGGCGGCGTCCTCGGGCGACATCCCAATGCCGTCGTCGCTCACCCTGACCAGCCCCCGACCTCCGTCCTCCAACGAGACCGTAA
>Ga0224497_10001291_pt1 | contig 16098 bp, 16 predicted proteins | sample SF_Jul11_sed_USG_4_FD_167970 | JGI IMG/M metagenome (GOLD analysis project Ga0224497, IMG submission 167970) | Sediment microbial communities from San Francisco Bay, California, United States - SF_Jul11_sed_USGS_13 | ecosystem: Environmental > Aquatic > Marine > Sediment | place: USA... | reverse complement strand
ATCCTCTGATTCACCAGCGATGTCCTATCGCGATACTATCTAACACCAACTCGCTTCTTTCGGGCTGGATCTTTTACATAACTCACAAATTTGGCGAACTGAGAACCGATCAGTCCAGCGGAGCCACCAAAAATGTGCCTGCCGATCTCGACGTCCGGATCTCAATTCGTACAGCCAAGCGTCACTCCGTGAACGGCTCCCTCAAATACGCCGCAGAGTGTTGAGCCGCACTTGCCGCAGCGAATGCCCTGATTTTGCTACGATCTACCCGCTACCCCTCCCGACGTCGACGAAGAAGAGGACAGAACTTATGGACATCAACACTGACTGGCACGTCATCAAGCATCTGTTCAGAAAGTCGTTCGCTTCCTCGTTTCACTACGCCATAGCTACCGTCAGCGACGATGGCAGACCACACGTAACACCGATCGGCTCATTAATACTCGGCTTGCCGGGGCACGGGGTGTATTTCGAGGAGTTTCCGACCCGCCTCCCGGGCAATCTGTCGAACAACCCTCAGTTGTGTGTTTTGGCCGTGAACAGCAGCAGATGGTTCTGGCTGACCTCGCTGATTCGGGGGCGGTTCCAAAGTATGCCAGCGGTTCGTTTGCTCGGCGAAGCGGGGGAAGTCAGGGCTGCAACGGACAAAGAGATCGCGCTTTGGCAGAAAAGGGTCAGCTCGGTGCGGTTTACCAAAGGTCATGCAAAGATATGGAGGAACATGCGAATGGTTCGAGACGTCAAGTTCACCAGCATCGAACCCGTCCACATCGGTGAGATGACCGTCTGAAATGCGGCCAGTTCTGACGCAAACCTGCCACCGAGTCGAAACCAGGCCAGCGACTGCTTTTGGCCAGAAGCCGACTTCGCAAGCTGGGCCCAAACGGTCCGGGCCCACTTCGCGGCGGCTCAGCTATTTTCCTACCAGAGCCGTTGGCGTCAACTCGCCACTTGCTCTGAGATCCCGAACACGCTCGGCTTGTGCTGCCAGATCTTCTTTCAGCTCGGCCTGCAGCAGCTCAAACCCGGGCTCACCACGAATTGACTCGAGGTTGGGATCGTACTCCAGGTAAAGCCATGAAAAAACCCGCCATCCCTCATCGATTGCCTGGCGCAGTGCATCGAGTGCCAGCTGACGGCGTTGCTGCAGCGCGAAAATTCGGACGTCGGTAATGTAGTAACCGTTGATGCCGAGCCGTGGCAGATTCTTGATAACTTGCAGGCTACCCTCGAGGAGATCGTCCGCACGCTCCTGCTCGCCCAGGTGCATCAATACGAGCGCCAAATCGACCGCCGCGTGGTAATTTGAAGTATTGACGTTCGGGACCTCGGACTCGATGAGTTCTCGATGTGCTCTTGCGTAGCGCGAACGTGCGACGTCATAACGACTGGCGGCGAGGTCAGCATTGCGCAGCAGGTGCAGTGAGCCCCAGTTCTGCGGATATAGCTCAAGCATTGTGCGTGCATCGGCCTGGGCAGCCACATCATTGCGTGTGTAAACATTGTGCAGCAGACTGCTCCAAAGCGGCCAGAAGGTCTTCGGCCCCAATTGCAGGCCCCGGTCAACCCATTCTTTCGCGCTGTCCGGGTCGCCCAGTTCCAGGTATGCGATCGCCTGCGCCGACTGCAGGCTCGGACTGAGCGCATCGTTCTCTGCTGCTTTCTGATACCAGATCAGGGAATCATCAGCACGGCCGTAGACCAGGAAATGAATCGCGCCGATATACACATACGCGAACGCATGATCCGGCTCGATTTCAATAACCCGCAGATACCTCGCCAAAGCTTCCTCGAAGCGACCCGATATATCGTAGAGCAGACCGACGTCATAATTTACTGGTGCCGAATACGGATCAAGGCTCAGCGCTTTTTGCAGGAGCTCCATCGCCTCCTCTGTCCTTCCTTGCTGTGAGCGTAAGCGACCATACAAGCGAAACACGCGCGCATAGTTGGGTTGCAGAGCTATGGCCTGCTTGAACGCCTGTTCCGCAGCCGGCAGGTCGCCTTGCTGTTGCCTTAGCAGCCCGAGGGTCGCATGTGCTTCTCCTGAATTCTCGTCCAATGTGAGCGCCCGACTAAGCGGCGGTTCGGCGAGCGCATTGCTTTCATCGACCGTCAGTCCTCCCCAAAAATTCGTGCTCAGCGTCAAATAGGCATCTGCCAGTCCGACGTAAGCCAAAGCAAAATCCGGATCCAGGCTCACCGCCATTTTGAAATGATCGATCGCCGCATTCAGTGATTCGATTGATTCAATATCGGCTGTACTTCTGCCTTTCAGATAGGCGGTATAGGCGTCGAAGTTTCTTGTCGGCATTGCTGCCAGTTGCTGAGTTTCCCGAGAGGTGAGTTTCGCGTCTAATTGTCTGACGATCGTCTCGACAATTTCTGACTGAATTGCGAACACGTTGGTTGCCGTTAAAGTCCGATCATAGGTTTCCGCCCACAGGTGTTCGTCGGTAGCCGCTCGGATCAACTGCACATTGATCCGGACTCGGTCCCCGGCTCGCTGAATGCCACCCTCAAGAACAGTCGCCACGGCAAGCTCCTGACCTATCTGCGGTATCGATTTGCTGGTCTCCCGGTATTGTTCCATCGACGTCCGGGATATGACTTTCCCAAAAGACGAGACCTTTGCGAGCTGCGTCAGGATGTCATCGCGGATACCATCGACAAAGTATTCGTCTTCAGCCACAGCGCTACGATTACGGAAGGGCAATACGGCGATAGAATTGTCATTTTCTGCAGACACCGCGACAGACTCTTGAGTGACTTCTTCGGCAATCTCCAACGGTGTCAACTCAAGTACATAGTTATCAAAAACCAGATAGAGAATGGCTCCGGCCATCAATCCAATGATGGCAAAATCGATCTTACGTCCGGTGATATGAGAAATTGACTCAGCGCGATCAACTTCGTTTTCTTTTTTCAGGCCTTCCGGAGTGAGTTCAAAGGCCCAGGCAAAGAACAATGCAATCGGGAAGCCAAGAATCAGAAAAAAGGCCAGCGCGCTGTTGACCCAATCGTCCAAGCGCAGTGCCGGCGCCAAGGTGTCGCCCACCTGCAGGATTATCCAGGCGATAATTACGTAGGCAATCGCTACGCGGAAGACGTTGCGGCGCCTGAGTTCTGACACCAACCCCATATGACTACCTATAGTCCAGTTCGACAGAACCCACAATAGCGGTCGTCCGCAGAACCAATAAATGTCCGCTATGGGTCAAAAGCAGATGCTCAGGATACACCCGAATCACTCATTTGAGCTGCTGCTGTTGGGTGCAAAGTGGTCGCTCAAGGGAAATGCCGACACGGGAAAGAACTGCGTGGAAGTACTTGAGGAAGATGGTGCCGGATAGAAGATTCGAACTTCTGACCCCATCATTACGAATGATGTGCTCTACCAACTGAGCTAATCCGGCAGCGGCGCGAAGTATAGCTGCAGTGCAGCGCCCCGAAAAGGGGTTTTGGCGCCTATCGGCTGCGATCCCTGACCTTGATCAGTACCTCGATGCTCTCACGCTCGGTGCCTTTGGGTAGCTCCGGCAAATCCTGGAAGCAAACCTGCTCATCCGGTATGTCTGACAGCTCACCTGAATCGACGTTATAGAAGTGATGGTGCGGGTGAGTGGTCGAATCGTAGAACATTCGTACCGGGTCGACCATGACTTCCCTGACCAGGCCATGCTTCGAGAACAGATTCAGGCTGTTGTAAACGGTTGCTTTCGATACCTTGCTGCCCGAGTTTCTGAGCTTGTCGATGATGTGCTCGGCTGACATGTGCTGGGGTCGCTGCAGCAGGATAGCGGCAATATCGAGACGCTGTGGCGTTGGCAGAATTCCGAACTGTTCAAACAGAGACAGGAGATCCGCACGAGTCATTGCCGAACCCTTGTTAATGACGATTCACCAATTATAGCCCAGATTCGCGACGTGCCGAGTCAGGCAATGCGACCTACCCTGCTTGCAGGACAAGGAGGTCCGCCATGCCGAAACTCATTCGTGGTTATTCGTTGTTTGAACTGCTGCTGACCCTGACACTGGCCGCATTGATCCTGGGGCTGGGCTTGCCCTCGTTGGCCGGGGTCACCGCACGCAGCCGCCAGCACGTCGAGATAAATGCTCTGTTTCATGCGATTCACCTGGCCAGGAAGGAGTCGATCATGCGGCGACAGGTCGTGTCGCTTTGCCCGAGTGTCGATGCCACTCGCTGCGCGCCCGGCAAGGACTGGTCGTCTGGCTGGCTGATGTTCGCCAACCACGATGGTGACGAACCACCGCAGATTGACGCGGGCGAGCCACTGTTACAGGTTCATACGGTCGGCGAGAACATCAGAATCACCGCAAACCGCCGCGGATTCACTCTCAGAGCCACCCAGAAGCGCGCCACCAACGGTACGATCGTAGTCTGTGACACGGCCGGCCGCATCCCGGCCAAGGCGCTGGTCGTAAGCTACACGGGCAGGCCGCGCGTCACCTTCAAAACCACGCGCGGAAAGCCCTACACCTGTGCGGATTAAGTTAAATTCCAGACGCCCGAATCGACCGCCTGTCGGGCTGATCTGGCCGTTCGTCGGTTGCCTGCGAAGCCCTGAATCCCGCGCAGTATATTGGCTGCATGAAAAAGCGAACCCAAACCGGCTTTACGTTGTACGAGTTGCTGATCACGTTCCTGGTCGTTGGCACGGTACTGGCGTACGGCATTCCGAATTTCGCGGCGTACACAGCGAACAGCCGCATGACGAGCTCGGCCAACGACCTGCATGCAGCCTTCCAGATGGCACGCACTGAGGCAGCCCGCGGCAAGACCAACATCACGATCTGCGCCAGCGCTAATTCGATGGACGCAGCTGCTGATTGTGGCGGCACATGGGATCAGGGCTATATCGTTTTCATTGACGACAATTTTGACCGCGCCAGAGCCGGTGCAACGGAGACCATTCTGCGTGCGCACCCGGCTGCTGAAACAGGCGTCACTCTCGCCGTCGCCAACGATGCAACCTACTTTATGTACGCATCGACCGGCATGGGTCGCCAGGATACCGGCGGCAACATTGCGCTCTCGCAGGTGGTTATGTGCGACCAGCGAGGCAACATAGTCGGTGCTGGCGGAAATTCGGCAGCACGCCTGTTCGTCGCCACGCCGTTAGGCCGGGCAACGATATTGCGAGACATCGGGCTGATCGGCAATGCACTGACCAATATGGGCAAGAGCTGCCCATAAGCGCCTTACCGTATATATAAGGAAAGATATCGATGCGGATAATCAAAGACATCAGGGCTAGCAGGAATCAGCGAGGCTTTTCGCTCGTTGAGGTTCTGATCGCGCTGATCATCATGTCAGTTGGCATGCTCGGCATTGCCGGTCTCTACGTACAAAGCATGCAGGCCGGTCGCACGTCCTTGTTTCGGCATCATGCCGTCACGCTGGCAGGCGATGTCGCGGATCGCATTCGCGCCAACCCCACTGCGGGCGTTGCGTATACCGGTGTCGGTGCAGACTTCAGCTGTGTCGCCGCGGGCATTAATTGCAACCCGGTCGAAATGGCATCCAACGATATCTTGCTCTGGTCACAGCAGGCCAACGAATCGTTGCCTAATGGCACCGTCGTAGTCGCATTCGATAACGCGACCGTCCCCCCAAACTACACGATTGCTGTCGGCTGGGATGAGCCCGGCGAAAATCTGAACTACACGATCGTCATTCCGGTGATAGGGCTATGAACACATTTAGCAACAAGCAAGCTGGCCTGACGCTGGTAGAACTGATGGTCGCTCTTGCGATCGGGTCGTTCCTGATGATTGGAGCAATTCAGATCTACAGCCAGAGCCGACAGGCGTTTGTCGTTAACGAGTCGATTGCACGCGTTCAGGAAACGGCGCAATTCGCGATGGACACGATCGAAGCCGACTTGCGCATGGCCAGCAACTGGGGTCGAAACAGCCGACCGCTTGCCGTCGAAGGACGCTCGATCGGCGGAACGCCGAACCCGAATTCACTTCCCGAGCCGAATGCATGTGGTGACGGCTGGGCGCTCGACGTCGCCATGACCGTAGACGGTGATAACAATGGCTATACGCTCCCCTGTGCCGCTCAGGGCGGCGCGCAAGCCAATACGGACTCGTTCACTGTGCGTCGCGCAACTGTAGCGCCGGTGCCGCTTCAGGCTGGCCGCCTGCAAATTCAGACAACGCGTATCCAGGGCCAGATCTTCGCCGACGGAGTCGTGCCAGCTGGATTCAATCCCATCCAGTCATCAACCCACAATCTGCTCGTCAATAGCTATTACGTTGCAGCGGATTCCAACTTGATACCGGGTGTACCAACGCTGCGACGCAAATCGCTTAGTACGGTCGGTGGTGGCTCGAGCATTGTCGATCAAGAAATCGCGCCAGGTGTTGAGAATATGCAGATACAGCTTGGCATCGACGTCGATGATGACAATACGGTCGATCGGTATGTTAACCCGGGCGACGACGTTTACGACCCAGCCGCAGCGGGCTACATTGCCGGCGCACGAGTTTTGACGGCCCGCGTATGGCTCGTTGTTCGTGGCATCACCCAGGAAATCGGAATCCAGCAAGTACGGGACTTTCAGCCTGGAGATGTCAACCTGGGCGTACCGAATGACACATTCCGTCGTATCCAGGTATCCAAGACTATTCTTCTGCGAAACGCCAGAACCTGACTGAGAGAACAGGCCATGAACACAAAATATAAAATCCAGAAGCAACAGGGCGCGGCGTTAATTGTCGGCCTGATTCTTCTTGTTGTCATTACGGTTCTCGCCGTCTCGGGTATGAACACGGCGACGACCGAGCTTGCGATGGCACGTAACGACCAAAACTACGAGAACGCGTTCCAGGCCGCCGAAACCGGCCTCGAAGGTGCGTTGGCACAGGGCCAGTTTACGACATTGGCCGGCGTAACCGTCACCAAGGTCATTAATACAAACGATTCTGTAACCGCACAGATCGAGTTTGAGGACTCAACGCTGGTGCCAGACCGGGGATTCAGCCTTGGCGTCGGCAGCGGTGTTGAGGCCTATCACTTCCTGGCCACTGCACAAGCAGAATCACTACGATCACCAGGATATACAACGGATCGCGATTCGTCTGCGGTCCATACCCAAGCATTTTATGTGGTTGGCCCGGGATCGACATCGCTTTGATATGAGCAACTACTTCACGGAAGAATCAGGAGAAGAAGTAATGAATTACTTGAAAGGACTTGTATTGGGTTTCGCGCTAATTGCCGGACATTCGGCGATGGCAGATTTCAAGACAATTACACGAGCTTACGAAGTTGTCTTAAGCGATTTTCGTGCTCCCGCGTCCGTCAATGGCATCGTTTCGTTCAAGACTTGCGAATCATGCGAGGTACAGACTGTGAACGTAAGCAGCACGACGCGGTATCAATTGAATGATCGTACTGTAACGTTGCCGCAGTTTCGCAGGAGCTTGTCGACAGTTCAGGACCGCAGCGACGAAACCATCGTCGTAATGCATCACCTCGAATCGGACGTTGTGACGTCGATTTCGATCAGCCTATAGCCAGCTGGCTAATACACAGCATTGAGGAAAAGATCATGAAGATCGCTGCAATTAAAACCACATGGATGAGCGTCGGATTTGCTCTGGCACTGCTGGTCAGCGCCCCCACCTGGGCGGATGATACAGAGCTATTACTCGTAACGCCCGGCACTAATGAGAATCCGTTCAATGCTAATATTCTCTTAATGCTGGACTCATCGGGCAGCATGAGGACCGAAGAGGAGACGAACAAGCCCTACGACAGTACGGTGGCATACGCTGGTAGCTGTGATGCAGACTACATGTACTGGACTCGCACTGGCCTATTGCCGAATTGCGATCCGGGGAACACGCGCTTCGTTGAGAAAACAGCGTTCGTGTGCAAGAAGGCATCGCGACAAATCCTGGGTATCGGCTTGTTCCAGGGCGTTATGGTGCAATACCGTGCTGACAATACCGGTGCAGAACGCTGGCGCACGCTTGCACAGTCATTCAACACACAGCAGGTTGAGTGCCAGGATGACTCGGGCTTCGATGGCGATGGCAGCCTCAGATATGCGCAGGCCGGCACGGATCTGAATCCGTACACAGATAATCCCGAGAGGGAAGTGGCCTGGGGCAGTTTCCCGGCATCGGAAAGCTACACCGTCTTTGACGGCAATTATCTGAATTGGCGTGCGACGCCGGAGAAAATTCTGTTGTCTCGCATGGATATCGTGAAGACGGCTACTAAGATTGCGATGGATTCAATCAATAGCTCCAATATCGGCATCATGCGATTCAATGAACGCGATGGCGGGCCTGTTATTCAGGGCATGATCGACCTGGACAGCAATCGCGCCGCACTTGCAGCTGTTGTCGACGGCATTACGGCCAATGGCCGTACGCCATTGTCCGAAACGATGTATGAAGCGGCACTCTACTGGCTCGGCCGGCCTGCTCACTACGGCGAGCTTATCAGCGAGCACCCGACCGCTCCGAACGCACTCATATCGACATTGCCTGAAGTGTACGCGGCGCCGAAAAGCCCGGTTTGCACCAAGAACTATAACGTCCTGTTAACCGACGGCGAACCCGTCGATGACTTCGATACGCCGTTGTTAGCTCCGACGCTGCCAAATTTTTCGAGTAAACTCGGCGGGCGAACCGCGTGTATCGGTCTGAATCAAGGCGACTGCCTCGACGATATCACCGAGTACTTGTCGATACCTGATCTGAATCCCGATCAGAAAGGCGATCAATTCGTTACGACACATACGATCGGCTTTACGATCAATCTTCCCATTTTGCAGGCGGCGGCAGATGTATCCGGCGGTGACTATTACCTGGCCGATGACGTAGAAAACCTGACATTGGCACTTCTGCAGATCTTCAAGGAAGCGAACGAGCAGGAATTGGCTTTTACTGCACCGGCAGTCGCTGTCAACGCATTCAACCGCACACAGAACCTCAACGATTTGTACATGAGTGTGTTTCGTTCACAAACGAAAATTCACTGGCCGGGCAACCTGAAGAAATACCGCCTGACCAGTCGAACCGTTGTAGATGGTAACGGTGATACGGTGCTCGTTAGAGAGATTACAGACTCTAACGGTGCCCCGGCAGTCGATCCATTGACGGGATTTTTCGCCGAAACGGCGAAGAGTTTCTGGACGGTTGGTGGCCCAGACGGCAGGGAAGTTGAGCTGGGTGGCGCGGCCAATCAGCTACTAGATCCGCTGACGCGCAAGGTCTATACCAACAATGGGAATTCTAATTTGACGGCGGGCACCAATTCGCTCAGTTCGGCGAATGCTGCCTCATTTACACTTGGCGACTTTGGCCTTTCCGGCGCCACTGGTGAACCGACCATCGAGCAAATGATGGACTGGATGCGTGGCGCTGATGTACGTGACGAGGACAACAATCCGGCCACAACGCAACGCAATGTGATGGGTGACCCGCTACACTCGCAACCGGCGACATTGGTTTACGGAGGATCCCCGGGCAACGAAGATGTCGTCATTTATGCGGCGACCAATGACGGCTACTTGCACGCTATCGATGCCGCGACGGGCATCGAACTCTGGTCATTCGTACCGAAAGAATTGCTGCCGCGTGCAGCTGCATTGATGTTCAATCCTGAGTCGAACTACAAGAGCTATGGGATTGATGGTGATGTCGTGCCGGTTTTCCTCGACAGGGATAACAACGGCATCATCGAAGGAACAGATTTCGCTTACCTGGTATTTGGTCTGCGGCGCGGTGGAAGTTCCTATTACGCCCTGGATGTCACTGACAAGAACTCACCGAAGTTGCTTTGGAATGCGTCGTACCCCGGAATGGGTCAAAGTTGGTCACGCCCGGTCGTGACTCGTGTCAAACTGGATGATCCCGGCCTCAATTCGGAAAGTGCTGTCGTCATCGTTGGTGCAGGCTACGACCCGGTCCACGATACGCCGACCTTCCCTGCTACCGATGATAATTCCGGAGCCGGCATCCTGATGCTCGATTTGAAGTCTGGTGCTGAACTTTGGCGTGCCGGGCGCGACGTGAGTGCGGATCTTAGTTTGGCGGGTATGAGCCGTGCTATTCCGTCACAAATTCGCGCCATCGATCTGGATGGCGATCGATTTGCTGACAGGATGTATGCCGCTGATGTCGGTGGACAACTGTGGCGTTTCGATATATTCGGTGGTCAACCAGCCGCCTCATTGGTCACTGGCGGCGTCGTTGCACAGCTCGGTGCCGAGGGTATTGGAACTCCAACAGATGCGGAAACTCGCCGTATATACAACTCGCCGGATGCGGCCCTGTTCATCGATGCTGCTCAGAACCGGCAATTCCTGGCTATCAACATCGGCACCGGCTACCGAGCCCATCCGCTGGATACAAGAGCGGCGGATGCGTTCTATTCCTTCCGCGATTCAGATGTGTTCAGTCGCCTGTCGCAGTTTGAGTATGACAATTATGACGTCGCCACGGCCGCAGATTTTGTCGAAGTCAGCGGGTCGACGCAGGCCGTTATTACTGCGAATGACCGGGGATGGAAATTCACATTACCCGCAGATCAGATGGTTCTTGCAAATTCCGCCGTGTTCAATGATGAAATATTCTTTGTTGCCTTCTCGCCAGACACTGTTGCCGCCCAGGACTGCTCCGTCAGGGTTGGAAGAAACTTTCTCTACCGCGTAAGCCTACTGAATGGCGATCCAATCGTCGATAATATCAGCACAGTTGCGGATGCAAGTGCGGATAACGAGCGAGTCACCGAATTGCAACAGGGTGGCATTGCTCCGTCACCGACATTCTTGTTCCCGAGTCCGGAGCCGAACTGTGTCGGTGATGCGTGCAAACAGCCGCCACTTGGTTGCGTTGGTGTCGAATGCTTCGACCCCGGGTTTGAGAACAACCCGGTTCGCACATTATGGACACAGGACGGAATCGAATGATGACTGGCAATCACAGAACCGAGCTTCGAAAAATGTATCGCCACATGCGTGGCGTTACATTGCTCGAACTCATGATCGTTACGGTCATCATCGGCATCATGGCGTCAATCGCTTACCCCAACTATCGTGAATTCGTCGCCAGGGCCAAACGCAATGAAGCCAAGGCCGCGTTATTGCAGATTGCGCAGAACCAGGAGCGCTTCTACCTGCAAAACAACACGTATACGACGGACATGACGCAGCTCGGTTTCCCGGTGGCTGGCGCTTATATTTCTGACTCAGAGGCTTACTCAGTAAGCGTGACGGCCGCAAATGCCAATGACTTTACGGCTGTTGCAACCTACCAGAATGCCGATGCCGAAGCAGGTAAGTGCATGACCTTCAATATTGACGGTCGAGGCGGCAAGACCTCAGCGCCCGACGCCGACTGCTGGACCCGAACGCGATAAGAACAAAGCGTCGATGATCAAAAACGCCGCGCCGACGCTGATTGCAGCGTCGGCGACGTTGAATGACGGAAAAGCCCAGCTACCGAACCAAACCTGGATAAAGTCCGTAACGTAGCCCAACCTCGCCCGATCGATCAGATTGCCAACCGCGCCACCAAGCACCAGGCCCAGGCCGGCCATCAGCAAAACCGCTCCCTGCTTTCTGCTCTGCCAGAGCCAGCCTACGATAACGCCGCTGACGATGATTGCGAGAACCACGAAAAACCATCGTTGCCAACCCCCCGCATCTGCCAGGAAGCTGAATGCAGCACCCGTATTGCGCTGGTGCGTCAAGTTCATGAATGAGTTCAGTGGTACCTTGCCGTACAACTGCACCCACTCAATAATGGCCCACTTCGTTGCCTGGTCGGCCGCGATCACCAGCAACGCAACACTCATCCAGGTGATGAACCGTCGCGTCCCAGTATCCGATGAATCAGTCAAAGCACGCTCCTCTCAAGCCGCATTTGTCGCGAGAATCGATCTGGCATTGTCGGCATCGCGGTGCATCTGCGCAACCAATTCCTCAACCTTGTCATATTTGACCTCGCCTCGCAGACGGGCGACGAAGTCCACGTCGATATATTGGCCGTAAACATCCTCGTCAAAATCGAAGATATGCACTTCAAGCAGTGGCTTCGTGCCGCCAAATGTCGGCCGGGTTCCGATACTGGCCACCGCATCCCGAGGGCCGCCCTCGAGACCGTTGACGCGCACCGCAAAAATCCCCATAACCGGACTTTGGCGACGTCGCAGATCGACATTTGCAGTTGGATAACCCAATTTCCGGCCGACCTTATCACCAAGTACGATCTTTCCTGACATTCGGTAAGGTCGCCCGAGCAAAGCTGTAGCCCGTTGCAAGTCTCCACGCCACAGCGATTCGCGAATCGCTGTGCTACTCACGCGGATGCCATCGACGACGATACTGGGCACCTGCTCCACCGAAAAACCAAGCGGATCACTGACTTGCTGCAGATGCGACAAGTTTCCTTCTCGACGGCGAGCGAACTGGAAATCATCGCCCACGACAATGTGTTTCGCACAAAGGCCGTGAATCAGGATTCGCCGGATAAATGCGTCGACGGTGATGCTGCGCATTTGCTCGTCAAATTGAGGGCAATAGAAAAGGTCGATACCGCGAGACGCCAGCGCATCAAATTTTTCGCGGAACCGCATAAGCCGTGCCGGCGGGCTTGTTTCAGCAAAGAACTCCTTGGGCATCGGCTCGAAACTCATGACAACAGATGGCAGGCCGAGCGATTCAGAGGTAGTAATTACACGCTCAAGCAACGACGCGTGCCCAAGGTGCAGACCATCGTACGCGCCGATGGTGACAACACTACCGTCTGCAACAGCGTCGAACGGCATGTCATTAATGTGTCGAATAAGCCGCATATCAGTGTGGCTTGATGCCCAACCTGGATGGACGTAGCCCCAAAACAAACAGCACGCTAAAGTAAGCAGCGGCTCCGGCAGCGATTATGACTGCCAACCAGCCGATCCGGTCGACGCTGTCTGCTTCCAGCCACCAGCTTAACGGGCGCCCCAGGCGAAGGATGACGAGCCCCATCAACCCATTGGCAGCTATAGCCTGTAACAACAGGCTGCTCCAACCTGCTGAGTGGCGCAGCACACCGTCCCGGCGCAAGCCACGATACAGAAGCAAGCCGTTTAGCAGCGCCGCGATCGAAATTGCAAGGGCGAGACCTGCGTGAGTGCCCGCAAAACCGATCGATGTAAGGTACCAGGCCAGCGAAATACTCAGGACGAAATTCACGGCGAGGGCAATAAGGCCAATGCGAACAGGGGTCTTTGTGTCCTCCCTGGCGAAGTATGCCGGTGCAAGTATCTTGACGTAGGAAAAGCCTATGAGACCCACCGCGAACGCCTGCAGAGCGAGACCTGCCATGCGTACATCATCTGCAGTAAACTCGCCGCCATAAAATATCGTGGCAACAAGCGGTTCGGCCAGGATGATAAGACCGACAGCAGCAGGCAGCGCAATAAGAAGAACGAGCTTCATTGACCAGTCGATGGTCGCAGAAAATTCGTCATGGGAGCCGTTCGCGTACTGGCGAGACAGGTACGGCAAAGTGACTGTAGCTAACGCGATACCGAAAAGGCCCAGTGGAAACTCCATTAGCCTGTCGGAGTAGTACAGCAGGCTGATCTTGCCGACACCCAGCATCGACGCGATGATGCCGCCAACCAACACATTAATCTGTGCCACCGACGAGCCGAATATCGCCGGCAGCATCAATGTCATGACGCGACGAACGCCTTCGTGGTGAATCGCCCATCTCGGGCGCGGCAGCGCTCGAATGCGCAGCAGGAATGGAACCTGAAAAAGCAGCTGCAGAAGGCCGGCAAGCAGAACCGCATACGCCAGTGCCATGCCCGGCTCCTCGAGCAGAGGTGCCAGCCAGATCGCAGCCGCTATCAGGACTATATTCAGGATGACAGGTGTGAACGCCGGAACGGCAAAACGACCGTAGGTATTCAGAATTCCGCCAGCAAATGCCGTCAATGAGACAAAGAACAGATACGGAAAGGTGAAGCGCAACATTAGCGTGGCCAGGTCGAAGCGGCCATCGGCGCCGACGAAGCCCGGCGCGACGATTGCAACCAGCAAAGGCGCCGCGACGACGCCGACCAAGGTAACGAGAAACAGGATAATGCCAAAAGTGCCCGCAACCGAGTCTACAAACTCCTGCGCATCCTGATGGTCATGCCGCTCCCGATAGCGCGCCATAACCGGCACGAACCCCTGCGAGAACGCCCCTTCAGCGAAGAAACGCCGCAACATGTTGGGAATGCGATTGGCCACCAGAAAGGCGTCCATGACCAGCGATGCGCCAAAATACCGGGCAAATACGATATCCCGGACGAGGCCCAGGATGCGGGATACCAATGTCATGCCGCTGACGACCGAGGTCTTCAGCATCAGCTTGAGGCCGGAAACTTTTTTCGTCGTCATACGGCTACCGAGTTTAGCCCAAAAAGAGGCCGTGCATGGCGTGTGCGCTTAGTCATTGACAATGCCCCTCCGGGCACGAATAATACGCGGCTCTTTGAGAGCAGGACACGGTAAAAACCAGTGGCAAACATCAAATCAGCTCGGAAGCGCGCCCGCCAGGCGGAGAAGACCCGTAAGCACAACATGGGTTTGCGTTCCCTGATGCGTACCAAAATCAAGAATGTCGTCAACGCCTGTGATGCCGGCGACAAGGAAGCTGCTATTGCGGCCTACAAGGATGCCGTACCGGTCATCGACAGCATGATCAACAAGGGCATCGTCAATAAGAACAAAGCCGCTCGCCACAAGAGCCGGCTGAACAAGCGGATAAAAGCGCTAGCCGCATAGTCCTTATGCTTGCCGGACAAGAAAATGCCGCCTCTTGGGCGGCATTTTTGCGTTAGCGTACTTGTGGTTTTGCTGGCTATCTCCAGCAGTCGTCCGCAGTTCCCGTAGCGGCTCGTGCACCGGCCTGATTCAGCGTCAAAGTGCCGCAGTCTGTATCCCTCTTCAACTGCCCGGCTAGTGGCGCGGCTACTGCGATATAGGTCGTCGCAGCAACGTTGGCCAGGCCGAATACATACACGGTGTCGGTATCACCGGCTGCAGCCGGCGCCCCGTCGCTGGCCACGAATAACGGATTTGCACTGAAACCCAGGTCGGTCAGGTCATTCGCGTAGCGCTTGTTATCCATGAAAAACTGCTGCTGCCTGTCGGCAATTTGCAGCAATGTCGACGTCGCGGCGGTGCGCTTGGTATTAACGACGTATTGCGTGTACGACGGATATGCAAACGTTGCAATGATCGAGACGATCGCAAGAACGATCATCAGCTCCAGCAGCGTAACACCATGCTGTACTCGTTTTAGTCTGGTACTTCTAGTCATCTTGTTGCTCCGTGGGAACTGTCCCGCCTAAGTCTTATGTGTCGGAATCTTCTGCCAAATGCCAGAAGGTGCGCCAGCGAGTGGTCGCATCGATGTTATCGATCTGCAGATCTGGCCGCAGAATCTTGTTGGGTGGAACCGTTACAACCTCCGCCGGAATACCGAGCGACTGAAGCTCTACACTGCGATCATTTTTCGTGGTCGGCTGATCCGGGTTATCGGGATCGTCATCGCTGGTATCGTAGTTCATGACAGCAGTAGCATCCTGCATCGACACAGCGTACAGGCGCCCACCACCTTCAGAGGGTGTGCACGCGGTCGCGCCGCCACCGGCTTGCGGCATATAGGAAGTGAAGAACGTCTTCCCTGTGATAGTCAGCGGCGTCGCCAGGACTTTTTCACCCGGCTCCTCCATTTGCAGCCGCCAGCCGTGAGTCAGATTGACAACACAGCCGCCGTCTCCTTGCAGGCAATTGCTTGTCACATCACCAAAGTCGACGTGCGTTAGACCGGTATTGACCGCGCTGCCGACTGACGTGTGTCGATCCTTAATCATGTAGGTGAAGTCAATCGTGATTCCACCTTTATCCAGTGGGTCCGCCCGATCGCCCGATCCGAGTACAACGCCATCGAATAGTCCGTTGGAATCCTTGCTTGGCACCAGATCCGGCCGATGGAAGAAACGACGATCTGTGGCAATGCTCGGAGATCCGCTAGCATGACGACCAACGGAGGCCAGTAGCGTCA
>Ga0224497_10001290_pt1 | contig 16099 bp, 15 predicted proteins | sample SF_Jul11_sed_USG_4_FD_167970 | JGI IMG/M metagenome (GOLD analysis project Ga0224497, IMG submission 167970) | Sediment microbial communities from San Francisco Bay, California, United States - SF_Jul11_sed_USGS_13 | ecosystem: Environmental > Aquatic > Marine > Sediment | place: USA... | reverse complement strand
GCGCACTGCCTCCACATTATGTTTTCCGACGCGATGTGTGGGGCGGGAACGCCTCGGATGACACTTGGCCACAATGCTTGCACCCGATCCCGAATGGCTGTTGCCTCCACGCTCGTTGCACCGAGGATCACTGCCCGGCGAGGTGAAGTGCAGCCCGCCTGGCCATAGATCGCGAAAACCTTTATCAGGTCGCTAAGCAACGCGTCCGAGACTGCGTCTGTCTCGATCCAGGCCTCTGACTGTCGATCGGCGAAGGCGATACCGACACTGCCGAGAGGATGGTCGAGCGAAAGAATCGACCGAACTGCCTGGTTTGACCCAAACGCTATCCGCAGATCCGCTTCGGCTGCCATTTCCTGATTGCGGGCGTCGTTGCGCTCAAACACGTCGAACCGCACATCGTTCTCAAGATATGCACGCAGAGCACCTGATCGAACGTGCGAGCGGGCGAATTCAAGGAATGTCCCGGTGAGATCTTCGGCACCCGTCGCGCCCTTCATCCGCAGTCGGTTCCCTGTGAGGCTGAGGAGAATCATCGTCAGCGGCCCAAGCAGGCTCACATTGCCCGGTAACCAGATGCCGATGCTTCCACGAGGTCGGATGACGCGAACTATTTCCTCCCTTCCTGTCTCGACAAGCCGTCCGAAAGACTCATCGAACGGTCGGCGCAGGTTGGCCGAATCGAGGAAAGTAATCAGGTAGGCCCATTCGTCGCGGGTAAAGGTTTCAGGCACTTGCCGCGCCATGATCGGCCGCAAACTGGACCAGCCCTCGATGACCTCATCCAGGGCAAACGGCAAATTCACGGCCGAGCAGCCACTGGGCGAACGGTAAATGTGCATCGTGCTAGACATTGGCGCAGCCCCGGGCTTCCGCTTTGGGCAGACGACCCAGCAACTCGAACCGCTTACCGGAACGCCCACAGGGACACTCACCGCGAATTATTCGACCGGTGTCCTCGGTCAAGACATTGTGATACGGCGCCCCCGAGGCCAAGACGTTCATAAGTTGAAGTTGACCCGGTTCGCCACTGAGCGGAGTAAGTTCTATCGAGTCACGAACGATGACGTCGGCCCAGACCGGCGTGTGGCGGAATCCAAACTCGCAGAGCGGGTAGACGACGCCCACCTGCTCGACGAGCCCATAGAAGTCGACGACCTTCGACTCGGCCGAGAGTCCTGACAACAGCGCCTCGTCGAATGCCTCGCGGGTCACGCGCGCGGCTTCGAGCTTCTTCCAACCGCCACTATGAACGAAGCAGATAGTTTTCCCCGCTAGCCTGGACCGGATTTCGTCGGGCACCGCGGCCGCGCCCCAGGCGGTGTGCAGAATCCAGGTAAATCCATAGACGATGAATTCGTCATGTTCGTCGAGAAGTTTGCCCAATAGATCCCACTTCATGCTGGATGGATCCTCGGGCGTCGCAAGCAGAAAATAAATATCGGACGCCAACGGCCGAAGGCTCATTGCCGCGGCAATGCGCGCGGAAACTTCCCCGCGCATGCGCAATGACCGGGCGGAGTCAACTACGAGTAATGGTCGAGGAGTTTCTCCGACGAAGTCCGAAAGGATCGCCAGTGAACTGCGCGCCTGAAGTTCGGAGCTCTTCTCATCGAGCGCAATCCGGCTCGGCGTGCCGCTTGTCGTCGCCGAAGACAGCAACGTCCGCTCGTGCTTGATGTGTTCGCCGATAGTGCGAAAGTCGATCCATTTGAACGTGCCCACGTGCAAGTAGGGTAGCTGCTCAACGTTAGTGGCTGGGTGCCAGTCCGGCCAGACTTTAGCGTATTCATCACAAGCGGCTAAATGATGTGCCGTGAGTCGATTCATCTCGGCGAGGAAATCATCCTCATTGCGCGGCCCGTATGGTGAACTGTTGACAAGATCACTCATTCCGCGATCCACCGCTCAAAGAACTCGAGGTCGGAAGGCCGGACGAGGCGCACGTTGGTGCGTGTGCACTGATCACGAAGAATCGTTCGCCAGTTGTCGATCAGGAACGGCAGCGCCGTACGATACGCACTCGCATCGTGGAGTTCCCGCGCGATCTTCAGGACGCCTTTCTTATCCACGCCATATTGCGCCAACAGGCGATTCGACTTCCCGTCGCCTTGGCCGTTGAATGCCATTACCGGTGCCAGGAAACTGGAGCAGAGCTTCGCATGACCCCATCGCTGGTCGGGAAACGACGTACGGAGCGGCCCCTCCAGCGTGTGGGCAATGCCATGGACTAATCCCACGCTGGAGCACGCTTGGGCGCCGCAGGCCTCCGCACTGAGTTTGAACCACCTAGGCGAATTTCCCAGGGGAGTATTCAACATCCGACTTATCAGTTCTGCAATTTCATTGCGCAACGCGTCGTCTGCAAGCGGAGAGAGGAAGCCTTCGAGGGCATGCGACCAGCTATCGCCACACGCTGTTCGGGCGAGATCGCCTGGAATATCGTCTGCAAGTTCAGGCCAGTAGACAACCTGGTCTGGCAGGAAGCGATCGTCCATTCGAATGTCTTTCTGCCCCAGATCATTCGCGACGACGATCGGCGATACTTCCGCGCCACTGCCCCAAATCGACGGAACGGCAATGAGACGGGTCGCCGGGCTTTGATCGGCGCGCCACGCTTTTGCCGCATCGAGCAGTGTGCCCCCGCCGATTACGATCACGCACTTCGTTTCCCTTGTCGTTTTCTTCGGTTCACTGACACGAAATCGCAGGACTTGCTCGACCCGCTGTCGAACCGAAGGCTGGACCCAGAGTTCAGTGCTCTCCTTCGGCAGCCTCCGCAAATCGTCGAAGGAAATTTCGACCGGCTTAGTCATCAAATGACATGCCCTTAGTGCTCAGTATGTCGACAATATCCTGAAATTTCCTTATGGACAGCGCTTCCTCTTGTGTGAGGTGGTGACCGAACGTTTCTTCGATACCGACGGCCATAGCCACAAGCCCCATCGAGTCCCACGTCTCTATGTCTTCCTGCGATATCTCGAGGCTATATTCGGATTCGCCGATTAGGAAAACGTCCAGCAACAGATCCTTGAGCTTTTGATGATTGTTCATCTAGATGCGTTGCCTCCAGTGCTGTTTCAGGTCGACTTGCTCTCCAAGCTCTTGCACATCGATCTTTCCGTTCGGCAGAAATGGGAGCTCGTCGATGCTCTCGATTCTCAAAGGCCAATGCGATCGCGCATGTTTGTTTCGCAGCGTCAACAGTATCTTGCGGACGTCGCCATCGCCTGGATGCGGCGAAATGACTAGAACGTACCCATCTTCCCCGGACCCGTCGACTTCGCGATAGGTGCTGACAGGTCCTCGCCAAGCGAGCGACACAGAGCTAAGAACAACAGGGATTGAAATTTTTTCACCGTGCCGTTTGAAAACCTCCGAAGACCGGGCTAAGAGTTCGACGTGGCCGTCATCTAATTGTCGCCCCAAGTCGCCAGTTGCCACCCAGTCCGCAGGCCCAATGACACGGAAGCCGTTATCGTCGGCCTGGCCCACAGCGCCGTAAGGGCTGCGGAATAAAAGTTCGCCCTCCGGCGACGAATCGATTTCGATGCCGGGTAAGGGCCAGCCAACGTGACTCGTCTCCTCTGCCGCGTCCGCTGGTCTTAGTGTCAGTCTCGGCATAGCTTCCGCGCATCCATAGTTGTTGAATATAAGGGCATTGGGGAAGAGCCGACGCAGATCTTCGAGCCGCTCCGACGGGAAGCGGCCACCCGCAAAGTGCACTCGGATCACGCCCGGAAAAACAGAGCCGTCATAATACTCGCTCAGCAGCGGCACCTGCGCGCCAACTAGACATATCATGCTGTCTTTTGCAGCCGTCAGCGCTGATTTCAGCTCGTCCGGTCGAGTGAGACCCTTCGTCAAGACGAGCGGCCGATCGTGTTGTCGAGCCCACAAGAACTGGTTGACGAAGCTGTAACAATAGGTGAGCGGCAGAACGACGACCGTCTCATTAACCTCCTCGGATTGCTGGTGCGCGTGGAGCACTCGCGCAAGCGAACTCGATCGATCGCGGGAGCCGAATACGAGCTTCGGCCGCCCGGTGCTTCCCGAGGTGAGTAGCGCGAAATGCCCGGTACGATAGGGGGGCGGTAGCTCCGCAAGTGCTGCCTCGATCATCCCATGGACCTCGCCCGTCTTATCGGGGATAAAGGCAAAGGTTTCGGGATCTTCCCATGCGGAGTCCAACCTGTGGATATCTGTTGTAACTTCGCTCGCGTATAGAATCTTGGACATCTTAGAAATGGTATCCGATCCCTTCAACCTAGCCAACGGGTCAACGGCTTCGTATGAATAGGGAACAAATTCGCAGTGATACGCGAGTCAATCATAATGTCCTGCAAGTATCTGTAATCTTATCGGTAATAGCGATTGTGATCCCATCGGTAGTATCGGTAATATCAAGCAGGTATTCTTCGGCAGATTAGCACGGCGTTTCGTGCTGGGAGTATTCTCGTGCCCACGATATCAATCGTCGTTCCCGTCTACCGTGCGGAGCGCGGCCTCCAAGAGCTCTATCGACGCCTGGTCGCCGTGGTGGAAGGTGAAGGGCTCGAATTTGAGATCCTGTTCGTCGAGGATTGCGGAGGTGACGGCTCCTGGGAACTGATTCAGGAGTTGGCGAACAGCGACTCACGGGTCCGTGGCCTTCGCATGTCACGAAATTTTGGTCAGCACAGCGCGTTGCTGTGTGGAATTCGTGCGGCGAAGAGCGACATCGTCGTAACACTGGACGACGATCTGCAGAATCCGCCGGAAGATATCCCGAAGCTGCTGGCGAAGCTCACCGAAGGCCATGACGTCGTTTATGGCACACCGGAAGGCGGGCAGCACGGCTTTTACCGCAACATCGCGTCGCGTATTACGAAACTTGCCTTGCAAAATACGATGGGAGTGGAGAACGCGGGCAAGACCAGTGCATTTCGTGCATTCCGGACCGAATTGAGGCAAGCGTTCAGCGAGTATCGCAACCCTTCAGTTAACGTGGACGTTTTGCTTTCATGGGGCACCACGCGATTCTCCTCGGTTACGGTACACCACGAACCGCGCGAAGATGGCTCTTCCGGCTACACGCTTTACAAGTTGATCGCCCATGCCGCCAATATGATGACCGGTTTCTCGACCATGCCGCTCCAAATAGCGAGCGTCATGGGGTTTGCGTTCGCGCTGTTCGGCGGGCTGGTACTCGCCTGGGTCGTGGGACGTTTCCTCGTGCAGGGAAGCCCGGTCCAGGGCTTTCCCTTCCTCGCATCAATTATCGCGATTTTCTCTGGTGTTCAGTTGTTCTCAATAGGAATCATTGGCGAATATCTGGCGCGGGCTCATTTCCGTATGATGGAGAGACCGCCGTTTGTGGTTAGCGAGCAAGTCGGCGAACCGAAGAACTAATTAATTCAGCGGTAGCTTCCGCACAGGCTTGCCTGTCAGCGCGAACAGCGCGTTGGCCAGGGCTGGCGCTGCCGGTGGTAGCGGCGGCTCGCCTCCCGCACCCGGGGCCTCACCGGACTCGATGATCACGGTGTCGATCTTTAGGGGTGCCTCAGCCATGCGCATAATTCGGTAGCCATCGAAATTGGTGTTTACCGTAGCACCGTTCCTAACAATGATCTGTTCACCGAGTGCGGTTGACATCCCCATAATAACGCTTCCTTCGACTTGGGCTCGCACGGCATCAGGCAACACGACGGACCCGCAGTCGAGCGCGCATGCCACTCGGTGCACCAACGGCTTACCATCCTTGAGTGACACTTCCGCGACCTGGGCGCAAAGCGCATTGTAACTCTCGAAGAAAGCCATGCCGCGCGCCCTTCCCTCCTGCAACGGCTCATTCCAGCCGGCCAGTTCGGCGGCTGCGTCAATCACCTTGAGCGCGCGAGGGTCGCGCGCAAGCAGTTCGCGGCGCAACTGATACGGGTCCTTGCCAAGCTCAAGCGCCAGCTCGTCGATGAAACACTCGAGAAAATAGCCGTTCTGGCTAGCGCCGATGGAGCGCCACGTCGTCACTGGCACTGGCTGGTTCACCCGAACCCAGTCGACGCGAAATGAATCAAAGCCATAGCGGATTCCGCGGAGTCCGTAGACAGCATTCCAGGTATCGAGCTCTCCCTCACGCATTCGGGCCCTTAGCGGCTGGCCGGACATGCGGATGTCAAGAGCCGTAGCTTTGCCCGAAGAATCGATCGCGGCGCAAAGCCGAGCAACCTGCGCGGACCGGTACCGGCCTTGTGCAGTCTGGTCCTCGCGGCGCCAGAAGAACTGCAGCGGCTTCTTGACCGCGACAGCTGTGTGCACTGCGCCGGGAACGGCATCGGCGTCACACCAGCGACCAAAGGCGCCGCCCAGCCGGGGAGTATGGACGCGGACACGATGAAGGGGCAAGTCCGCCGCCTTGGCAGCCGCACTGCGAAAATCATCCTGCGCCTGCGACGGCGCCCAGAGGTGCAAGACACCTTCCTCATCCATCTCGACCGTACACGACCAGTTCTCCATCGCCGCATGTGCCAGATAGGGGACCTCATAGACCGCCTCGAACACTCTGTCAGCCCCGGCGACGGCAGCCGCAACGTCTCCCTCCTCGTGTGCCATGAGCGCTTGGTCGTCCGCATCAAGTCCGGCATGCATTTGCTGAGAGATCGTCTCGGAGTCGAGGCCGTCGTGCGCAGTCTTACTAAAACGGATATCCAGCGCCTCGGCGCCCCTGATGGCGGCCCAACTGTTCGTCGCAACGACCGCGGCGCCTCCCGGTATCTCGACCACCTGCATGACGCCCGGTAGCGCAAGCGCCGGTTTCTCGTCGAAGGACTCGACCTTGGCGTGGAACACAGGGGCTAGCCGGGCGCAAGCGTACATCATCCCCGGCCGCCGGATGTCGGAAGCGAAAATGCTTTCGCCACGCACGGTTGCCGGGATGTCGATTCGCTCAATATCCTTGCCAATATAGCGGTATTTCGCCGGATTCCTGAACGGCGGGTCATCGGGTGGAGTGAGTGTAGAAGCCGCGGCAGCCAGAGAGCCGTAGGCCAAGCGGCGACCGCTTGCGACGTGAATCACCTCGCCGGCGTTGATATCAAGATTGGCCTGAGCCACACCAAGCTCGATCGCACCAGCGCTCAAGAGCATTTCGCGCGCCTGTGCAGCAGCTTTTTGCAGCGGCTGGCGCCACTGCATGATCGCCATGGATCCGCCGGAATACATCTGCGTCGTCCATCTAAACGGGTCGGCAGGCTCGGCCGTCTCTACACGAACTTGCTCAATGGGAACATCAAGCTCGTCGGCAATGATTGCGGCGTGCGCGGCGTGTGCTCCCTGGCCCATCTCGCTTATCGGTGAAAAGAGCTTAACCGTCCCGTCGGTGCCGACATCAAGGTACGCCGTAAGCGTGCCCGGTATGTTTTCCCCGTGATCTCGCGGCGTGCACGCAACCGAGACTGAGACAGCCAATACTAAACCGCCGGAGTTCCGGAGAAACTGCCTGCGATTAATCATGGCTTGCCTCTTTGTTGCGCATTACCTCTGCGGCGCGCCGCACGGCGGACTCGATGCGCAAGTAAGTGCCGCAGCGACACAGCACGCTGTTCATCGCTTCGCGGACCTGCTCGCGGGTTGGATTTGGGTTCGAGGCAAGTAGCGCCGCAGCCTGCATGATCTGGCCAGGCTGACAATAACCGCACTGCGGCACCTGCTCATCGACCCAGGCGCGCTGCAAGGGATGGTTTCCGCCCAGTCCCTCGACAGTCGTCACGCGCTTTCCCTCGACGGCCGAGAGCGGTAATACACAGGAACGCACGGCCGAGCCGTCGAGGTGCACCGTGCAAACGCCGCAAGCAGCTATCCCGCAGCCGTACTTCGCTCCGCGAAGCCCCAGCAAATCGCGCAGCGCCCAAAGCAGCGGCATTGACTCGTCGGCTTCGACCGACCGTTCTTCGCCGTTCACGCTGAACCTGATTGTCATTGCGGATTCTTCCTATGGCGGCGGGTGCCCACCGGGCCGCATTTAGTTAGCGCCCAAGAACATCGTAAAGGTTCCGTAAGTACTCTATCTTATCCGCTTTCGTCAGCCAATTGGCGGCAACTAACCCGAAGTCAAGCCTGCGGGACCGTGGAAGCCCGTTCGTACTTTGGCGCCCTCATTTCAGGGTGAGACGCGCCGACTATTTCTCGTATCAGATATCTCGGCCGGCATTTAGTTTCTAGATAAATTTTTGCAACGTACTCGCCAACAACCCCCAAACTTAAAAGTTGGATACCGCCGAGGAAATAGATCGGAAGCACAGAGGATGCCCAGCCTGGCACAACTTGATCGGTAAAAAACCTCGTCCACAATACCCAAAAAGTCAGACCAATCGTCATAACGAAAATGATCATGCCCAGCGCTGCAATTACTCGCAATGGCACCGCCGAAAATGAGGTGACGCCATCAATTGCCAAAGAAAGCATGCGATGAAACGGATACTTTGTTTCGCCAGCCAAACGTTCTTTCCTGTCGTAATATACTGACGTCGTCGAAAAACCGAGCATTGGAACAAGGCCTCGAAGAAACAAATTGACTTCCTTGAAGCTACGTAGACTTTCGATGGCTCGCCGGCTTAATAGTCTATAGTCAGCATGATTCGGGATAGCATTTACGCCTAACGCACCAAGAAGCTTGTAGTATAAAGCCGCCGTGCCCCGCTTGAACGCTGTGTCCGTGTCTCTTTGTGCGCGAACTCCGTAGACCACATCATGACCTTCGCGATAACAATTTAACATTTCAGGAATCACGTCAATGTCGTCCTGAAGGTCGGCGTCGATCGATACAACCGCGTTGCCTTCAGCTACGAAAAGTCCCGCTAATAGTGCATTCTGGTGACCGCAATTCCGAGACAGCTGTATTCCAACAACATTTGAATCCTGCCGTGCCAGATCGCTAATAATTGGCCACGTTTCGTCCTTGCTCCCATCATCAACGAAATAGATTCTACTATCCTTCGAGATCGTGCCATCATCTTCGAGCGAGGCCAGCAACGTTGTCAATCGACGATGCGTCTGCGGTAAGACCTCTTGTTCATGGTAGCAAGGTACAACAATTGCGAAATTCACCGGAGTGAATTCGTTTTTCTCAGTCGCCTCGTTCATGTATTTTTTCCTTCACTAAACCCGCGTCATTTACTTTACGTTAACGCGGTTAGTCCTGATCATTGAACGTTGTGGTTTGTAATCAGGTATAGACCCGCCAATATTAGACATACCCCTGTGCCGGCCAGTAGCGACATCTTTTCGCCAACGAAGAATACAGCCCCAACATATACAAGGACGAACGTCAGTGCCGTAAATGCATATACGTTTGTCAGTTTCTCGTGAGACAGAACGTAAATCCAAATCAATACTCCTCCACCATAGAGTAGCAAGCCAGTCGTAATGGGGATGTTCACGAACTCCAATATACCCTGTCGTCCGTGAGCTCCAATCTTAAGAAGAATTTGGCCCGCCGCCGCAAGAAACGCGGACAATGTTAAGAGGGCTATCGAATAACCACTCACAGAATATCCGCAACTCGAGTCATTTGTGCCGCCTTGCTATTGCTACGAACCGTTCTTTCAGCTTTGCGATACGAGACATTGTCGATACCGGTAACATGCCCACTATCACTTTCCGCAATTTGTACAGCAAAGGGGAGAGATCAACAAGTACGTTACCCTCGTCTACTCGGCATTTCTGGATCGATGTCGGAAGGATTTTGAACCGTTCTCGAGACGCGTACAAAAACGTATTGTAGCGATACCATGGTTCGATTCGTGCATCATGCAATATCAACGGTCTCAAATAATCGATCGCGATATACCCATGCTTTAAAAAAAGGGCACGCCAATAGTCATAATCTTGTTCATTGACATGATTGTCACCACCTTGGCCTTTCGCGGCCGCGGAAAACAACACGAGGTCGCTATGCTTAACCAAGCTACTCACAAACTTTGCAGCGCAATCTTCGGGCAAATGCTCAGCCACTTCCAGGTTCTGCACCAAATCATAACGGCGATTCAAGTCAAACTCTTTCGTCAAATCATGTGAGATGAAACGGTCATGCCCCACCAAAAGCGCCTCGCGATCCACATAATCGCCGTCCAGGCCAGTTAGGTCGTCGACACCCAACTTCTCCCAGACGGATAGCCATGCTCCTTGGCCACATCCGACATCAAGGACACTACGGATTTCGATTTTGTCAGCCAACAGCGGCAGCAGTTGTTCAGCCGAGTCTATTGCACCAGAATTTACGTATTCAAAGAAAGCAGCATCATATGTAGTCATAGCTTTTCATTATTTTTTGAGCTGCCCTCAATTTTGCGACAGTCGTTATTGAATCATGCGGCCGGTTTTGCCTACCGCTTGAGGACAAATCGGTTCAATCACCGATCATGAAGGAATCTGGTGCCAATCCATAAGCGCCGTAAACGGCACGCGGGTTAGGAAGCTCTTGCGGAATATTACTATGCACAATCATAAATTGAAATCATGCGAGCATGATGAGATTCGACCTGAGATAGTGACGATGAGAATCAAGATTTCTATCGATTAACAAGACGTTAAGAATGAGACCATATCAGTTCAATCAAATTTTCGAAGCGGATTGGCGAAGCTGCCCCTCTCCCCTACCAGGTTCGCAATACTTCCGTCAATGAGCACCTCCGCTGGCAGCCGATGACTCAAGAAACCCACCGGACTCGCCGATAATCCGTACGCTCCAGATTGCATTACGGCGATGAGATCCCCCGGTTCAGTGTTGGGCAATGTCACACGCCTGCCAAGCGTGTCCAATGGTGTGCATAGTGGCCCAACGACAACAGCGGGCTCACGCGGCGCATCTTCCGACCGGGAAACGTTGAGAATCGGATAATCCTTCTTGATCACCTGGCCGAGATTACCAGACGCCGCCAGATGGTGATTCATTCCGCCATCCAGGACGATAAAGCGTGTACCTCGTGAGTGCTTCACGCTCACGACACGGGCGATGTATACGCCAGCGGGGCCTGCAAGGAATCGGCCGGGTTCGACGATGAATCGGGTGCCAGAAAATAGCGGATCGTCCTCCAAACTGCCGAATAGCACGGCGGCGCCTTTGCGTACTTCCGTCAGATCCAATGCCGTCTCGCTCGAAAAATACGGGATACCGAGGCCACCGCCGAGGTCGACCGTTTTTAGTGGCTCTCCGACGTGCGCTGCGATACGTCGCGCAACCGTGACTGTGTGGGACCACTGCGAGAGCAATACCTCGGCGTCCAGAAGTTGAGTGCCTGCAAACATATGCAGGCCGCGAAATATAAGCCCGGGCGCACCGAGCACTTGATCGACAATTTGCGGTAGCTGCTCTTCATCGAAACCGAATTGCGACGGCTTACCACCCATACGCATGGCTCCGCCGCTGGCTTCGGCGGCGGGATTGAACCGAATTGATACATTGACCGGAACATCCAAAGCCTTGATCGCATCAAGCTCCTCGCTCGATTCGATATGAAGTTCTCCGATACCTCGTTGCAAAACGTACTCAAGTTCCTCAAGAGTCTTGCCAGGGCCCGCAAACAGGATGCGCTCGACAGGAGCTCCCGCCTTGCGCGCAATTTCGTACTCGGCGGCCGATGCGATTTCCAGACCGGCGGCGCACGCGGCGAAGCGAGACACAATAGCCGGGTTCGGGTTGGCCTTTATCGAATAATACAGATCGACAATATCCGGCAACGCCTCTCGCAGGCTGCGGAATTGATTCTCAAGGAACCGTTGGTCGTAAACGAACAACGGCGTTTTGAATTCAGCCGCGATCTTGTTCAGCGAGCAATTGGCAATATGCCATTCCCCGTGCCGGAATGAGAGTGGCGAATTAGCGGCAGTCACTTCGCGTCCTTTCCACTGATTCTTGCCGCCTGCAGGCCGCGATAATCAACCTTGCCGTTGGGCGTACGCGGCAACGACTCGACGAATTCGATATCGCGCGGCAGCATGTGGCGAGGTAACTCTCGAGCACAGTATTCGAGCAATGCATCTTTATCAATGGTTTGGTCGGCGACCGCTACGCAAATCGCGTGAACTCGCTGCCCGATCGACGGGTCCGGCAGACCGATGACCGCCGATTCTGCGACATTACCACTGCCAACAATGACCTCTTCCACTTCGGACGGGCTGATCCGGTAACCGGACGATTTGATCATCGCGTCGGCCCTACCAACAAAATAGAAAAAGCCGTCGTCGTCCATTCGAGCGCGGTCGCCGCTATAACAAACGACCTCGCCACCTTGCTCAGCCGGGATGAAAGGATGGGGCCTCAAAACACGCGCTGTATCGTCGGGTCGATTCCAATAGCCGAGCGACACGGTCGGACCCCGATGTACGAGTATCCCCTCCTCTCCGGCGGCGCACGGCTTACCGCTCTCCGACACCAGGAACAACTCGCATTCCGGAATTGCCTTGCCTATCGACGTCGGTCGGGCGTCGGCCTCACCAGGTGGCAGGTAGGTAGATCGAAACGCTTCAGTTAAACCGTACATCAGGAAAAAATCAACGTGCGGTTGCGCCGCACGAATCTTGCGAAATGTTGCGCTTGGAACGGGACCACCTGTATTGGTAAAATACCGCATCGAGTCCAGCCGTTTTTTCTTGAGACTGGGCGCTGAGCCCACGAGAATGGCCCAGATAGTCGGCACGCCAGCGAGGCCGGTACACCGCTCGCGCTGGATTTCGCGCACAATTTCTTCACCGAATCGAAACCGCAGCAATATCAAGGTCGCTGCTTTCTCGACTGAAGTTATCAGTTGGTTCATCCCCACATCGAAGCTGAACGGCAACACGCTCAGAATTCGCTCGCTCGACGAAATCTCCAGGTACTCGCAGACGATTCGGCTCCCGGCCAAGATATTGCGGTGACTAAGCATCACGCCCTTGGGGTTACCAGTAGACCCGGACGTATAGAGGATGGCGGCGAGATCTTCACCAATCGACGGATTGTCGAATGTCGCTGCACCTGGAGATCTGGACATTACTTCCTGTCGCACGTTGTCATCGGCGTCGACCGTCTTGTCGATTAGCAATATGCCATCCAGGCTTTCGGTCTCGGCAAGCATGTCACGATGCTCTGCCAGGCTCGCGGCCGACGTGATCAGGAAGCGCACACTGCAATCATCGAGTATGTGCTTGACCTGCCGATCGACTAACAGTGTATTGATGGGGACTACAACGCCGCTGGCCGCGCTGATACCGAAAAACGCGACGGCCTCTTCGATCGACTTATCCAGCCAGATCGCCACACGATCACGTCGCTTGAGACCGCACGCTGACAGGTTGGCCGCCAAGTTGGCCGCAAACCCCGCCATCTCCTCGTAGTTGACGCGGCGATCGCCGTGAACCAGGGCCTCCTTTTGGGGATTTTCCGCCGCGGCGCGCTCCAGTAAATGATGTACCAAGCTCAACATATCAACGTCGCCCTTTGACAAATCGCGTTAACGCATCAATCGAATCAAAATTATCAGGCACGAGATCCTCGTCCTGCGCCTCGATGCCGAACTGCTCCTCAATGAACCCGACTAGGTCCAACACACCCAGCGAATCGACAATACCCGAGTCCAGCAATGACAATTCCGGCGTGAGCACCTTGCTACTAGCGAGCGGGAACCGCTGTTTTATGAACCCGTGTATCAATTCGGCCGTGTCGTCGGTCGCGGCACTATCCATCTCTGTCTCCATCGGTCATCCACCATTGCTTTCTGTCGGTCAGTGTATCCACCAACTTAGCGTTCTTCGGCGAATAGACCACCGGGCCCGCCGATTGCTCTCGCGCAGCAAAACCCAGCCGCTTAAGAATTGTGCACCATGCGCCTCCCTCCATACACGATGCCTGTAACGACTCCGCGTTGCAGTGGCGCGATATTTTAAGAAGAGCACTGAGCAACGCGACTTCAATTGCGGCATCCGTCGGGCACACGAACTCTACGATCGTTATTGACGCGGCATTGTTCTGTTGGAGGACAGCGTACGCAAGTAATTCTCCCGCCGATCGAACTGTCACGGTGGTGTAACTGAATCGGATGCCGCTGCGGTAACGCCAGTTCAAGTACTCGGGCCGGCGTTCACCGCAGATGTCGCGGCGATCTTCCAGCAAGTGGCCGAGCTTGGCAAATTCGTCAGTAAATCTCCCGGCATGAACGGCAACGGTCAGACCGCCAGGGACTCGCCGAAGCTGATCTATGGTGCGAAGCGCGAAATCACCCAAAGAACCGACGAGCCTAGCACCGAGACCTGCGCCCCAACGTCTTTGAGTCGTGCCACTTATATTCACCAATCTCGCATGACGTCGCAAACGGCCAAGCTCTGTTCCGCCCAGTCGCTTGTACACCGCTAACATTGAATCGCTGGGATGATCCAGTGCGAAATCGTACGAGCCATCATCAATCGACCCTAGCGTCGCACGTAGCAATGCAACGGCCGGGCCCAGCGTACGAAATCGCGAATCGATGACAAAATCCGACAACACGAGTGCTCGCACCGTGTTTCCTTTAACACGGAAATGTCGCGGAAACGCAGCCGATGTCCCGACAGCTTCGCCGTCAGCCGTCTCTGCCAACCAGACAGACGCAACCCCATCGGGATTATCGAGATATGCCCAATCGTAGCGCCCCTCAGTTGCCGCCTCTGGCAGGTTTTCTTTCAGTAACCGAAGCACTGCATCACGCTCAGCTCTTGGCCGCACTCGGCGAATCGATATTGGTCCGGTCGTCATACTGGTCTTGCGTTTCTCAGCGTCTCAATATTTGGGATAGTGACGAATAACCGTTGATAATAAACCTCACCGCCGGACTTGCGGTATCAAAGCTCTTCGATAGCGATTCGTGCTCTTCAGATCCCAGCCCTCTCTTGAATACTGCCAAACCTGAATCCCGAGGCGCGTCACCTAGGTTAAAGACAGATTTACCCTCAGACCGCATGGACTGAAACGTTGCAACGCTAAGAAATACAGCAGCACCTAATTTCATACCGCGTCGCGAATACCCCGCAGAATAACCGTGTACTCCCTTTTTGGCGACCGTGATAATCACGGAGCCCAGCACTTCTTCCTCCAACACACATTCATAAATTCGGGCCGCACCAGTTTCGATCAATGCCTGTGGTATATAAGAATCATCGAATACTGGTATGCTTTCTCCTCTTTCGCGCCGCCTACCAAGTGACTGCTCTGATAGGAGGTTGTGCGTTGCCAACCCCGACGAAATTGGCGGGACTCTGAGTTCAAGGCCTCTGGCCCTCGCCTTTCTCAACACGCGACGTTGCTGAGGACGAAGCGCCATTTCAATGTCTGGCGCCTGTAGGTCCACCCAATACTCACACCGAACCTTATGGGAGAAGACGCGACCAATTATTGGAATGTCAGGGCACGTTCCTATCGTTCCGAGACTTAGCGTGGTAACTCTCTCTTGGCGGCAAAACTCGCCCAGAGCAGACCAGAACTCCTCGCTCGCATCGGATGGCGTCGATTGAATATGCAATTGCTTGCGCAATTTTCCAACTGTCATCTCCCCCAAACACCCAAAGACTAATCGCCCGTCGGTTTCCAGGCCCAAAACCCAAGCAATCTTACGACACATCTGCAATGCGTCACGGTATTCCTTTGTATAATATGGAATCTGTGGAGCGAGATCCTCGATGTCCGAACAGATCGAATCCGACGGATCTTTCTCCGCCACGAAATTACTCATAAATTTCTCTGGGCATGGTCTGCATGATTTCCTCAATACTCAACGCGCAGGTTGACCGGCCATATCCAGTTCCCGCAAATTGGAGTCGATTGAGAATTTTGTCGCCCAATTCAGATACTGCAATTCTCCGTACGCTCCATCGACCGGGTATGAGCCTTTCACGGCCCCGCGTGTTTCATCTGGACCGTCGACCTGTATAGTACGTCGAACAAAGCTATTGAGCCTTCGCCCAGTATCATAGAAAGAGCCCGATCCACCGGCCATCGATGCAATAAGGAAGCAATCAGCCAACTGCGCACATCCAGTGACGCACACCCATGACACGGCCGGTTTCCAGTTCGAATCGAATCGACCCTGTAAACGCCCGTCTTCTTTTACCAGCTTCT
>Ga0224497_10001285_pt1 | contig 16147 bp, 16 predicted proteins | sample SF_Jul11_sed_USG_4_FD_167970 | JGI IMG/M metagenome (GOLD analysis project Ga0224497, IMG submission 167970) | Sediment microbial communities from San Francisco Bay, California, United States - SF_Jul11_sed_USGS_13 | ecosystem: Environmental > Aquatic > Marine > Sediment | place: USA... | reverse complement strand
CTCGTGATTCATCATAGAGAACATGGCGTGCAGGCCGCGGTTGGGCTCGCCCACCAGCCAGCCCTTAGCGTTTTCGTAATTCATCACGCAAGTGGAGGCGCCCTTGATGCCCATCTTGTGCTCGATGGATCCGCAGCTCATACCGTTGCGCTCACCGAGACTTCCGTCCTCGTTGACCAGGAACTTGGGCACCAAAAACATGCTGATCCCCTTGCTGCCCTGGGGCGCGTCCGAGAGCCGAGCGAGCACCAGGTGGATGATGTTTTCCGCCAAATCGTGCTCGCCGCCGGTGATGAAGATTTTCGTCCCGGCGAGGTGATAGCTGCCGTCCTTCTGAGGCTCAGCTCGGGTTCTGAGCAATCCAAGATCGGTTCCGCAGTGGGACTCGGTCAGCGCCATCGCTCCGCTCCAGGTCCCTTCCACCATTTTCGGAAGATAACGCTGTTTGATCTCTTTTGATCCGTGCGCCGTGATCGCCACGTATGCGCCTCGGGTCAGACCGGGGTAGAGGCTGAAGGCCATATTGGCGGACTGCAGCATCTCCTCGAAGAAAACGCTCAGCGTATTGGGCAGCCCCTGACCTCCATACTCGGCATCGCATGCAAGCGACATCCAGCCACCTTCGCAAAGCGCGTTGTAGGCTTCCCGAAACCCGGCGGGCGTGGTGACGATTCCGTTGTCGAATTTGCACCCTTCCTGATCGCCGACGCGATTGGTGGGGAAAATTACCGACTCGCAAAATTTGGCGCCTTCTTCAAGGATGGCGTCAACCACATCGGCACTGGCCTCATCAAAACCAAGAGTCTGAAACTCGCTCTCAGCGTCGAGCAACTCGTGGAGGACGAACTGCATGTCGCGTACGGGTGCTTTGTAGATTGCCATTTTTAAACTCGTTGCCTCTAAGAGTGCTAGTTTGAGCTCTCGAATCGTGACGCGTGACGGGTGATGCGTGATGCGAAGAAAGATTCTGGTCGCATAACGCGTCACGCATTACGCATTACCCATTACCCATTACATATTAGGATAATTCGGTCCGCCGCCGCCCTCGGGCGTGACCCAGTTGATGTTCTGCGTGGGATCCTTGATGTCGCAGGTTTTGCAGTGAACGCAGTTTTGCGCGTTGATCTGTAGCCGCGGATTGGAGCCGTCGTCGTCGCGAACAATCTCGTAGACGCCTGCAGGACAATAACGCTGCTCCGGCGAGTCGTAGTCCTTCAAATTAACCTCGATGGCGACAGACGGATTCTTGAGCTGCAGGTGAACCGGCTGATCCTCCTCATGGTTGGTGCTGGAAAGGAACACCGAGGACAGCTTGTCAAAGCTCACTATGCCATCCGGCTTCGGATATTCGATCTTCGTACACTCGCTGGCTTTTTTCAGCCGCGTATGATCGGCATGATGGCGCATGGTCCAGGGCGCCCTGCCGCGGAGAATGTAGGTATCGAGACCGGCATAGGCGATTCCGCCCCAAAGGCCGAAACGAAACGACGGCCGAACGTTGCGCACCCGATACAGCTCGTCCCACAGCCAGGTCTGTTTGAGGCGTTCCGGATACGAGGAGATCTGCTTTACATGGTCACCCTTGGTCAGCGCATCGAACACGCACTCGGCGGCCGTCATTCCGGACTTCATCGCCGTGTGGGTGCCTTTGATCTTGGGAACATTGAGGAAACCTGCGGTGTCGCCCACCAGCAGACCACCGGGGAAGACGAGCTCGGGGATCGCCTGTAATCCCCCCTCGTTGAGCGCCCGGGCGCCGTAAGCAACCCGCCGCCCGCCCTCGAACGTGGTTCGAATCTTCGGGTGCGTCTTGAAGCGCTGGAACTCGTCGAAGGGGGAGAGATGGGGATTCTGGTAGTCGAGCCCAATGACGAACCCCACTGCCATCTGGTTGTCCTCCAGGTGGTAGATGAATGATCCGCCGTAGGTGGACGCGTTCAGCGGCCAGCCGATGGTATGCACGACGAGCCCCTGCTGATGCTTTTCAGGCTCGACCTCCCATAACTCTTTGATGCCGATGGCGTAGGTCTGTGGATTGGCGTTCTTGCGCAGCTTAAAGCGCTCGAACAACGTCTTGGTCAAAGAGCCCCTGCAGCCTTCGGCGAAAATCGTCTGCCGTGCGTGCAATTCGACGCCCGCTTCGTGGCCCGGCTTGGGCTTGCCATCGCGGCCAATTCCCATGTCCCCAGTGGCGACACCCTTGACGCTGCCATCTTCGTGGTAGAGCACCTCGGCGGCGGCAAAGCCGGGGAAAATCTCCACTCCGGCTTCTTCCGCCTGGCTGCCGAGCCAGCGGCAGAGATTGCCCAGACTGATGATGTAGTTGCCGTCATTATTCATCTGCGGCGGCGTCGGCAGGCGAATAGAGGACGATTTGGTGAGATAGAGAAAACGGTCGTCCTTCGCCTCGGTATTGAGCGGCGCGCCTTTTTCCTTCCAGTCGGGAATGAGTTCATTTAAGGCCCGGGTCTCGACCACCGCCCCCGAGAGTATATGCGCGCCCACCTCCGAGCCCTTCTCCAGAACGCATACCGAGAGCTCCTGTCCATTCTCCGCGCACAGCTGGCGAAGCCTGATCGCCGTGGCGAGCCCCGAAGGGCCTGCGCCGACGATGACCACGTCGAACTCCATGGCTTCGCGATCCATCCGATACCTCCTCGACGTTGCTGAATGAACGGCCGCCGGCGGATATTCGCGGCCGAATTTCCGATTTTCCCCGCGGCGCACAAAGCGGGCAAGGGCTGGGATCCATGAGTTAGGTTGAAAATCGATGTTCTATCCATTTTCAACTTAGCTATCGGCGAAGACGCGGTCTCCGCCTCACGCCATCGATCAAGCACTTAGAATGCTTGATGGATGGGGGCACTCTCAAGCGATGCTTTCCTGCATCGCTCGAAAGCCCAGGGCGCGCAATCCCTGGCGCGCCCGTTCACACAGACGAAGGGCTACCGGATTTTCGTCTGTTTCCTGCTCACCTATGCGCCCACCGCCAGGCAGTTGAAACGCAGGCGTTTTCATCTGCCTGACAGCAATTGCGAAGCCGTGGCCAGCGTATTAACCTTCGCGCTCCCCGTAATCGGCAGAATCAGGCGGATTCAGGACGGAAAATGAAGGTACTCGTCGCAGTTAAACGGGTCATCGACTACAACGTGAAAGTTCGCGTAAAAGCGGATGGGACCGGTGTCGAGACCGCTAACGTAAAGATGTCCATGAACCCCTTCGACGAAATTGCCGTCGAGGAGGCCCTGAGGCTCCGGGAAGGTGGAAAAGCATCTGAAGTCATCGCGGCTTCCATAGGCATCGAGAAGTGCCAGGAAACCATTCGAACCGCGCTGGCCATGGGCGCCGATCGCGGCATTTTGGTGAAGACCGAGAACGATCTGGAGCCGCTCGCCGTTGCAAAGGCGCTCAAGGCTCTGGTGGAGCGCGAGGAACCCGGGCTGGTCATCGTCGGCAAACAGGCCATCGACGGCGACAATTCTCAAACGGGACAGATGCTCGCCGCCTTGCTCGGCTGGGCCCAGGGCACCTACGCCTATCGCCTCGAGATCGACGGAAATTCACTCAAGCTGACGCGAGAGATCGACGGGGGCCTGGAAACGGTGTTGCTGAAGATGCCGGTGGTCATCACCACGGATCTTCGCCTCAACGAACCGCGCTTCGCCTCGCTGCCGAACATCATGAAAGCAAAGAAAAAGCCTATTGATGTCGTGACTCCCGAGGAGCTCGGCGTCGACGTTACCCCCCGCGTCGAGACCATCAAAGTCAGCGAGCCGCCGAAGCGCGACGCCGGCGTCCGGGTGCAGTCGGTCGCGGAGCTGGTGGAAAAGCTCAAGAATGAAGCAAAGGTGATCGGATGACCGTTCTAGTCCTTGCGGAACATAACAACGCAGCTCTCGCGCCGGCGACCCTGAACACCATCACCGCTGCCGGCAAGCTCTCGGACGACGTCCACGTTTTGGTCGCCGGAAGCGGCTGCAAGCCGGTGGCAGATGCGCTGTCCAAGGTTAAGGGCGTTTCCAAGGTTAGAGTCTCGGACGATTCCCGCTACGAACATCCGCTGGCCGAGCCGCTGGCTGCCCTGCTGGTGAATCTCGCCGGCGATTACTCGCACCTGCTGGCGTCGGCCACCAAATTCGGCAAGAACGTCCTGCCCAGGGCCGCGGCGCTGCTCGATGTGTCACCAATCTCGGAGATCATCGAGGTGGAATCGGACGACACTTTCGTCCGTTTCATCTATGCCGGCAGCGCCATTGCCACGGTCAAGTCCAAGGATACGATCAAGGTCATTACGGTTCGCGCTACGGCTTTTGATCCGGCAGCCATCGAAGGCGGCAGCGCAACGGTCGAAGACGTGCCTGCGGCAGACGATCCAGGGCTGTCGAGCTTTGTCGGCCAGGATCTGACCAAGTCCGAAAGACCGGAACTCACTTCCGCGCGCATCGTGATTTCCGGGGGCCGCGGCATGCAGAGCGGCGACAATTTCAAGCTCCTGGAAGGCATCGCGGACAAGCTCAATGCCGCCATAGGCGCGTCCCGGGCTGCCGTGGACGCCGGCTTCGTGCCAAACGACTATCAGGTGGGCCAGACCGGCAAGGTGGTCGCACCGGACCTGTATTTGGCGGTGGGAATTTCCGGGGCAATCCAGCACCTGGCGGGCATGAAAGACAGCAAGGTCATCGTCGCCATCAACAAGGACGAGGAGGCCCCGATCTTCCAGGTGGCCGACTACGGCCTCGTGGCCGATCTCTTCAAGGCGCTGCCGGAGCTGGAGGAAGAGCTGAATAAAATACTTTAGCGGGCCCGTCAAAATGCGCGGAGGGCCCGCAGCGTTAAGGCCGCGTGAAACTCTAACTGGCCGTATCTCGTATGTCGTATGTCGTATGTCGGGAAAGAGAGGGTGACATACGCATCGTTAGCTTCTAACTGCTTAATTCAGCCGGTCTGAGAAATCGAGGCGAAGCCTGGTTCCTGTCTCAGTGAAAAGTGCCGCGCCTATAGTCGGTGTTTTTGATTGACTACTGTCCGGCGCTTGCCATGACGATCACTTCTCGATGGTGAAATCCACCCGCTTGTCCCGCTCGGTGACCTTGTCCGCGGGATCGAACTCTATCTTGACCTGCGTCTTCACCCCTCTCACCGTCATATCGAATACCTTGTTCAGGTCTTCGTCGTGAACGTGAAGAACTGCGCGATAGCGACCCTGCTCGTTGGTAACCGCAGAACCGATGGGCGTATCGTTTGACACGGTGAAGCTAATGGTCTCGCCGGCCACCGCCTGGCCATCGCTTGTAAGCACTTCCCCCCACACGATGAAGCGGTGATCAATCTCGTGGGTGGCAAGAGCCGGGGTGGAAAATAATAGAATCGAAGCGACAAACGCGATGGCGCCCCGGGCCAGGCGAAAAATTTTCGACGGCACGTGGAATTCCTTGCTATGCAGCGACAAGATGGTAAATCCTCGGGTTCGACCGACGGAGGTGCCCAATGTTCCGGCGATATTCTCCAGCTTGCCGATGATTGTAGGCGCTGACCGCGGACCGTGTCTCACCTCGGCGGAGTCACTCGGGTGGTGAGACTCCGTCATAGCCACCCCTGGAACGTCACCCCGGCTGAGGCGAAGGAGATTCAGGAAAAGCTGCGTAGGCGCGTCAGCAACCGTGACCAATTGGGGAAAATTCGCTTAGTGGCCGGCGTAGATGTGGGTTTCGAATACCGCGGAAAACGTACCCGTGCCGCCGTAGCGGTGTTAGCCTTTCCCTCCCTGGAGCCACGCGCCCAGGCGGCTGCCACATTGCCCACGACGTTCCCGTACGTCCCCGGACTGTTATCCTTTCGCGAAATCCCGGCTATCGTCGCGGCGTTGAATCGTCTAAAGGACCTGCCTCAGCTCATCCTTTGCGATGGTCAGGGTTACGCCCATCCGCGCCGCTTCGGGCTGGCGTGCCACCTGGGAATTTTGACGAATATCCCCACCATCGGCGTTGCCAAATCGCGGCTCATCGGCACCCACGGCCGGGTGCCACAGTCTCGAGGCCGCTGGGCACCGTTGAAGGACGGCGAGGAGACCATCGGAGCGGTGCTTCGAACCCGCAAGGGCGTGAAGCCGGTTTATGTCTCGGTGGGTCACCGGGTAAGCCTGGATACGGCGGTCAAACTTGTTATGCAGTGCGTCACCCGCTTTCGCCTGCCGGAAACCACCCGGGCCGCCGACCGTCTCGCCTCGGCAAAATAAGCGAAGAAACCTGCGTCGACCTATCCGATACCAATCGGTCATGCAGGAGCCAATTGGAACAATCAAGTTTCAAATGGCCTGAGCGTTAGCAGTGATGGTGAAAAAGCGCATCCATGCTCTTTTTCACCACACTGCGCCGAAAATGCGATTTCCGGCTTGCTTCATTTTCAACGACTTGCAGTCGTCGAAAATGGCAGCACGTCCCTATGCCGCGCACAGGCTGCTGGAGAAAAACTGAGTTTTTCACCAGCCTGTTAGTGATGCGTCCTCGAGGCTCTGGGTGCCGCGCTCGGCGCGTCGATTACAATGCCCCGGCGAATTCGCTTGCCGACGAGCACACACGCGGCGGCGAACGCTTTCTCCGCTTCGACAGCGCACCACTCCCAGTCTGAAGGGCTGCCCGTCACCGTTGCGCGCCAGTGGCCGACAATCATGACGTTGTCTATACGAACTTCCACCGCCCAGTCGTGCCAGGTGACTTCCGTGTCTTCTTCCTCCACGTATTCCTGCTCGACAAAGCGGCAATAGTTTTCGCTTTGATCGTCTATGGCCGTCGTTTCCATGACCGCGAGCGATTGATCCACGCACGACTCTTCACCGGTGTGAACGCTGTCGGCCGTGACGAATATGGTGTCGATAATGGCGGCGGGCGTTATCGTGAGCCTGAGCGGCGTATCCCAATCGGGGTCCATTTCGGCATTTTCTCTAATAGACTTCATCGGATCGCTCCATGGTTCCGTATCGGCTCAAAACAGGCAAGCGCTGATCGCTACACACGACCTGGGAGCCTGTTGCGTGTAAGGACCGAAGTGTCGGTGGATGCTGAGTTTGGGTCTGCTTAAAGCAGCTCCATAATTTTTTCCGCGCTGGACACTTCGAACTTGCCCGGCGCCTCCACGCTAATGTGCTTTACCACGCTGTCTTCCACGATCATGGCGAAACGCTGAACTCGAACACCCATTCCCCGCGCAGTTAGATCCAGCTGCAGGCCGATGGCTTTGGCGAAATCCGCATTCCCATCTCCGACCATATGAAGCTCTTCGGCATTCTGGATTTTTCCCCAGGCATCCATGACAAAAGCATCGTTAACGGAAAGGCAAACGATTTCGTCAACGCCCTTTGCCTTGATCTTGTCCGCGTTTACCACAAAGCCAGGAAGATGCGAGACGGAACAGGTTGGAGTAAAGGCTCCCGGGAGCCCGAACACAACGACTTTTTTGCCTGCGAACAGCTCTTCAGTCTTTATGGGTTTCGGGCCATCGGCGGTCATGTGGGTGAGTGTTGAGGATGGGATTTTGTCACCGACTTTGAGAGGCATCTCAGGAACTCCTGTCTTAATTGCATCATTATCTGGGCTGGCGCTAACTTTAATAGGTCTGAATCTTGGATGCACCCATTTCGCGGCGCCGTGGTAAACGAAGGAACCGCCAGAGCCGCGGCCGGATTCGAGCACCGCGAAGGTCAGAAGTGAAAGCTGTAGCTCACCAGGATCTCGTTTTCCCCGGGATTCTCATCGTGTATTGACGCATTGGAGATGTGGGCGATGCCGACGCCGATTCGGGACTTGTCCTCCAGCTCATAGGCAAAGGTTATTGACGATCGAAACTCCAGCGTTCCACCCAGGTCGGGGCCAGCGCCCTGGCTATACGCGCCTACCGAAAGGAGCGGCGTTGCGATGAATTTCTTGTACCTGATGTCGACGTAATTCCCCACGTACACGAAGCCTCCACTATCGCTGTTCACCAGGACTCCCGTTACCAGCCCCAGGTAAAATAATTTCTTCCCGAAACGATATTCCACGTTCAACAAGGCGGATGTCCCGTTTCCTACCGAGTCCCGTGGCCACAAAGCATCGAATCCTCCCACGCCTATCATGAGCATGCCGTTGCCGCTAGGCAGCACTTCTAACGGTCCGAGCGCCAAAGGCTGCGATTGATCCGCCTGGGCGGCTTTGTAAGCGCCTGCTATGAGTATCGTGGCGAGAAAAATCAGCGTCTTCTTATTTATCATTGTTTTCCCTTCCATGGTAAGCGGAATCATCTTGGCCCCGATTCCGAAAGTTCAAGGTAGCCCGGGCCCTCGCCGAGCATTAATAAACGTTCATTTCGTTGGTGAGATATGCTTGTGAACAACTGAGCCGAGGTTTTTATTCTCAAGATGTTGGGGCAAGGTTCATGCTTGCTTGTATCAACTCGCGGATCGCAAAAAACAGATTTGTTCTTACATAACGCTGACGAGTTTTTTCTTGATCGAATCGTGAGTCATTTCATCCCCGTTTTGTGCTGTCTGTTACAGGCAAAGTTTTCACGCCATGTCACACCGGTTCGCGACCCGGGAAAGGATCATAGTTGAGACCATTTTACGGTAGGCGTTCATGTGATCGGAGCTCCAGTGAGCATCCAATGCCGCGTCGTCCGCGTACATTTCCACCAGAATGATTTTATTTTTCGACTCCTTGGGTTTAAGAACCTCGAATCGAAGACACCCCTCCTCGATTTTCAGAGAATTCGCGCCGTGCTTGGTAACGATGTCGATGAAGCTGTCAAAATGCTTCGGCTCAATCTCCAACTCGACCACGAGGACGACCTTGGACATGATTAACTTACTCCCCTTTTGAGTTCACAAAACAGCCGCCACTATTCGGCGAGATATCCGAAGCGAACCGCGGACTCTCCTTTCTTCAGGCGACGCGACGGCATGATGAGCACACAATTATCGTATGGCGTGGCGATTGCTTTGTCCCCATCGCGGGCGATAACGGTCCCCGCCTTCGGAACGATTTCCATTCCGCGATACTCGGCGACAAAGCGAAACTGATCCGTTTCAATCGTCACCGGCCCGGTTACTTTGATGAGATGCTGCATCGGCGGCGGAGCGTGTTCTATATGCTGGTCGATAAAATCCGGGTCGAGGACGTCGAAGCTGCCGAGAAAGCGCAGCGTTACATCTTTGGCCACGTCAACGCTGGAGGCATTCCAGTGCTGGCCGCATTCGACCAGCAAGGAATTCTTGTGGCTGCTCTCGTCAGTAAATACTCCGTAGTCACGCATGCGGGTACCCGCCGAGTGACCACCATCTGCAACAATATGCATAGGCGCGCCGACGGCGTGGGCCAGCCTCTGTCCCTTCACCGTTGGTCCGCACAGAAGAAGGGGCACCGTTGGATGCTGCATGGAATGTACGTCCAGCAGGTAATCCACCTGGTCGATTATGGGCCGCACCTCTCGCGCACGGCGCAGCTCTGCGCTGTCGCGTTTGCCGTCCAGCGCGTCGCGGCCCCACAGGCGATTAAAATCCTCGTCCACAAAGCGAGACGCGCCGGCATCGGCCGGATCAAAGATTTGATAGGCGGCGAAATTCATGAAGCCTAAGGTGAGCTTTCCCTTCACCGGCAGAACTTCGTTGCGAAGAAGAAAATCCAGGACGATGGCTCCGCAGAGTTCGTTCCCGTGCACGATGGCGCTCACCATGACGTGGGGGCCCGGGGCCTTGCTATCGAATGTGTGGACGTAGTCGATTCCGGTATTGCCGTTTCGGTAGGGGGTAATGTCCGGCGGCTCCAGATCCACAGGATAGTTGTTGTCCGCCACTAAACGTCTCCAAAATCTTCGTACGAAATCAAAACCCCGCGATAACGGCGAGGCATCAGCGAGCTCTAGCGGCGGCGCGCAGAAGCCGTGCGACGCGGCAGCTCCCCCATCTAAACATCTGGACCTCGCCGGCGTCGAAGCGGGGTCGACGCCAGGTTCACACCGCCCCTCTTGGAAAGATCCCGATCCAGCTTGGGGCAGGACCATCGAGCCAGCTTTCTTTGGCGGCTGGATCTGCCCCGGATAAAGAATTTCCACCGTGAAGACTGCACCCGTTTGACGCTGCCGGACCGAGTGCCTTTATATCGGATGGCCAAACTTACCGAAATTTAATCTTCTGTACACCTTCCGGTAAAGGAAGGCTGGCTACTCTCATGGTTCGAACTAGGCCCGCTGGCGCCGGAATCGGCCGCCGGTCGGATAGAACCAGAGTTTAAGGAGGTGCTGTAATGCGAAAAGTAACTGACGTACGCGGTGGGATTTTCGCACGTCATCAGAGAAAATTTTTCGCGTCGGCCGCCATCGCGGCCGCCGTGGCCGCAGCAATTCAGCTCAGCGGGCCGTCAACGGCCGCCCACGCAGCAGTGCCGCCGGCGGCATTTGCGACTCAGTCGCCTGAAAGCTTCGCCGAGCTGGTAAAAGCGGTGCAGCCCGCGGTGGTCAATATCGCCACCACCGCCCGGGTACAGACCGCGGCCGTTCCTGAGTTCGAGTTTCCGCAAGGCTCGCCGTTTGAGAGATATTTCCGGGATTTCTTCGGCAACCGCGTCCCGGGGCAGCCGGATATGGGACCGGGCCCCAAGGCCAGGGCGCTTGGCTCAGGCTTCATTATCGACCCTGACGGCTACGTCGTTACCAACAATCATGTCATCGACCACGCCGAAGAGATAACCGTTACCGTGACCGGCGGCAACCAGTACCCGGCGAAACTGATCGGACGAGACCTGAAGACAGACCTGGCGGTGCTCAAGATTGACGCCGTTAAGCCCTTACCTTACGTGGAATTCGGTGACTCGGACGCGGCTCAGGTCGGCGATTGGGTCATTGCGGTGGGCAATCCCTTCGGCCTTGGCGGGACCGTAACCGCCGGAATCATTTCGGCCAGGGGGAGAGATATCCAGTCGGGCCCATTTGACGATTTTCTACAAATCGACGCACCCATAAACCAGGGAAGCTCGGGCGGTCCCCTGTTCGACAGAAACGGCAAGGTGGTCGGAATCAATACCGCCATCTTTTCTCCCAGCGGCGGTAACGTGGGCATCGGCTTTGCCATTCCCTCCGTCATGGCCAAGACCGTAGTCGATCAGCTTAAGGAATCGGGTCTGGTGGAACGTGGATTCCTCGGCGTGCAGATCCAGGAGGTCACAAATGAGATCGCCCAGAGCCTGGACCTCGACGAAGCCAAAGGCGCACTGGTTGCGAAAGTGGAGCCGGGCGGACCGGCGGAAAAGGCGGGTCTCAAGACCGGCGATCTGATCCTTGAGTTCAACGGGCAGAAAGTCGACCACCTCAAGGACCTGCCAAAACTGGTGGCCGCCGCGAAAGCCGGCGAAAATTCCAAAGTGCGCATACTGCGTGACGGCAAGGCGCAATTCGTGAACGTCATGGTTGGGCGCATGCCCGGTGACGAGTCAACGGCTCAGAGCGCTTCCGTTCCCGGAAAATCGGAGCAGGCCAAGCTCGGCCTTTCTCTTGCGCCGCTGACCGCGGAGTACAAACAAAGGCTCGGTTTGCCGGACGACTCCGAGGGCGTGGTAATTGTGGACGTGGACCGCAGCAGCCCGGCGGCACTCGAAGGCCTGAGGCCCGGCGATGTCATCAAGCGCGTAGGCAACAAGAAAGTGGCCACGCCAAAAGAGGTTATCGACGCGCTCGAGCGCCAAACCAACCGCAAAGCGGTGTTGCTGCTGGTCTCGCGACAGGGTAATGACCGCTTTATTGCTGTTCCCCTGGACAAGGCCTGATCCCCCAAAACCTTGTCCTCTGGCCGGGACGCCGTCCTCCCTCGGCGTCCCGGCCAACCTTATAGCCGGGCAGATCTTGGATAAATGCTGGGAGCTTCGTTTTGCGCGCTCCTCGCCGCTTCGCGACCCAGCCACAAGCCTATGGTTGCTTGGAGATCCCGGCTTTGCTTACACACCCCCCTTGTCTATACCCCCTCCTGGTTCCTCCCCCGTCAAGGTGCAGGGAACCTAATTGTGAAGGCCCGTAATTTTGGGCTGTCGCGCAGCTATAAAGTCGGAGACAGAGGTTGAAATTTTCCTGTCGCGCCGTCAGTGTGACGCCACCGCGCGGGCTACCGCGCGAACATTCGACAACCTTCATCATCGCTCCCGGCGCCTTGCCCAACATGCGTGTACTCATCATCGAAGATGACAAAGAAACCCTGGCCTACCTGAAACGAGGCCTGGAGGAAGCCGGTCATACCGTGGACCACGCCGAGGACGGCAAGGACGGCATGTACCTGGCCTTGGAGAGCCGTTATGACGCCGCGATTATCGACCGGATGCTTCCAGGCACCGACGGTTTATCCATCGTGCGCGCCATGCGCGCGTCGAGCAACGACACGCCGGTGCTCGTTTTGAGCGCGCTCGGAGAAGTGGACGATCGGGTTAAGGGGCTGCGTGCCGGTGGCGATGATTATCTGACCAAGCCCTTTGCTTTCGCCGAGCTGCTCGCACGCCTGGATGCGCTGACGCGACGGCGAGACGCGGAGTCTCCCGCGACAATGCTCAATGTTGAAGATCTGGAAATGGATCTTCTTTCCCGAAGCGTTAAACGGACGGGTAAATTGATTAATCTCCAGCCGCGGGAATTCCGCCTGCTGGAATACCTCATGCGCCACGCCGACCAGGTGGTCACCCGAACCATGTTGCTCGAAGGCGTATGGGACTATCACTTCGATCCTCAAACCAACGTCATCGATGTTCACATCAGCCGCCTTCGCAGCAAAATTGATCGTGACTTCGATAAGCCGTTGATTCACACCGTGCGCGGCGCTGGATATATGCTCAGTGGCAAAGCCTGCAGCTAACAGGCTGGTCAAGAGTTCCACGTTCCGACTGGCGCTCGTTTACATGCTGCTCTTCAGCACCTCTGCGGTGCTGCTGCTCGGGTTCATCTACTGGTCCACCGCCGGTTACATGGCGCGTCAGACCGACGCCACCATCGAAGCGGAAATTACCGGGCTTGCCGAGGGCTATCGCCTGACCGGCCTCGACGGCCTGGTGCGCTCTCTAAACGAACGCCTGCAACGCAATCCTCAGGGAAGCTTCGTTTATCTGCTGACCGATAATGATTTTCGTTCAATCGTCGGTAACCTGGACCGTTGGCCGCATATTCCGACGGGTAAGGACGGCTGGCTGTCGTTCGAGCTCGAGCAAGCGAGCCTAGGCGATGAAGCGGTGCATCGGGCCCGAGCCCAGACATTCGTCCTGCGCGGCGGTTTTCACCTGCTGGTCGGACGCGACATGCACGAACTCAGCGAGACCCGCGAGCTCATCGTTCGCACTCTGGCGTGGGGCTTAGGCATCACCGTGCTCCTCGGCATCGCCGGAGGCGTGATGATGTCGCGAAGCACAGCCCGGCGCATCGAAGCCATCAACCAGACCAGCCGCGAAATCATCCAGGGTGATCTTTCCCGGCGTATTCCGTCCGAGGGCAGCGGCGACGACTTCGATCAGCTCACAGACAATCTGAACAGCATGCTGGATCAGATCCAGACGCTGATGGATGGCGTGCGCCACGTTTCAGACAACATCGCCCACGATCTCAGGACACCGCTGACACGGCTGAGGAATCGGCTGGAGGCCATAAACGTGCAGGCAAATCCAGAACGGAGCGACATCGAGGATGCGATCACCGAAGCCGATAGCCTGCTGTCCACCTTCAATGCGTTGCTGCGTATTGCACGCATCGAAGCCGGACACCGCACTTCCGGATTCGAGGTTCTGAGCATCTCCCAGCTCGTGCGCGACGTGGTCGAGCTCTACGAACCGCTCGCCCACGATCGTCAGCAGAGCTTCAGCGCGACAATCGAAGAGGATTTGAGAATATCCGGCGACAGGGACCTGCTGTTTCAAGCAATTGCCAACGTGCTGGACAACGCTATCAAGTACACACCCGAGCGCGGCACAGTCGCGCTCGCTCTGTCCCGCGACGATGGCAAGGCCCTGGTAGTCATTCGTGACAGCGGCCCGGGTATTCCGCAATCCGAGCGCGGTCGCGTGTTCGAGCGCTTCGTGCGGCTCGAATCCAGCCGCAGCGCGCCCGGCAACGGGCTTGGACTGAGCCTCGTCGCAGCGGTCGTTCGCATCCATAAGGCCGACGTTGCTCTTGGCGGCGAAGCCGGCCTGGAAGTCATTCTGAGCTTTCCGCTGGCGTCCTGAACCTGCGTCGTGCCGCGCGCCGGTGGCTCGCCTTTCCATAGGCCCACATTCGTGATAGTAAAAAGGTTCAGGCGGAGGAGTCGCGGAATAATCCGCCGGGAGTTACGTTTAAGAACCCCGGCAGCGTTACGCCTAGGAGGGTCACGGCCATGACCGGTTTCTACATTGACGAAACTCATCTTCAGCGGCTTACGCCCGGCGCGCGCCGCGAGCTGCTGGACATCCTGAGCGCGGAAATCTCCGAGTTGAAGGCCGCGTATCACGATCTAAGCTGGGATCCCGAAGACAACCACTCCTTTCCCTTGAGCGAGGAAGAAGCCGTCGCCCTAATCCGCTCTCTCGATGAGCCGGGTCGAAAAGTGCTCAGGGTGTTCGCGAGAAATTCCGACGGCGACGAGGGCCGCGCCGATCTCACGGATCTGCTGGCTGCCGGCGACTACCATCGGTACGACGAGCTCGGCCAGGAGATATCCCATATTACCAGGCGCCTTCGGGGTATCACCCAGAACAACGATGCCTGGCTGATCAACTGGCGAAGCCGCGACTGGCATTGGGACGAAGCGACCCAGACCTATACCTCCGGCGCATTCTTTATTTCCGGTCCCGCTATCTCCGCTTTGCGCGAAGCTTTCGGCATGCGCACCACCGCGAAAGCTTAAAAGCGCAGCCGCTGTTTCAGCGGCGTTCTGTTCCGCGCCCGGTGCTCAACGGTCTGGCGTCAGGCCGAATCAAGACGGGCAAGGGCAAACGCGCAGATGGCCCGAATAATCACCGCGATGTTTTTTTCCATCGTGGTAAATCTGCCGTTTTTTTCAATCCGATCCTCGTCCATGTAGAGGGCGCGGTTCACCTCGATTTGAAGGCTGTGCCTGCCGTTGGCCGGACCCGAGTAACGTTGCACCAGCTCAACGCCTTTATAAGGGTCATTTATGCTGACCTGGTAGCCGAACGCGCGAAAAGCCTCCGCCACTGAGGCGGTAAAGCGCGGGTCGCAGGTGGCGCCGTCGCGGTCCCCAAGACAGATATCGGGGCGCGGCACCCCGGGACCTTCGGGGGAGACCTCCGTGCTCATCGCCGGCATGGAGTGACAGTTCACGTGCCACACGGCGCCGAATCGCGCATGGCACTCATCCAGCGCGTTTCGCACCACGTCGTGATAGGGGCGCCAGTAGCAATCGATGCGCCGCTGCACCTCTTCGACGCTCAGCTTACGCTGATACATCAGGCCGCCCGGCTCGCGCCTGGGAATGAGCCCGACCCCGAGACTGGATTTGGGGCCCGGATTCACCAGACCCGGCCATTCGGACGCGAGCATGTGGGGATCGATGTCGTCCGGAGCCCGGTTCGGGTCGATATAACTACGCGGAAATAACGCCCGAATGAGCACTGCTCCCTGTGAAGGCGCAGACCCATAGAGATCGTCGATGAAAGCATCCTCGGAGCGACGCACCCTTTCCAGCGCCAGACAATGCCCGAAATCATCCGGATATACGTTTCCGCTGTGGGGCGAGTCGAACACCACCGGCACGGTTGGATCGCTTGGATCCAAGCGCTTGACCACTTCTGGAATCAGTAAAGCCATTGGGTACAGACGTATATCGTATGTCGTATTTCGTATGTTGAGGGAAATACCTGGGTCACGCGTTACGCATTAGCGATCATTCAAATGACAAGCCGATTGCCAGCGCGTATCGATCTCTTTCAATACCGGCACTTCGGACTTGCAGCGATCCATGACGTGGGGACAGCGCGGATGAAAGTGGCAGCCGGGCGGCGGCTCCAGCGGAGAAGGGATCTCGCCGTGGATGGGCTGAAATTCCGAGCGCCGGGTTTCTAGCCGCGGCACCTCCCGCAGCAGCGCCTGGGTATACGGATGGTTCGGCGCATCGAACAGGATCTCCGTCGCGGCGCTTTCCACCCCCCTCCCAAGATCC
>Ga0224497_10001284_pt1 | contig 16161 bp, 10 predicted proteins | sample SF_Jul11_sed_USG_4_FD_167970 | JGI IMG/M metagenome (GOLD analysis project Ga0224497, IMG submission 167970) | Sediment microbial communities from San Francisco Bay, California, United States - SF_Jul11_sed_USGS_13 | ecosystem: Environmental > Aquatic > Marine > Sediment | place: USA... | reverse complement strand
AAGGCAATTGCTTCATTCAAGGACAAAGTGCAGCGTCCGATTTCGTTCAAAGCCAGTTCGGAAGCCTTCTGCCGATGGAAAGTGTCGACGTCGATACGATAGCGAATGGATGACACCGCGCCGCCCACTTTTTTGCTCATGTGTTTCAGCTCATAGCGCTTCCCCGGCACCAGCGGCTTTTCGTCCATCCATACAATCATGGCGTCCACGGTTTCGCTCATTCGAGGCAGGTTCCCCGGATGAACCAGCACGTCTCCCCGGGCGACGTCCACCTGGTCATCCAGGACGATGGTCACCGCGTTGGGCGCAAACGCTTCTTCTAGCTCGCCGTCGTAGGTCACGATGGACTTGATCCGGCTTCGGCGTCTGGAAGGCAACACCATGATTTCGTCGCCTCGCCGCACCACGCCCGAAGCAACGCTGCCGCAATAGCCCCGATCTCCGCCCTCGGGGCGGCTCACGTATTGAACCGGCAGACGGAAATCGATGAGATTGCGATCAGTAGCGACGACCACGTGTTCGAGATAATGCATCAGCGTGCCGCCGCGATGCCAGGGCATGTTCTCGCTGGAATTGACCACGTTGTCGCCGTCCCGCGCGCTGATGGGTATGAAGTTGATGTCCCTGAGCTCGAGCCGCGCCGCAAAGCCGGTGAAATCATTCACGATCTCGTTGAAGCGGGCTTGCGAATAATCCACCTGGTCCATTTTGTTCACGGCAACCAGAACGTGGCGAATTCCGAGCAGTGAGACGATGAAGCTGTGCCTTCTTGTCTGTACCGTAACGCCGTTGCTTGCGTCGACAAGAATGATGGCCAGCTCGCAATTGGAAGCGCCGGTGGCCATGTTGCGCGTGTACTGCTCGTGGCCCGGCGTGTCGGCGACAATGAATTTTCTCGATGCGGTGGAAAAGTACCGGTAGGCGACGTCGATAGTAATGCCCTGCTCGCGTTCCGCCTTGAGGCCGTCTGTAAACAGCGACGGATCGAAACCGCCGTCCACGTTCCCCCTGCGGGCGGATTCGGCGGTCACCGCCGAGAGCTGATCTTCGTAAAGCAGATGGGAGTCGAACAGCAGTCGCCCGATGAGCGTGCTTTTGCCGTCATCCACGCTACCGCAGGTGAAAACGCGAAGGATCTCCTTGCGCTCATGCTGTGCGAGATATTCATTGATATCCACAGCTTCGAGTTGCGACGTGTCCATAAGTCAATACTTCCTGTATGCCCTGGGCCGCCCCGCAAACTCCATCAGTCCTGATCTAGCAAGATTCATCAGAAATAGCCTTCGCGTTTTTTTTCTTCCATAGATCCCGCGTGGTCGTGATCGATCAACCGTCCCTGGCGTTCCGAGCTTGTTGAAAGCAGCATTTCACGAATGATTTCCGGAAGCGTCGAAGCGCTTGATTCCATTGCGCCGGTCAGCGGATAGCAGCCCAGGGTGCGAAATCGCACCTGGCGCTTCCGCGGCTTCTCTTCTTTTTCGAGCGGAAATCGGTCATCGTCGACCATGATGAGACGGCCGTCCCGCTCAACCACGGGCCGTTTCTTGGCGAAATAAAGCGGCACCACCGGCAACTTTTCGTTATAGATGTACTGCCAGATATCGAGCTCGGTCCAGTTGGATAGCGGAAACACGCGGATACTTTCGCCCTTATTGATGCGGCCGTTGTACAGGTTCCACAGCTCCGGTCGCTGGTTTCTCGGATCCCAGCGGTGGTTCTTGTCGCGGAACGAGTAGATGCGCTCCTTGGCCCGGGAGAGCTCTTCGTCCCTGCGCGCTCCGCCGAAGGCTGCATCGAACTTGTACTTCTCTAAAGCCTGGAGCAGCGCCTCGGTCTTCATCACGTCGGTGTGTTTCTTGCTGCCATGGTCGAAGGGATTGATGCCCGCCTTAACGCCGGCCTCGTTGATGTGAACGATGAGCTCGAGCCCCAGCTCTTTTTTAATGTAATGGTCCCGGAACGCGATCATCTCGCGAAACTTCCAGGTGGTGTCCACGTGCAGCCAGGGAAACGGCGGCCGGGACGGATAAAAAGCCTTGATCGCCAGGTGAGTAAGAACGTTCGAGTCCTTGCCGATGGAATACAGCATCACCGGTCGCTCGAACTCGGCGGCGACCTCACGGATGATGTGGATGGACTCCGCCTCGAGTTGCTTGAGATGGGAAATGTTGAATTCTGTCATAGTTGACTGAGAGGGACCTGTTTACACCCGTCCAGGGCGATTTAGATATTGAGGGAGGAACGGGGTTCAGTATAGGTGACCCGCTAATGCCCTCCAATGGTATGCGTTGGAAGACGCCTCTCCCCGAGGACTTACTCAGACCCGCTGCGTCCCGTGATACAGATTGACCACGTGGCGGGCTTCGGCGAAAAACAGCCAGCGTTCCATAAGCAGTCCGACGTAGGCAGCCACCAGGGCTATGGGAAACACGATCGCCAATCCTGAGCCATCGATCACCAGCCACACCGCGACCGCAGGAACTACAAAGGCGAGTATCAGGGTAAGAATACGCAAAATCATCAGCGCGCCCCGGAATACCGTAAACCCGAACTCATCGGTGAGAAAGGTGCCGGCGGAATGCCCTACGTCCAGCAAACGCACCGTGGCATGTTTAAAGCCGGTGGCGGTGGCTATGGAGGGTCCAGACGGCGCGCTGAACTTCAGGTAATAGATGAGCTTGCCGATAAACGCTACCGCTACGGACAGCAACGTCGACCAAAGCAGCGCGCCCGACGCGCCGTCGCCAAAGGCGAGCACGGAGCTAAATCCGAGAAACCCGATCATCAGCGACAACAGAATGTAGTTCGCCGGCGTCAGGCTGGTGTGCCATTGTGGAATGGTGCGAAGGCAGGCGTAGATCATTGCGGTGGAGAATACCGTTGCCAGGGCCAGGATCATGGTCAGGAAAGCGAAAACGGCAACAACGCCAGCGCCCCAATCCAGCCACACGCTGACAAACCAAACAAGCGCTATGGGATAAAAAGCCACCGCCAGCACGGCTTCCCGAGAAAGCCACGACGTGCGAAAGCGGCTGAAGGCACGCCAGGCGTTTTTAGGGTTGGCCAGATGCAGGCTGGATGCGCACAGCCCCAGGGTAACGGCGACCAGGCCCGCAGCGGCCGAGAGCAAAATGTCGCCGTTTTGAAGCTGAGCGCCGCCGATACCCGCTGACACCAGAGCAGTCACGACCACGAGGCCGTAACCGGCTCCCGCCGTTACGGTAAAAAAGACGATGGAGAGCGCCGGATGCATAACGAATCGCCTAGGGCCTACCGCCTACGGCTTCCGGCCTGCTACCCGCAACTCTGATCCGGTCATCAGCGGGCAATGCTTTCATTGACCCAGTGCTTGACCCGATCCACAAGGCTTGCGCCCTTGTCGTAGGCCGGAACGGCGCGGGCCTCCCGCGGCGGCAGGTACTGATTGACGGGACGGTAGCCGAGCTCGGGCATCAGCGCGCGCCCGCCGCGCGCGGCAACCGTTTGGCTCACTTCGGAATCAGGATCGTCCAGGTCACCAAACATCCTGGCATGCGTGGGACAGGTCAGGACGCAAGCCGGCTGGCGTTCTTCTTTCGGCAGCGCAGTGTCATAGATGCGGTCGATGCAAAGGGTGCACTTTTTCATCACCCCTTCTTCGCGATCGAGCTCGCGAGCGCCGTAGGGGCAGGCCCAGGCGCAATAGTTGCAGCCCATACATTTTTCCGGATCCACTAGCACGATACCGTCTTCGGGCCGCTTGTAGGACGCGCCGGTCGGGCACACGTCAACGCAGTAGGCGTCCTCGCAGTGCATACATGACATTGGAAAGTGAACCGTCTTGCTGCTCGGATAGTCCCCGATTTCGTAATTACGGATACGGTTGAACCAGACGCCCGACGGATCGTGACCGAATGGTGCGTAGTCGGAGAGCGGCCCGCTTGTGCCGGACGCGTTCCACTGCTTGCACGCCACCGCGCAGGCGTTGCAGCCGACACAGGTGTCGAGATCGATGACGAGTCCGAGCCGCACGATTTTCCTACCTCATCAGTTCCGCGTGAAAATGTCTTTCAACGAGCGTATGAGCTTCACCGGAGCGTGGGTGTGATAGCGCAGCACCTTGGCCGCGGCTTCTTGACCCGGCAGTGGTTTCATGACGCTGAACTTTGGCCAGGAGCCCTTCTCCCGCGGTCTCGCCTTGCGGATTCTTACCTTCAGGTCATACCAGGCGGCCTGCCCCGTAACCGGATCGGAGTTACTGAACTCGTGCTCGTCGTCGGTTGGAAGCAGCTCGGAGATGATGTGATTCAGGATAAAGCCTTCGGTTGCCTCGTTGGCGTCGGGCTCCAGGGCCGAGGCGCCGGGCTGCCTGCCGATGGCGTTCCAGGTCCATACCGTGTGCTCCTCGACGCCCTCCATGAGCTTCAGCTGTACGCGCACTTTTCCGTTTCTGGATTCCACCCATACCCAGTCATCATCCGCCAGCCCCATTTGCTGCGCCCGTTTCCTGTTCATGTAGAGGAAATTCTGCGCCACGATCTGGCGAAGCCAGACGTTCTGAGAATCCCACGAGTGATACATGAAGGGCGGACGCTGGGTGATCGCGTGAAAATCGTACACCTGCTCGTTGATCTGCTGCATTTCCAGCGGCTTGTAATAAAACGGCAGAGGATCGAAGTAAGTCGCCAGTCGTTGCTTTTCCGCCGGGTCCTCAGGCTGCGGCCCGTCGTAGAGTCCCTGTCCGGCGAGGCGAAATCGCTGCAGGTACTCCGAGTAGAGTTCCATGACTATTGGGTCGGCACTGGCGTTGAAACCGGCGTCCTGGGCGAAATCGAGGTAATCACGGTTGGCGAATCGATAGAAACGCATGTGCTCTGGCAGGCGATACTCGTAGAAACACTGGTTCTCAACGTACCGCTCCCACTGATTCGGATTCGGGTCGCCGCGCAGATGCGCCTTGCCGTCCTCACCGCGCCAGCCCGCAAGAAAACCGATACCCGGAGCCTTCTGGAAGCGCACGATGAAATCCCGGTAACCCTCGTATTTGGCGCTGCCGTCTTCGTTGACAAAAGCGGGAAATCCGAGCCTCGCGGCAAGCTCAATCATCACCTCCTGCCAGGGACGCACGTCGCGATCAGGCTCGAGCACCGGCGAGCGAATCGAATCGCAAATAGCATCCGGCTCCGAGATCGGCCGATCAAGCAGCGAAATGCAGTCGTGCCGCTCCAGATAGGTGGTGTCCGGCAGCACCAGATCGGCGAAGCCCACCATCTCCGAGTGAAATGCATCGACCACAACCAGGAACGGCAGCTTGTACTCCCCGCTTTCGTCCTTCTGCTTGAGAAGGTCCCGAACCTTGGCGGTGTTCATGCTGGAGTTCCACGCCATATTGGCCATGAATATGAGCAGCGTGTCTATGGAATAGGGATCACCTTTGACGGCGTTGGTAATGACCATGTGCATCATGCCGTGGGCGGCCAGCGGCGCCTCCCACGAGTACGCCTTGTCGATACGCAGCGGCCTGCCCTGGTCGTCTATCACCAGATCCTCGGGCGCGGTAGGGAATCCAAGGGGCGGCGCCTTCAGCGGCTCGCCGGGAACGACATCTTTTGCCGGCTTGACCGGCGGCGGGATATGTCTGGGAAACGGGGGCTTGGCGCGGTGACCCCCAGGCACGTCGATGGTGCCCAGGAGCACCTGCAGCAAATGTATGGCGCGGGTTGTTTGAAAACCATTGGAGTGCGCCGAAACACCGCGCATGGCGTGCATTGAAACCGGTCTTCCGAGAAATCGATCGTGGCTACGCCCCGCCCAGTCGGTCCACGCGCACTCGATCTCTATAGGCTCCTCGAAGGCGACGTGGGCCATCTCCAGGGCAAGTCGTTCGATGGTCGCGGCCGGGATGCCGCAGATTCTTTCCGCGCGCTCGGGCGCGTATTCCTCGTGCAGATAGCGTTCTGCCAGCACGGTCATCACGGTCTTTGTGGGACGGCCGTCGGGGGCGGAATATTCGCCGAACAGCGCGGGCCTCACCTCCGGCAGCGTCCCGTCCGCGAAATCCTTTCGCTCCACGTCCCACACCAGCGGATGGCCCTTGATGTTCCTGAGAAGAAGTCCGTCACCGCTGGCGCCGGGCGTATCGACGACCAGATGGGTTGCGTTGGTGTAACGGATCAGATATTCGCCGTCGAATAGCTTGCGCGCGAGCAAAACGTGGACCATGGAAAGAGCAAGCAGCGCATCGGTTCCTGGCCGGATAGGTACCCACTCGTCGGCAACCGCCTGATATCCGGTTCGAACTGGATTGATGGCTACGAACTTTCCGCCGTGCCGTTTGAGCTTGTCGATGCCGAGTTTGATCGGATTCGACGCATGATCCTCAGCGACGCCCCAGAGAAGAAAATAGCGGGTTCGGTCCCAATCCGGATCGCCAAACTCCCAGAACGAATGCCCGATGGAATAGAGTCCGGCGGCGGCAACGTTGACTGAGCAGAAGCCGCCGTGGGCGGCCCAGTTCAAGGTGCCAAACTGCTGCGCCCAGAGCCCGGTAAGTGCCTGCATTTGGTCCCGGCCGGTGAAATAAGCGAGCCGCTTCGGATCGGTTTTACGAATGTTTGCGAGGCGCTCCGTCAGCATGTCGAGTGCTTCATCCCAGGAAATCTCGACAAACTCGCCATCGCCGCGCTCGGAGCCGGGCTTTCTCATCAGCGGCTTGCGAAGCTTGGCGCGAGATGTTTGTTTCATGATGCCCGCATTACCCTTGGCGCATAACACGCCCCGGTTCACGGGATGACGTGGGTTGCCCTGGATAAAACGAATCTTGCCGCCTTCAAGGGTAACTTTGATGCCGCATCGGCACGCGCACATGTAACAGGTGGTGTACTTAACCTCCTGGGTCGCGTGATCTTCAAAATCTGGCAAAGCGGAACTGGTCATGGTGCTTTTACGAATCCGTCGGTCAAGCCGATTTATTTGTTTTCCCTTATTGTGTTCGGCGTGTCGGCACGTTCTTCTTGGACGCAGAGTTTTCGCTCACGATATATGACAACGCAATCGCTGAGTCTGCCCGGACGACGCTTTCGTCCGAGTCACCGGGTCAAGCTCGTCGTTGCCGCCGTGAACTTCCGCCGCCCGCCTCCGAAGCGACGGAATTTGCAAGTCTAAAATGAATCACGCGGAACAGCTATCGCCAAACCCGAGTCAACCGCGCTCAGGGACAAAATCCGCATCAACGGATTTTAACGACCGGGGGTGCCTGTTCAGTGGCACCAGGTTCTGAAAGAAACTGGCCCCAGCACGGTACCGGACGCAATTCGCAACGATACGGATCCCCTCGAGACCGATCTTCCCCGCTGCATGGACCGAATTACTCGTGAAATTGCGAACTGGCTGGCACACTCACCGGGGTCAACCCATCTTGTCTATCTCGGGGCAGGTTTACACTCGCAACTCAGGGCGCGTTGAGTTTCGGTCACCGACCAAAGCCCACCCGCTGACGCCGACTGACCGAAACAAACGGGGCGATGTTTCACAAATATCACTTAATTTGTCGGCGGTAACGCTTTTGTTGAGCGGATACGGTCGCCAGCCGGCGGGGGTACGGCTGAAATCTGCCACAGACGCCCGGGCCATATCGCCCTGAGCGGCAAACCTTCCCCCCTCTCCTGCATCTGGCTTCTGATAAAGATTCCCGCTGCAAGCCAGCCTGAGGGCAGCGCGAAGGCCGACCAACGCCGGTCATTACTTTATAATAGGGAAGCTCTGAAAAATGCCATCCGTGGCATTTTTCAGAGTCGGCAGGCGAAAACGCGGTTTCCGACTGCCTCACAAATTCAACGACTTGCGTCGTCGAATTTGGCGGTGCATCCATGCACCTATGGAAGGTCTGAATTAATCAGACCTTCCATAGGTGTAACGGGTTGGTATTTGCTCAAGCGTCCGCGGCGTCGTTGAAATCGTGCGTGCGACCGCATCGCTGGTTTGCGAGCATTACTGACCGCCCTGCGGTCGTATCGAGGAAAGCCTCAAATGAGACTGAGTCACGAAAAATTCATGCGCCTCGAGTACAAGGACGTCACCTTGCTCGGAATGTCCGGGGTGGGCAAGACGACGCTCGCCAACAAGCTGCCCAAGCAGAAATGGTTTCATTACTCCGGAGACTATCGGATCGGCACCAAGTACCTCGAGGAACCTATTCTCGACAATATCAAGAAGCAGGCGATGAAAGTCGACTTTCTCCGAGACTTGCTGCGCAGCGATTCCATTTACATTTGCAGCAACATTAGCGTAAACAACCTGGATCCTATATCCAGCTTTCTCGGCAAGATTGGCAACCCCGATCTCGGTGGACTTTCCGTAGCGGAGTTCAAGCAACGTCAGCGTCTGCATCACGACGCCGAAGTGGGCGCCATGAAAGACGTCGAGTCATTTATTCGCAAAGCAAAAGAAATTTACGGCTATGCCCATTTCATCAATGACGCCGGCGGGAGCGTGTGTGAGCTCGATGACCCGGGCGCGCTGGAAACTCTCGTAAAGCATACGCTGATCATTTATATACGCGCGGACGAAGACATGGAACAACAGCTCATCCAGCGGCAAATCGACAACCCGAAGCCGCTTTATTATCAGGAAGCTTTTCTTGATGAAAAGCTCAGCGAGTACTTGAAAAGCAAAGGTGCAAAAAGTGTGGAAGAGATTGACCCGGACAAGTTCGTGCAGTGGACGTTTCCCAAGCTTGTTGCCCATCGAAGACCGCTCTACGAGGACATCGCGGCCCGCTACGGCTACACCATCGACGCGAGGGAGATCGGTAACGTGCGAAACGAGTCGGACTTTCTTTTGCTGATTCGGGATACCTTGAAGTCGCAGGCCCGGGCCGCCTGAAATCGATGCCCCTCGTCGCCAACACGGCACTGCCCGCCTTCGAGCGTCTGCGCGATGAAGGCCATGAGGTGCTCAGCGTCGAGCGCGCGGAGCACCAGGACATCCGCGAGCTTCACGTGGGTCTTCTCAACATGATGCCGGACGCCGCCCTGGAAGCGACGGAGCGGCAGTTCCTGCGTCTACTTGGATCCAGCAACCGTATCGTCCAGTTCTTCGTTCACCCGTTTACGGTGCGCGGCGTGACGCGAGACGACGCGGCCAGAGAGCATGTGGATCGGTATTACAAGACCTTCGAACAGATCAAATCAGAGGGTCTGGACGCGCTGGTCATCACCGGCGCAAACCCCATGGAGTCGGACATCACCCGGGAGACTTTCTGGGAGGGGCTGCTCGAGGTGATGGCCTGGGCGGGAAAGTACGTCTGCTCCACCTACTGCTCGTGTCTTGCCAGCCACGCGGCGTTCAAGGTCTACCACGGTATCGAGCGCACGCCTTATCGGGAAAAGCTCTGGGGCGTCTACTCGCATCGCGTGGTGCACCGCAATCACCCGTTGGTCAGCGGAATCAACACACGCTTCGAGACGCCGCATTCGCGCTGGAACGACGTACCGTCGGCGAAAATCGAGGCCGCCGGCATGAAGGTCCTGGCGGAAAGCAAAGAGGCCGGCGTTCTCGCGGCGGTGAGCTCGGACCAGTTTCGCTTTCTCTATTTTCAGGGACACCCGGAATACGACGCCAACAGTCTGCTGAAAGAGTACAAACGCGAGGTGATGCGCTTCGTGGAAGGGAAACGTGCAGACTATCCTCCGTTCCCTGAAAATTACATTCGGGCGGAAGCGGCATCGCTGCTCAACGAATATAAGGAAAAGGTCGTTGCTGCCGTGAACCGCGGCCGGTCACCGCCGCCGTTTCCGGAGGCCGGGGCGGAACGCTACGTGGACAACACCTGGACCGACACCGGGAAGGCCGTGTTCAACAACTGGCTGGGCCTCGTCTACCAGATTACCGACCGCGACCGCAGGGTGCCCTATATGAAGGGCGTAGATCCTGATGACCCTTTGGGGCTTGCGGGAAAGAAAGCAAGCACCAGCGTCGCTTGAGGGGAGATAGCTGGTAGACGGTAGAGGGCAGAGGGCGGATCGGGTTCAGGAACCATCACCTGGCGTCCCCATCTACCATATTCCGGAAAGCATTTCCCCGATGGGAACTCATTCCTCGAGCCGTTAAACACGCTCCAAGGCTTGTTCGAGATCCGCAATCAGATCTTCGACGTCTTCCAGCCCGGTAGATAGCCGCACCAGCCCGTCGGTAATACCTACGCGCTTGCGTTCGGCTTTATCCACGTCCGCATGGGTCATGGTGACCGGATGGGTCACCAGCGATTCCACCGAGCCGAGGTTCTCCGCCAGACTCCAAAGCTCGAGCGCGTCCATCAGCCGCTTACCCGCGGCTACGCCCCCCTTGACCTCGAACCAGAGCATCGCGCCAAAACCCGATGCCTGTCGTTTGGCTAATGCATGCTGGGAAAAGGACTCGAGACCCGGGTAACAAACCTGAGCGACCTTGGGGTGGTCATCGAGCATGCGTGCGATGCGCATGGCGCTCGCCGACTGCGCGTCCATGCGCACAGAAAGTGTTTTGCAGCCTTGAAGCGTAAGCCAAGCCACCATCGGTGACATGATGTTGCCGGTGGCGTTCTGCACGAACCTGATCTGCTGGTCCAGGTCGTCGGTTGCGCTCACCACGGCCCCGCCGACGGTCGCGTTGTGACCGTCCAGGTACTTCGTAGTGCTGTGTATAGAGAGATCCGCTCCGAGTTCCAGCGGGCGCTGGTAGTACGGGGTTAGAAAAGTGTTGTCTACGGCGTGGGGAATGCGGTGTTCACTGGCGATTTTCGAGATTGCGGCGATATCGCTGAGCTTCATCGTGGGGTTCGCCGGTGTCTCGGTGAGAATCAGTCGGGTGTTCTTTTTGATGCTTTTGGCTACGGCGTCCGGGTTTGCGGTGTCCGCAAAGGTGAATTCAACGCCGAAACGGGAAAACACTTTTGTACAAAGCCGGTAGGTGCCGCCGTAGGCGACATCCGAAACGACCGCATGGTCGCCGGCGTTGAGCAGGGCCACCATGGTCGCATTTATCGCCGCCATGCCCGTGGAGAAGTTGCAGCAGTCGGCCCCCCGCTCGAGCTTCGCGAGCTTGTGCTCCAGCGCGCGCACGGTGGGGTTCGCGGAGCGAGAGTACGAGTAGCCCTTCTCGAGGTAGCGGTCCACGGACTCCTGCACGTAGGTCGTGGACTGGTGTATCGGTGTAAGTATCGCCCCGGTAACCGGATCCGGCTCCACGCCGGCGTGGATCTGTTCAGTGCTGAAGCCCATGGTCTTCCTCGGTTTATGCTGTTCGAAATGGCCCGGCCGCCTGCTCGGGATGTGGAAAAAATAGCTTCTCAATAACCCGCCAGCGGCGGCCGGCTATTCTAGCAGCCGCGCGCGCCTACCACGCGAGAGAAAGCGGCCAGGCGGCTTCGGGTTTCAGACGTAGTCCAGCGGAAGGGCCGTGGTGTACTTGATGCGCTCCATGGCAAAGCTCGAGCTCACGTCGGAGATATTCGCTTGCTGAATGAGGCGCTTGTAGAACCGGTCGTAGGCGGGAATGTCTGGAACCACCACGCGCATGAGGTAATCGATCTCGCCGCTCATGCGATAAAACTCCACCACCTCCGGAAAATCGACCACCGCCTTAGCGAATTTGTCCAGCCACTCGATGTTGTGCTGGTTGGTGCGCACGGCAACAAAGACGTCGATCCCGAGGTTTAGATGGGCTCGCTCCAAAAGCGCCACTCGCTCGCGGATGACGCCGGATTTTTCCAAGTTCTGGATCCGTCGCCAGCAGGGGGTGGTGCTCAAACCCACCCGCTCGGCAATTTCGGCGGTGGAGAGGGTGGCGTCCGCCTGGAGCTGCATCAGAATCTTACGGTCGATGGCATCCATTAGAAGAAAATATTAATAAACTCGGGCCAACTAGTATAGATCAAAGCGATTTCAGGGCTAAAGTAGACCAAATTGAAAGGATTTTTCCCGATCTTTGGCATATTATTCTAATGTATCCCAACCGCTTCGGAGCCCTCCATGTCCGCGAAGTTCCTTACCCGGCATTTAAACAGCGTGGACGAAACCTATTTCCAGCACCTCGCCCAGGCCATGCGCTTTGCCGGTACCCTGGCCGTTGCCGCGACTGTCTGTTTTGTTCACGCTTTACTGCCGTTTTTGTTCGAACGCACCGGCAGTACCCTGATCGGCAGGCTGTACGATCGGATGGTTCTAAACCGCCGCCGCAAAGACGCCAAAGAGGAAAGGTTCAGCACCTCGGTGTCTGCGCGCTCAGCCTGAACACCGGCGTAGCGAAAAGACAATGCCCGGCACCCGGCGTGCCGGGAGCCCGTCATAATGCAGCCGTGTGGCTGCTGCCTCAGTGAACAAGCGCCACCGACAAGGCGTTAGGCTGTTGGTGCTTAGATTCTTAGGTTGCCGAGGCGGTGACTCCTGAAGCTGCGCGTCGCCCTCTTGATCCTCGTCTGTGCGCCGACGCAATCCGTCGCCGGCGATTTCGAAACCGGTCCCAAAGCCGCAGCCAGCGGCGACTACGACATCGCCCTCGCATTGTGGCACCCCTAGCGGAACCCGGTCATGTAGACGCGCAGTTCAACCTCGGGCTGATGCACGACGATGGAGCCGGCTTGCCGCGCGATCTCGAGACGGCCGCCAGCCGGGTACCGACGGGCTGCCGAGGCCGGTGATCGCACCGCCCAGAGCTACTTAGCCGAAATTTCCGCCAATGTTCAGGGAGTACAACGGAGCTTAGAGAAGGCAGCGCTTGAGGCAGACGCCGCGGCGCAATACAAACCCGGCATCCTTTACGCGTCGGTAAAGGGTGTGCCGCTTGACGACGTTTACGCCACATCCTGGCTGAGCCTCGCACAAACCGGTGGCCAGTCCACAATCAGCATGCTGGAAACCATGGCAAGCAGGATGTCATCCGAGCGCAAGATTCAGGCGGTAGCCTTCACCAAAGCGCTCATGAAAAAATGCGGTTTTAGAGTGGCGAATGGTGAACCGGAATTCACCCCTGCTCGTCGTCTTTATCCAATTCATCCAAAACCCCAAGCTTCCCGTCGAGCACCTGGCGTATGCTATCAAATTCGACGTGTAGCCGGTCCGCCAGCTCGAGCTTCTCCTGCAGCTCTTGTTTTGCATTTTGAATTTCTACTTTCTGCTTGGCGACCTTGTCCGCGAGTACCATTAGCTTTTTGTAGTGTTCAGCGACTTTCGCTTCGTTCTCAGACGATTTTTTGACCCAGTTCGCCCGGGCGGTTTCCACCTGTTTCTTGATGACGACCATGGCAGCCTTCCGGAATTGGGTTCTCCAGCCGGAGATTTCCTGATCGTATCGGCGGCGCTCCGCTTCGGCGAATCGCTGCAACGTCGCTTCGATTTCTGAAAGTGCGATCGAGATGGCGTCGCCAGCCCTGCGTTGTGCTGAGCTTGCGCCCGGGCTGGTTTTCGCTGAGAGCGGCGAAGTGGGTTTTTCCTCTCGTTGGGGAGGATCGCTGAATGCCAAAGCTGGTTGGTTATTCTCTTTATTGGCAGCAACAACGTCGAGAGCCTCATTGAGACGCTCCAATCGGTCGGCCGTATCGGAGTCCTTTATCCCGGATCCCGCGACTCCGTCACCCGCGGTTTCCTCCAGAACTTTTTTATGCTGGCGGCCAATCTCCCTGATGAGGTGTCCGAGATTTTTCCCGAGATACGTGTCGCCCAACGCATCCTCGGATATCTCATCCCCGGTCGAGGTTTGCTCGTCGTCGTGCTTTTCTGGATCGTTATTCACGGAATGTGGTACAGCGCCAATCTTGCAAGAAATATAGACGATTCGGCAGTCGCACGCAGACGTGCCCCTAGACGCCCGCGTTCGTGGAAATTGCGGCAGCGGGCCCGGAAATTTTATCCAGCCCGTAAGGCGAGCGGATAATTCGGGCCGGAACCCGCCTCGGGAGGGCATGCCTTCAGCCGAACCCTGTAAAGACTAGCCAGGTCAACGGGCGTTGACCTGACATAATAACCCCCATTGTCGTCGTGCGTGACCGCTGTCACATGCCATAAGAAGCTAAATCCCAGCCTGAGCCCCGAGGCGAGGTTGGATAGCGCAAAGTTCGGAGCGGGCGGCTGAAAACAGTTGCCCTAGAGAGGATTAACAACGCTTCAGGCGGCTTGTTTAAATCGGCGCTGTTCTTGCCATTTTTTACTTCAGGCCGCTAGATAGAATCATTCCGACAGCTGCGAAAGCACCTCTTCCAATCTGTGCCTGGTGGCGGAATCTATTCTGGAAAGACCCATTGCGAGAGCCATTTCGCGCGCAGGGTCCTCCGCACCGATGGCCACGATCTGTCGCGCCAGCACCGCAAGCTCTTCAAAGCAGATCTCCGAAGCCGAACGGAAATCTTCTTCGCTTAGCGGAGCCCGAAACGCCGACCACTGGTCTGGAGACACGCCGTCCGGCCAGAAAAACATACCGCCAGGATCGGTGGTTGTTTCATAACGCGACGTCGCCAGATCCAGCACGCGATCGCGCAGCTTACGGCCAGTGCGCTTGAAACCATGAACCCGCACGACGCGCTTAACGAGCACGTCGTCCCGCAGTGGGCCCTCGGCTGCAACGATAAAGTCGATCATGCGCTGTACCGCGTCGTCTTGCGCTCGATCGAAAAAATTTTCCGGGTCAATCGGAGAAAGTGTTTCCGTGGGGTCAGAAACTCTGTAGGAATTCGTCACGCCGACGGCCGCTGAATCACCAGCCGTTAACGACCCGCCCTCCAGGCCATCTGCCGTCAGCCTGGTCGCAAACTCTCCCCGGTCAAGATTCTGGCTTTCGCTTGCTGTCAGCAAATTGGCTTGTGAAGCGAACTGCAAATCAGGATCTTGCTCGGCGGGCACCGGAAACGGCTCGTGAAGCGACGCGGCGTTCTCCGCTTCCGCCTCTGCTCGGGCCCGTTCCAACAGAGTGTTGAGACTGGAATCCAGCTTGTCCGCTGCGCCTTTGTGATCGATCCACCAATCAATGGACCAGATGCGCAGGATATTCCATCCGACTCGACCCAGTATTTCCTCCCGGAGCTTGTCGCGGTCGCGGGCTGTGGCCGAGCAATGATAGTTCTCTCCGTCGCATTCTATTCCCGCCAGGTAGCGGCCAGGACTGTCGGGATGAACGACGCCGATACCTATTCGAAAGGCTGAGACTCCGATCTGCGGGTGCACAACCCAGCCGCGCTCAGACAATGAACGCGCAACCGCACTCTCGAGCGATGACGCGTACTCACCGACGGATCCGTAGATCGATTCGGCCAGAGATCTTGACCCGCGTTCCGCAAACTGTAGAAAATTTTTGAAGTCTTTTACTCCGGCACCCCGGGTCCTTGAAAGATCGATTTGCTCCGAGCGCAAGGTGGTGAATACCAAAAGTTCACTGCGTGCGCGCGTGATCGCGACGTTGAGACGCCGTTCGCCTCCTTCCCGGTTTAACGGCCCAAAGTTCATGCTGATGTGGCCATCGATATCGGGCCCAAAAGTTACGGAAAATAGAATTACATCGCGCTCGTCTCCCTGAACGCTTTCCAGATTCTTGACAAAAAGCGCCTCGAACTGGTCGTCGGAGAAGTACCGCTCGATCGACGAGTCTTTGATTCTTTCCTCATCAAGCAAATCTTCAATCAGTCGCTGCTGTTCAACGTTGAAGGTAACTACACCGATCGAACGCTTTGAGGCGGCGAATGAGGGATTTTTCAGCCGCTGGACCACGGCCGCAACCACGGTCTTCGCTTCAACGCGATTAGTGCGCGTGCCTCCCCGTCCGTACACGCCGTCGGGCACATGGATGCGCCGTACCGCTCTGTCAAATGTAAACGGCGACGGAAAGGTGATCAGTTCGCCTGCGTAATAGCGATGGTTTGAGAACGCAATTAAGCTTTCATGCTCGCTTCTGTAGTGCCATGCCAGATTTTGCGCCGGAAGGCCCGCACCCAAACACTCGTCCAATATGCTTTGCAGATCTCCCTCGAATTCATCACTTTCGTCCGATTCGTCGTCGGATCTGCTGAAGAAGCTCGTTGGCGGTAACTGCTTGGGATCCCCGACCACGATGGTCTGCTTTCCTCTAGCGATCGCGCCGACCGCGTCCCACACCGTAATCTGCGAGGCCTCATCGAAAATCACCAGGTCAAAAATAGATTGATCCGGGGTCAGATATTGA
>Ga0224497_10001283_pt1 | contig 16172 bp, 12 predicted proteins | sample SF_Jul11_sed_USG_4_FD_167970 | JGI IMG/M metagenome (GOLD analysis project Ga0224497, IMG submission 167970) | Sediment microbial communities from San Francisco Bay, California, United States - SF_Jul11_sed_USGS_13 | ecosystem: Environmental > Aquatic > Marine > Sediment | place: USA... | reverse complement strand
TCGAGCGCTTAGGATTTGCGGCGTCAGGTTGCACATGCCGCCTGTCGGGCCGTCCGGCAAGCGATCGACGACAGTGACGTTCCAGGCATCGCCCAGCCCCGTGTTTTGAATATCGAGACCAAACTGTCCCCACTGCCCGAGATTGAGCGACAGGCCGAGCGTCGCCGGGCCAGTCTTCGTCATGACGAGATCGGGTGCAGCGATCGTCAGCGGTGGCGTGATCCCCCATTCGCCCGGCAGGGGCTCGTAGAAAACACCGTCAATGAGGCGCCCGAATTCCCATTTGGCCGTGTTGATGAACTGCGTGCCCACGCTGTTTGCAGGCGTGCTATCGAGCACGACCGTGAGCTCGATAATGATCTGTTCGCCAGCAGGGACGATCGGGAAACCATCAAACGTCAGCAGTCCGCCGACATTCGTGAAGTTATGCTGTACCGGTAGCCCGGAGCTTTCCCAATAGGCGATGTGACTGACGTAATCGAGATCCGCGCCAGTCGCATTCAGGTCGTCTGTGAGAGCGATGCTGTGAAGATCGTTCAGTGAGCCTTGGGCATTAATGACCGTGCCGGTTCCGGCATCGAACAGCACCGGCATCGTAAGTGTGTACGTGAACGGCACGCCTATCGCAGCAGTCGTTTGACCGGCGGGGTTCTGCTTATCGATCTTCTCGACGGGAATGAGCAAGTTGTAGCAACCCTGCTGAACCGACGAGGAGGCGCCGTTCACGAACCAAACGATGTGATCGAGAACGGTGGCGCACGACATTTGGCCCGTGTGCACGACGTTGTCGAAGACGAGGAGCCATCGATCCGGGTTCTGACCAGGCTGCGTAAAGAAACTGAAGTTCGTGTTGATCGGATTGGATGCTGGATAATTTCTGATTGTGCAGTTCTGATCGATCTGCAACTGAGACGGTGCGATATCACCCGCAGCACCATCGAGCACACCACCGAAATCGGAGCAATCCTGTGCCTGGGCCGGTAGCGATGCGAGCGTCAACAACATCAACGCAAGTGGAATGCTGATCCACCGGCGGCCCAGTAGCGCGTTGATCGAACTCGTAGTGGTCATGAGCACGCGTAGCACCAACGAAGAAGGCTATGAGCGCTCGCACTCCCACATACGCAAGAGGCTGCGGATTTCGGCGCCGGAAAACTCATTGGCCGTGCGTATCCTCGTCTGTCAGTGGCAATGACGCGTCACGCGAAATAAGACCAACCCAATCATGCGATTTGATTCGGGCAGTCCCACGATCCTAGGGCTTGCAGCCCCTTAGACTGGTGACTTTGCGTCGCCACCTTTCGGTGGTTTTGCCGTTGTTTCTTCCGAATAGATGTCAAACTATCCCGCACTATGTGATGTGAAAAAGGTGCGCTGGGTCACATGTTTCGGTTCGCTATTTCTTGTCGCTTCAGAAGACGACTCGACGATGAAAGCAGTGACGAAGTCCACAAATAAAGCGCCCTCAGGGGCGTGCTGGCGCACATTTGTCTTACGGGAACGCAGTTAGACCTGTCGCAGAGTAGCGACTAACCGGGACGTATTGTTCTTCCCGTTATTATGTCCATATTGGAGCGCAGTTAAGCAGCCGGCAGGAAGTCGATCGGATAGAAGATTGTGATTGCCGGAATGTTGTCCTTCGCTCCAAAGTCGAACGTCAACACGCGATCGACGACCTGCTGCTCGAGTACTGGGGCGCCCATATCGGACGCCTGGACCTCGCAGAATGACACGCTGCCATCCGGCTCGATCGTCAAACGCAGCACGACCTGGCCGCGAAGCGTAGGGTCGTTACGAAGCTCGCGATTGTAGAGTCGATATAGCGCGGACTTGTAGCGATCGAACACAATCTGGATTTCTTCGTCCGTTCGACCAGCAGCGGCGCTGCCGCCAGCCAACGGACGATCCGCCGTACCCGTGCCGCCGATTGAGCTCGCCACGCGGGTCAGCGCCACGCCGCCAATCTGGTCGCCACCCGCACCGCCGCCGCCCACGTCGCGACTCAACGATGCGAGGTTGATTCCACCGCTCGAGCCCGGCTCATTGGTCGTGACCATGGCGCGCTCGGTTCGACCGATCGCGGCATCGCCGGCATCGTTAATTTGCGCGGCGGCGCCGAGCTGTGCCGAGGGCCGGCTGCTCGCAAGATTCGCGAAATTGTCTCTGAACGCGAGTATGCCCGTCGCCCGCGGACTATCCTCGATGGGCGCAGGCTCTTCCGCCACAGTCGGCGCTGGCGTGTCTTGGACGTCGGGCGTCTCGATGGGCGTCTCCTGAGCGAGAACCGGCTCTTCTTCGTCGATCAGAGGTTCTTCGGCGAGCTCAGGCTCAGCCAGCTCCGGCTCAGGCAGCGGCTGGGGCTCGACAGGCGGAATCGGCTGCGGTTCTTCCCGAATGAGCTCGGCGAACCGCTCCGGCACCTCGTAGCTCTGGTCGCGCTGCAAAATCGGGATATCGATAAGCGGTATGACTATCCCGAGCAAGAGGCAGATCAGCAACGACGTCGCTAGAGACTTTCGAAACCGTATATCGTCATCGCCGCGATGCGCCCAAGGCATAACCATCGGGGGATGGGCCGACTCATCAAGCTCCCGCTCGACGAGCCACTCGGCCTCGCGCTCCTCTTCGAGAATCTGCAGCTCGAGCAGATCGTCCTCGAGGATATCGATGACGTCCTGCCCTTCCTTGATACCTTCGAGCAGAGATTCACGCCGAGTCTGAATCGTCTCGATTTCCTGGTGAAATCGCTCGATCCTTGCTCGGGCACTGCGGATGTGATCGCTCGCCGCGGGGGTTCCGCTCAGCTCGCCCCAGAAGATTTCAGCCGCACCACTATCGCTCAGCTTGTCCAGACTTGCGCAGATATGCTCGAGCAAATCGAACTGTTCTACCTGTTGCGCGCGCTCCTCCAGCTCGAGATCGATCTTGCGAAGATCCCGCTCGAGCTCGGTCAAGCGCTCGCTGGCTTGATCGATCTTCGCCCGGACGGGCCGCTGCTCTTCAGATATTACCGAGCTCATCGAATACGCTCGCTGCTAGGCTTCCGCGACGGCTGGCGCCTTTTGGATCACGGCGAGCGAGATCCGGGTATAGCCCTGACCCGTGCACGTCGACATGATCTTCTTGATGATGTCGAACGGAATAGATTTGTCGGCCAGAATGGTTATCTCTTGGCTATCAGCAGCGGCCAACGTGCTCGGACCTATGATGCTGGCCCTGATGGCTTCGAGCCGGCCCGTAATGGGCTCGATCTCGCTGCCCGTCATCGCAGCGATATCCGCCGTGCGCACGACCGCTTCGCCCTGTACGACTACGCTCTCCGGACTCACGAAAATCACGACGGTCTCACGTGGTCGCGATTCGACAACCGACTCGGGAAGCACGACCTCGTTCGGTGTATCGAGCACCTCTGACTGTCCCGAATTCACAAGCAAGAAGAAGACCAGAATCGTGAATACGTCCATCAACGACGTTAGATTCATCTTTGTCAAAGCAGTCCGATTGCGTGACATGCGCTTAATGCGGCGCGTATTCTTCACGGTGCCTCTCCAATTGAAATATTGGGGAATAGAGCCACCCGGATGGGCTCCTCGCTCTCGTCCTCTGCAGGGATCTCGGCGCTTCGCGTGAAATCCATCGTTTGAATCAAATAATCGTACGGAATATCCCGCTCGAGTAAGACGGAGGCAGCCTCTAGTTCCGGATTGTCACGTTTGAGCGACAACATGTACTCCGATAGCGTGTCGAAGTCGTACTCCTCATCGACGTTCGGGATGGCGGCGATGATGGCCGTCCCGTTGCTAATCTCCAGACCCTCCTCCCGCACGATTACTTCGACGCGAAATGCGGGCGTCTCCGAAGCCGCTCCTCCGGTAGAGCTCGGCAACGTCAGCTCGACGATCGTGATTCGCGAAAACACGGCCGTTATCAAGAGGAACGGAACGAGCACCACCATGAGATTCAAGAACGTGGTGACTTCCAGCTCCATCGGCTGCTTGTTGCGTAACCGGTAATGGTGTCGCCTGGCCATGATGAATCGTGTGTATTACGCGTGTGAACTACGCGGTCGCCTGTGCTTCTGCTGCTTCTGCGGCACGCCTGGCTTTGCCTGACAGCACATTGAGCGTTTTCACAGACGCCATCTCCAGGCTGTCGACAATCTGACCAGTCTTGGTGGTTAAGATGACGTGCGTCACGAGCAGCGGAATCGCAACCATCAAGCCGAATGCCGTCGTATTCATGGCAACCGAAATGCTGGCAGACAGCAGATCGGCTTTCTCTGCCGGATTTGCGTTAGCGACGGCAGTAAACGCCTGTATCAGGCCCATGATCGTTCCGAGAAGCCCGAGTAGCGTCGCAACGTTGGAGGACAGCGCAACGTACGGCGTGCGTTTTTCGAGCTGAGGAATGATCTCCATCATGCTCTCCTCCATGGCGATCTCGATATCTTCTCTACGTCGAACGGCGCCCTGGCGTGCCAGCCCCATGCTCAGCACCTTCGAGATCGAAGACTCGTCCTCATCGGTCATTTTCCTCGCTTCATCGAACTTGCCCTTCAAGAGCAGCGGCTGGACTTGTTCCCACACACTTTGATTCTTGTTGGTCACTAGCGTCAGCGTGACGTAGCGCTCGACAGCAATCGCAACGCCGATAGCGAACACCAACAAGATCGGGTACATGAAGAGTCCGCCCGTTGAGAAAAAAGCTACGATTGAGTACATAACGTTCATCGCAAAACCCTCTATTAAACATAGTGTCTCGAACGACACTCCGGACAAGCGCACAGACTATTTGCAAGGCGCATCCGGTTATGTGATTCGGTGCACGTTCGCCAGAAATTGTGGTCAGAGAGACGTAAGAAAGCGCGACTACGCTACGGTCAGCTACGTTATGGTGAGTCGAGCGGACGCAAAATCGTGCGCGCGCTCAGCCTCCCACCCCGGATCGGAGCTCGTAGTAATGAACCTCGCGAAGGAAGACCTCCTTGTCCACGGGTCTTGCACGATCGTCGATCGCATCTGTGACCCCTAGGCCGTCGCCGATCTCAGAGCTCTTCCAAGGCACGATCACCAGCGACTTCGGCGCCTCCTCGTTGCCGAGAATCGACATACCCGCAAGCGTTTTCGGTGCGCCAGAATCCTGAGGTGTCACGGCCTCGGCTTCCGCGCCTTGCTCGTTGTCCTGCGACTGATCCGAACGCTGTGCTTCGTCGGACTCTTGTGCAGTGATCGTTCCATCACCCTGTGCGGATTGCTGGGCAACTGCCGCGCTCGCACCAAAACTCAGCAATACAGCCACGATTAGAAACTTCAGCATATCGCGTCCTCCTATGGCCCTATCCGGTTGCGAATATCGGCAACCCAAATGGCTACCTCCGGGTCTTCTGCGACAGCCTGCAGATAGGCCTCGTAATGCTCGAGCGCACAGCCCAAATCGGCGAGGTAGAGATCGCACAACACGCCTAGATTACGCCGCGCGTAATGAAAACCCGGATGGACGGCCAGTGCCTGCTCATAGCTCGCACGCGCCTCCTCGAACCGCCCGGTCATGCGAAAAACGATACCGATCTCGTTGTGCGCAATCGGATGATCCGGCGCGAGCGCCAGTGCCTGGAGTAGCGCCTTCTCGGCTGCCTCGAGATCGCCCTTTCTGCCGTAGGCGATACCGAGCCCGATATACGGCGCCGTAATCTCCGGCGCAATCTCAGTGATGTCGAGTAGCATGGCGATGCCTTGCTCGTAACGTTCCTGTCTCAGGACTTGTAACGCAGCCTGATAGTCGGCCCGTGCTTCGCCGCTGATTCTGAGCTGCTCGGTTATCGTGAACCCGGACTCGTCTGTCTCGATCTCCGGATAGTCTCGCCGTGATCGCTCACGTGGTGTTTCTACCGCGCTGTCGGCCCGTTGCTGCCCTTCGCTGGATGGCCTCGAGGTCGCTGTGGTGCTCGAACAACCGGCGATGGCCATGAGGAAAACCGTCGCAGCTGCCGCGTAGGCGCCGGGACGCAGTTGCGCACGCAGATCAGCGAATCGAGACATCATTACCGTTCTCCGTCGACGCAATGAGGTCCTGTGGGCTGGTGCGTGCGGCTTGCTCCTGCGACGCCCTGCCTGTAGACGCAGACGGTTCGCCGCTCGGAAGCGCCGCTGCATCGGCTTCTGCTGCATCGAGAATCGCACGGGGCGATCGATACGCATACGTGTCAATAGCACCGATGAACCCCGTGCTGATCTCGGCCTTCGCGTAACGCCCAGGCATCAGCGCGGCGAGGCGTTGCAGGCTCTTACTCACCCAGTCGTTATAGAGACCAGCAGCAATCAACTCGAAGTTCGCCTCGTGAACTTCAATCGCCTGTTCCTCGAAGGGGAATGCCTCCTCCTCGAGAGCCAACTCGTACTCGACGAGCGCTGCCGGTTCCAGGTCGGTCGGGCGCTCAGAACTCAGTAAAGCCACACTGAAATCGAAGTAGATCTCCGCGATGTAGAACGTCGCGGCAGCAGTAACCTCACCGATTGCGTAGTTAACGAGACCCTCATATGCTGCGAGCGCTGTGTCCATTCGGCGCTGCTTTTCAGCCAGGCTCTGCTCGAACGGCTGCACAAGCTCGACCTCGATAAACGACTCATATAGCTGCTCTGTCAAGACCAGTGCTGATTGTGCAGCGAGATAACGACTGCGATCAGTCCGACTCGTACCCGCTGCCGCATCGACGGCGACGATTTCCTCGAGCGTTGCGTGATAGCTGACGAGGTCGTCCCTGGATTCGTAAAGTCCGGCTACTGTGTATCGCGTCTCCTGCGCAATATCGAGAGGCTCCGGAAATTCGGCAACGTAACGCTCATAGACGTCGAGGGCGCTATCGATACTCGACGCCTCCTCGTACAGCTCACCGGCCAACAACATCGCTTCGCCGCGAAGCACGGGATCGTCTGTCTCTGCCGCCACGCGCTCGTACTCGGATGCAGACCGCTCCGACTGCCCGTCGCTGCGATAGACCGACGCGAGCTGCTTGGTAACTTCGTGCTGGAGTTCGTGATCGGGGAACGCGCCGCGGAAAGCCTCCAAGACCGACGCGGCCCGCGGCCAATCCTCGATACGGATCAGTGCCGCTGCGGCATCGTATTCTGCAGCCGGACGAATCTGCGACGTTGGCGTGACACGCTTGACTCTCAAGAAATGATCCGCCGCCGCTTGGTAGTCCTCGAGAACATTCGCCGCCTCGCCCTGCTTATAGATAGATGCCGCGAGATTCTCGATGAGCGAATCCTTGGATTCGTCATCCTCCGCGGTAAGCTCGAGCACACGCTGATAGGCCGGCTCCGCGCCCGGAAAGTCTTCGAGCTCGAATGAAGAATGCGCGACAACAGTCCAAGCGGACCGGCGTAAACCAACCTCAGAATCGGGATAGGTCTCGATTAACTGCTGTGCGGCCGCAATGCCGGCCACATAGTCCTGCATCTCGTAGAGGTCGTCAGCCGCAGCGCCCAACACCGCAGGCGCGTACTCATGCCCTGGAAACGTTTCGGCAAATCGCAATGAGCTCGTCACCGTGGCCCGCCGCACGGTTGAGAACTGGAACTCACTGGCCCGCTCCAGATTTTCTCGATGTGCGAATACGGCAGCGTAACCTGCAGCCGCTGACTGGTCGTGTTCGGGATAGTCGTAAGCCGTACGCTCGTATTCCGTAGCGGCGACGCCGAAGTTCTCATTTTCGAGGAGAAGATCGGCCAGCCGGTAGTTTATCGACGGTGACTCGGCCTCTTGCGGGAACGATGTCAAGAATTCTCTATACCAGGAAGACGCCTCGTCGAAATTGGCAGGCTTCTCTTCAGCGAGAGTTTCCTCCTGATAGAGCGCGTGATAGTGACCCGCAAGATCCGTCAGGTTTGTCTTGAGATAATCGAGAACTTCGGGATTGTCGGCCGTATCGAAATGATGCCAATACTCTGATCGGAGCCCGTATCGAGTAGCGAAATCTTTCTTCGCCTCGACAACCAGGATCGGAAACCCACCCTCGGCATAGATCTCCGCGACACGCATGCTGAATCTCGGCGCGACGCGGTGAAACGGATTCAACTCGACGAAGGCAGAATAGACAGCGGCGGCATCCTGGTATCGAAGCTTCGTGAGATAGAACTCACCGAGATTCGAGTAGATACGATCCTCGAAGCTTCGGTTGCCGTATTCACCAAAATACTCATTGACGACCTCGGGACCACCGAGATTCGAAAAACTCAGACTGATGACGCGGTAGGTATCGGCCACGCGCCGTTCGTCATCCTCGGCGTGTGCTTCATCGAAGTCGTAGCCGATAGACTGTTTGTAGTCGAGCAGCGCGATGTATTGATGCAGAGCCTCCTCGTAGAGCTCCTGCTTGTACAGCGACCAGCCCAGCTTGTAGAGGCCAAGCTCATGATAGGTGGACGCCGGCCCCATGGCTATCACGGCGGCGTAAGCTTCCTCGGCTGCGAAGTACTGCTTGCGCGTGAACAGAAACTCGCCGCGTCGAAAATGAACCTCATCGAGATATCTGGAGTAGCCGAAAGCCCCAGTGAGGCGCTCCATGACGGCCATCGCCTCCTCCGGCTGCCCGATCTCATCGTAGGCGCGCGCCATCTGATACAGGACCTGATCATTTCGCTCGTAGAGTGGGTACTCTTCGAGAATTCGCTGATAAATCGAGATGGCTTCGAGCGGCCCGGCGAGTGACGGATCGGCCACCCCATCAGGAAGCTCCAGGCTCGGTGCGTCGGTTGCAGCCGCAAAGCTGTTTTGGCCAGTCGTCCTATTCTCGAATTCCTGATCGGATTCGGCAAAACCCGAAGCGCTGATGTTCTCGGCGGGCGTATCCGGCACGCTCCCATTAGCCGGCGGCCGAAGCGCCGACTCAGGCGGCGCGAGTGCAGGTGCGGGCGCAGTAGACGCCGTGCGTGAGTTCGAGGCAAGCACTTCAGGCGGCACATCAGCCGACATCTCCACAATGTCGGCGGTTCCCGTCAGTCCGTAGGCGTTCTCGATCTGAAGATCGGCAAGACGACGCAGCGCCTCAGGCGTCATCACACCCTCTGGCGTTTCGTCCAAGAAGCGCCGGTAACTATCCATCGCTCGCTCGAGGCTGTCCTCGACCGTCACCTCATCGACGTCGGCTTCGATATCATGGAGACGCGCTAAGGTTTCTCGATCGGGATTGCTCGCACAGGACGCGAGCAAGACCATCGATGCAGCCGGCACCGCGTGGCGCAGAAATCTCACTCTTGCACCCGACTCGTTTGCGCCGCTGTGGCTCGATCGTAGCTATCTGCAAGCGCGTAACGTGCTTGGTTTTGATAGTTCTCGAGGCGATCGCGGCGCGCTACGAGCTCGCTGATAGCGACGAGCTCGAGCAAGCGTCCCTGGCGAGCCATCAGCAGACCGACCTTCGCCGAGGCTTCACTAACGCGCGTGCGCAAGCGACGAATAGGAATCTCATAGCCCTCGTAACTGTGCACCGCCGCCTGCCGAACACGGACGAACGACTCGTACTGAGCCGTCATAACGTCCATCGCACTCTGAAGCTCGTTCAAATGTTTGCCGAACTCCGTGAGCCGGTCGTGATATGCAGTCGTGACTGTCCAAGTCAGCAATCCCTGCAAGCGCCGAGCCCGCTCTCTAAGGGCAACGGCTTGCGGGCTACTATCATCGCCCAAACTCTGCTCGATACGATTGAGCTGCTCGTTTATCCGGCGCTCCTCCATCGTTGCCAGAAACTCGGGCCGAGGCGCGATGAGAAGACTCTGCATACGCTGCTCGAGCAGCGTGTGCTGCTCTTGCCTCAAACGAATCCTCGAATCCAACTCTCTGAACTGCTGATCGATATCGGGCAAGAGCGGCTCATAGTACTGCTTGCGAATCTCGATCATGTCCTCGAACGCATCGAAGCTGCTCTGCCACGATTGCAGCTTTGCTCGTAGATCTTCGAGGTCGAGATAATTCTGCAGCGAGGTGTGGAAATCGTGGGAAGCGAGCAGCTCCATCAGATAATAGGTTTCAGGTGTCTCGGGAAGCGACCGAAGCTGGATAACCCAGTCCTTGTTTTGCCTGATTTCCTCTCGGATCAGCGCCTGCAAGAATTTTCCTTCCCGAATACTCCCGATCGAGGCATCGAGCTTGCGTAGCTCTTCGCTGAACGCATCCAGGGCCTGTCCGTACAGAACCGCGGAACGACCATGAATGCTCAACTGACCGTAGGCGTAAGGCAACGCCAGCATGGCCTCCTGAACAGACGGATCGGTGGAGTCCCGCTCTGCGAGGATGCTCCAGGGCACGATGGCCCGCTCGAAATTTTCAGCGTAGAACGCAGCCCACCCCGCGCTCAGCAACGCCTGATTCGACAGTGGACCTTCCAGACGCACGCGATCTAATGAACGGATTGCATCCGTATAGCGGTCAGACTCGAGCAAAAGCGTACCCAGGACGAGGTTTGATTTGTCCCGAATCGATGGCGCACCGGGCTCGGCCGTGCCGAGTTGACCGGCGCGATCGAGCTGCTGAAGCGCATCCGCCTCGTGCCCGCCCTGCAGCATCGCGATCCCGAGGTTATAAGCGGCAAAGCTCTCGAGAGTATCGGACCCTTGCAGGCCCCTTAACACTTCAGCAGCCTCCTCGGAGCGATCAGTCGCCAGATAGATATTGGCGCGCAGAAACTCGACATCGTCCTCGATCTCATCGGGAACGTCGCCTTCGATTCTGCCAAGAGCATTCAGGGCATCGTCGAGCTGATCCTTCTGAAAATGAATTCGGGCGAGACGGAACGCGGCTTCGTTACGAACGATGTCCTCGACGTCTCCCTCGAGCACTGCTGTAATCGCACGGCCCGCGCGATGGTGCATTCGATAGCTCAGCTCGAAGTCACCGACAGAGAACTCTGCATCGCCGACATGGATATGCAACGTGTCTAGCGCGGGCTCGTCGAGCCCATAGTACTGACCGAGCTCAGCATCGAGCCGTTCTAGCGCTTCGAAAAACTGGCTCTGATTCGCGTAGAACAGCGCTTCTCCGAAGTAGAGATCGCTGAGCCCGTCCTCAGCAGCATCCGCCGAGAACGAAATCACGAAACTGAACGCGACCAGCGCTGAAGCAGCGCGAATCATTGCCTACCATTCCCCGAGTTGGATTGCTGCCTGGCCGGAGCCCGGCCCAGCCACTGTCAGGCCGATCAGGCGCGGATCGATACCTTTATTGAAGGAGAAACTTTCAGTTTCACTGAAGTCTGAGCCGCTCTGCGACTTGCCGGCTACCGAGACCGTCATCTCGTGCATCCCGGTTGTTACATTACCCGTATAGATACGCTGGACACCACCATCCTGCAGAGCCTCGAGCTCCTTGAAGCTATAGATATAATGCGCGACGGCCTCGCCATCGATTTGTATGCGCACCGCATCGAGCCGGAGCGTTTCGCCGGAGGCCAACGAAACGAAAACGGCCAGTTGCGTGTTCGACGGATAAAGCAGCCGCTCTTCCAACGTGCTGAGCTCGGCGGCGATACCGAGAACGTCCGACTTGATCTCCTGCACTTGCCCGTCGAGGCTTCTCATTTCCTCTCCAGACAGCTCTTGTGCCCAGCCCGGTGACCAACAGAACACGCCTATCGAGATGACTAATACGACTCGGATGAGTTTCGGCATTTCTGATCGCTCTGATTAACTATGAGGTATGTGCTAGGTGTACGGCACTCCTGCTCGCGCGTTCGGCCGATACAACGATCGGCACAATCGCGAGCTAGAGTAAGTTTTGACGAAATGCTGAACGTAGTGTGTGAACCACGCCTCAGATCCGCCCCATAGGACGCGAGCAGCTGCGGACGGACTTAACGTAACGTCAATGGCGATGACTTTTAGAAGACGTTTCTGATCGCCAAGGGCGACGTGCAACGTGAGCAGACCGCCGACCGAGATGGGTATTTACGCGAGGAAACGCGAGTGCATTACAACTCGAGAGCCGATCGGTTTCCTAGCTAAAGAAGCGCGCGCAACGATAATGCAACGCACTATAGACTGAATCAACGATCGAACCGAACGCGCTGACGCGCAGACCACTATGGGCCTGCGCGCCACCGCAAGAACGCTTCACGCTCGAACGACTCGACCGCGAAGGCGGTCGAAAGTTTCAGAGCGTCCTATCTACGACCTGACCGCCGAAATAGACATCGGCGATCCGGCGCGTGTTTCTGATGTCTTCGATCGGGTTCGCCTCGAGCACGATGAAATCGGCGTACTTGCCGGGCTCGATCGTGCCGGCATCTTCGATCCCCACGACATCCGCGCCAACGCTGGTTGCCGAGACGAGCACATCGGCCGGCGACATACCGGCAACAACCATGTCTTCCATCTCGATATGCGCACCCCAGTAAACGTTGCCGTCAGTACCCATCGCGATCCGCATCCCGGCGTCGTCTAACCGAGCCAGGTTGCGCGCCTGAATACCGTAGGCCTCCTGGGCGTCGGTATCCATGACATTTCCGGCCTGTACCGCAGCGAGCTCATCCGCCGGCATCAAACCCTCGAGCCAGCTCAAATCTGTCGGCACGCCGCGCTCGGGCAAGTTCGGAATCATGATGAGCTCCGGATGCGCCCGCACGGCCTCGACGAACTCATCGTCGATATCGCGATCGCGAACGCCATGCGCGAGCACATCGACGCCCGCTGCGACGAGATCCTTCCCATCCTCGAGCGTGAAGATGTGCGCAGCAACCCTGAGACCATACAGATGAGCCTCGTCGATGATTGCCGCGAAGAGCTCAGGCGTGATCTTCGGATACTGACCGTCGCGATCGTCGACCCAGACTTTGATGATGTCGACACGACGAGCCGCTTCAGTGCGTACGGCCTCGCGGGCCTCGTCCGTCGTATCGACCCAATGGGGTTCCGTCGGGCGACCTGGCTCCGGCCGACTGATACCACGACCGGCCGTGCGGAATCGCGCAGCCATCGGCGGAGGATTGTCGCGCAAAGCCAGTAGCTCATCATACGCATCGCGCCCCATGCTCAGCGCCGCGCTGACGCCCATGACTGCACGTCGCTGCATATCTTGTGTCAAGCCCTCCACCGACAACGTGGTATGCACGTGCGAATCGATGATCATCGGCATGACTGTCATACCACTCAAGTCCACTTCGGCCGCGCCGGCAGGTGCGCTGACCGAACCCGCTGCGCCGACGGCCGTAAACTCGCCGTTATCGACGACGAAGGTCGCGTTCTCGATTACGTTACCGTTACCGACGATCACTCGCGCGCCCGTGTAGGCCGTTGCCGTCGAAGCAGGCGGCGGTGGCGCTGTTTCCTGCATCGGCTCTGGCTCGGTGGCCGGCTGACCGCATGCGACCAGCAGCAAACTCAACGCCATCAACACGGACGCTTCGGCAGCTGCGCGATAACTCGTCGTCACTCTATTCATGCCAATCTCCGTTCTTATCCAGTCAGACTCCGCGCACGATCTCAGACTTTCGGCGAGAGAGTGCGCATCCTATTAGGCAATACCTAAGGCATCATTGCCGGAAACCGCGGCTTGAAACCGTTGCGGTTCGGCATTTGCACCTGCATCAGCGTCTCGGCATTCATAACCGTGTCTTCGTCAATGATGTCGTTGATCGCGAGCAGATAGGCCGTGAGCGCGTAAACCTGATCGTCCGTGAGCGTACGCGGCGTATACAGCGGCATCTGCCGGCGCGTGAAGTCGAACAACGTCGTCGCACTCGCCCAGAAATTCTTGATCCTCTTGGGCGTGTCGATACCATTCGTCAAGGGATCACCGCCTACGACCGGTGCCGCGAGACCGCCCTCGCCGTTGACGCCGTGGCAGGCCGCACACTGCTGCGCATAGATCACCGCCCCCTCTGCGGCCGTGCCGCGGCCGGATGGCAGATTCGCCCCGCTCGGAAAAACGGTGATGTCCCAGGCGGCGACGTCTGCCTCGCGGATCGGAATGCCGAGCCCGGGGCCTTGTGCCGATGCGGCGAACGCGGCCGAGGCAAGCACGACAAGCGTTGCGAGTCGTTGCGTACTACGCATAGACATTCGTCACCTCCCCGTCCTCACCGACGCGCCAGCTCGTCGGCCCGTTGTAGTGCTGGCTCGGAAACGCGAACGGGCTCCGCGGCACTCTGCTCGCTTCGCCTCGCCGCGAGATGAGCTCGGCGCGCGTCGGCTGCACGTTGCCGGCCTCGTCCCAGGCGCGACTCTGCAACACGGCCGGGCCGCCGTCCCAACGCCACGGCGCGCGGAAACGCGTGAACGCCTTCGGCAGCACCGGATCCTGTAACGCGGCTTCAGCCCAGCTCTGGCCACCGTCAGCGGAGACCATGACCCGCGCGATACGACCGTTGGCCGAGTACGCGACGCCGGAGATCTCATAGAGACCCGCGCCGCTCAGGGCGAGGCCAGGCGACGGATGAGTAATGAAGGATTTCACCTCTTGCAGGAAGTAGTAGCTGTACGCCGAGCCGTCCGGCAATATCGGCGTGTAGGTGCGCGCTTCGTAGAAACCCAGGGCCGGCTCGTCGGTCAGCTCGATGCGCCGCAACCATTTGACGTTCATGTTGCCTTCCCAGCCCGGTAGCAATAACCGCATCGGATAGCCGTTTCCAGGCATGATCCGCTCGCCGTTCTGATACAGCGCGATCATCGCATCGTCGAGCGCCTTGTGCAGCGGCACGCTGCGGTGCAGAGCCGAAGCATCGGCGCCCTCGGCAATGAACCACTTCGCACGCGGGTCGATGCCGGTTTCCTCGAGCAACGTCGACAGAAGGACTCCCGTGTATTCGGCACAAGAAACGAGTCCGTGGATCTCTTGCGCCGTGTTCTGCAAAGGCTCGGGCGACCACAGCGCCGCGCTGTTGCCGCCACACTCGAGGAATGTCATGCGCGAGACCATCGGATAGCGCGCGAGCGCATCGAGCGTGAACACGAGCGGACGCTCGACGAGGCCATGAATGACGAGTTTGTGCGCGGAAGGGTCGATATCCGGGTTGCCCGTGTGCGAGATCACAAAATGCAGACCGTTCGGCGTGAATGTGCCATTGATGAGGTGATGCGGCGTGCGCCCGTGTTGCGTACGAGGCTCCGCATTCGGGTTGCTCAGAATACGCGCCACGCCGCTCTCGAAACGCGACGGCGTTCCATAGGCCTGGACCCGATTGCCGATCCCGCGGCTCCACGGGTCGTCGACGAGCTGCTGCGCTGCGGCCGAGTTGCCGATCGTGTAGCCGGTCATCGCCGTTGCGAGCGCGGCCCCACCCTTAAAAAATGCCCGCCGGTCGAACAGACCATTGGCCGCTGCGGGCTTTAGGCCTTCCCTATCGAGTATCGAGTGCTTCTTGGTCACGCCGGTCCCCCCGTATTATTTTCGGCGGCATTCTCCTCGTCTACGTTACCACAGGCGGTGAAAATGTCACCGGCCGCTGCGGCTCGATGCCGCGCCGGAATGGCTATGGCCTGCCAGTCCCATCAGCACCCAGATGCGGTCGGCGGCGGCAGCGTGCGTTTCGGCCCGAATGCGGGCACTATCTGTGCGAACATCGGCGGAATTGCTCGAGGTCGAGCGGTCGCCGGACTGGCCTGAAGGATCTGGACGTGGACTTAGTCGCCTTCTTTTACACAGATGTCATCCCGGTCGGGCTCTGGGTCGTCATGCTCGGCTTAGGCCTCGCGCTCACGCCGCGGGACATCAAAAACATCTTCATTATGCCCAAGGCTGTGTCCGTCGGGCTTGCGGGTCAGCTCGTCCTGCTGCCGATCCTGGCCTTCGGATTATGCGTGGCGTTCGCCCCGACGCCGGCGATTGCTATCGGCGCGCTCGTGCTCGCAGCCTGCCCGGGCGGTGTTACCTCGAACGCGTACTCTTTTGCGAGCCGCGGCGATGTGGCCCTGTCAGTGACGCTAACGGCGGTCACGAGCTTCATCACGATCTTCACAGTGCCGCTGATCACTTTCCTGGCGCTCGACTATTTCCTCGAGGCGGGCACGGCGATCGACTTGCCCGTCGGCCAGCTCATGTGGATGCTCGCGAAGCTCACGGTCGTTCCCGTCGCGATCGGAATGTTCATCAGGTCCAGGTTGCAGGATAAAGCGGAGAAATTCATCGAAGTCCTGCGCACCGTAACATTTGTCTTCCTGCTAATTCTGATCGTCTCCGGGTCC
>Ga0224497_10001276_pt1 | contig 16204 bp, 10 predicted proteins | sample SF_Jul11_sed_USG_4_FD_167970 | JGI IMG/M metagenome (GOLD analysis project Ga0224497, IMG submission 167970) | Sediment microbial communities from San Francisco Bay, California, United States - SF_Jul11_sed_USGS_13 | ecosystem: Environmental > Aquatic > Marine > Sediment | place: USA... | reverse complement strand
TTGTAGCCTCCCCAGGGCATGAAGGCCACCAAGATATTTTTCCCCAAGGCTAATTCCCCATTCTCCATTGAGGGCCCATCCGCCAATACTTGCCCTTCTTTCACGGGTTGGCCTACACGGACAATGGGCGTTTGCGTAATACAGGTATTTTGATTCGTCCGCTGAAATTTGACTAAATCATACGTATCAAGAATGCGAGAACCTTTTTTCTTCTCGTCTTTTTCCTTACCGCCGGCTCGAACCACAATTCGCCTGGCATCAACAGACTCCACAATTCCATGACGCTGGGCAATGGCTAAATATCCAGAATCTCTAGCCACAACAGCTTCCATTCCCGTCCCAACCAGAGGAGAATCAGCTTTGACCGTAGGCACCGCCTGTCGTTGCATATTGGAACCCATAAGGGCTCTATTCGCGTCGTCATGCTCCAAAAAGGGAATTAGGGCGGTTGCCACACTCACCACCTGCTTAGGGGAGACATCCAAATAATCCACGGTATCCGGAGTGGTCGTGACAAATTCTCCAGCTTCCCTCGCGGTTATCATTTCCGAGGTGAGTCGCCCATCCTTATCCATGGCCGAATTGGCCTGGGCAATCACCACTTGATCTCCATCTAAAGGTGAAAGAAACTCGACCTCATCGGAAACTCGTCCCTTGCGAACCTTCCGGAATGGCGCTTCGATAAAACCAAATTCGTTGATACGCGCATACGTCGCCAGTGATGTAATCAACCCAATGTTCGGTCCTTCAGGCGTCTCGATTGGACAGATCCGACTGTAATGCGAAGGATGGACATCGCGGACTTCGAAACCCGCTCGTTCTCGAGTGAGCCCCCCTGGCCCTAAAGCCGAAAGCCGTCGCTTATGAGTGATTTCAGCTAACGGATTAGTTTGATCCATGAATTGCGACAACTGACTTCCAGCAAAAAATTCCTTAATGGCCGCCACGATAGGCTTTGCATTAATCAAGTCATGAGGCAGCACCGTTTCCATATCCAGGAGATTCATTCGCTCCTTAATACTGCGTTCCATTCGAGCCAAGCCAATACGAATCTGATTCTCCAACAATTCGCCAACAGAGCGGACTCTGCGATTGCCTAAATGGTCGATATCATCGACATCACCCTTCCCCGCCTTCAGATCAACAAGACACCGCACCACCTCAACAATATCCTGAGCAGACAGGGTTCTTTGCTCTAATGACAAATCAAGGTTAAATCGCTTGTTCATCTTCAACCGACCAACCGGGGACAAATCATACCGTTTGGGGTTCAAGAAAAGATTTTCAAACAATAGCTTTGCGGACTCAATTGATGGCATTTCACCGGGTCGAAGTCGCTTATATATTTCAACCCAGGCTTCTTCTTTTGAATTGGTTCGTTCGGCTTCCAATGTATCTAAAATCACCGGACTGGTCGTTGGACTATCTAAATAAATGACTTTGAAACTCTCCATCCGACCTTCAAGAATTCGCTCTAAAACTGGTGCCGTCAGACGCTGATTTTTCTCTAATAGGACTTCCTGACTTTCCGGATCTATGAGCTCGGTCAAGACCGCACGGCCAACCAAATCTTCAGTCTTAATGGGAATTTCCTTAATACCTGCGGAACGCACACGTCCCATAAGAGTTTTATTCAGCTTCATCCCCTCTTTGGCCAATACCTCACCGCCCTTATCAACAATATCTTGAGGAGCCCGCAACCCCGTATGAATCTCAGGATCCAATTTGCGGAGCAACTTGCCCTGACTCACACGAACTTCCTCGACGGGGTAATACATTTTCAACAGGTCATCAGTACTGAAACCAAAGCCCTTCAGCAAGATTGTGGCAGGCATTTTTCGTCGACGATCGATACGGACATATAAAATATCTCGCGCATCATATTCAAAGTCCAACCATGAGCCTCGATACGGAATAATTCTTCCAGAAAACAAAACCTTTCCGCTTGAGTGCGTACGCCCCTTGTCATGACCGAACGACGGCCCAGGAGATCGGTGCAACTGACTCACAGCCACTCGCTCGGTCCCATTCACGATAAAGGTGCCCCGATCAGTCATTAAGGGCAGCTCGCCAACATAGACCTCCTGCTCTCGCACGTCCAACACACGGTTTTTGACAGCCTTGTCCTGTTGATCAAACACCACAAGGCGAACACGTAATTTTAATGGAGCGGCAAAGGTCATTCCCTGCTCAATACATTCACGGATGTCATATTTTGGTGTTCCCAACGAATAGTTAGAAAACTCCAAAATAGCTGAGTTATTGTAATCCATGATTGGAAACACACTTTTAAACGCCGCATGCAAACCCTTCTCATCGCGGCGATCAGGCAGACTCTCCGCCTGCAAAAACTCTTCATAGGAACGGCGCTGAACCTCAACTAAATCCGGAATAACAATATGTGTATGAATTTTTGAAAAACTATGTCGCTGAAGACTGCCTTCAAAGGCTGCTTGTGCCATTCACATCTCCTTATGGATTAACAGCTACCCGAAACGTCACCCCGTTTCGAATCTTTCCCAACACAAAAAACTATTTAACTTCGACTGTCGCACCAACCTCCTGAAGTTTCTTTTGAATTGCTTCGGCTTCTTCTTTTGAAGCACCTTCCTTGACGGCTTTCGGCACACCCTCTACCAAATCCTTTGCTTCCTTTAACCCCAGGCCTGTAATTTCACGAACAACCTTAATGGCTTGAATCTTCTTGTCTGCAGGTGCTCCGGTCAATACGACATCAAACTCGGTTTTTTCTTCCGCAGCAGGCGCCGCTGCACCTGGAGCGGCCGCCATAACCCCAACCGGAGCCGCCGCAGTTACCCCAAATCGATCCTCCAAACCCTTTACCAAATCGGACAATTCAAGGACACTCAGACCCTCTATGGCCTTAATAAAATCTTCTTTTGACATTTTCGTTTCTGTTGCACTCATCTCTCCCTCTCCTTTCTGCGTTTTGTTTTCTTGTATGGCGGCTAACACCCCAACAATACTTCTGACAATTTGACCTAAAGCTCCCACAAACCCTCGAATAGGGCCCTGGAAGGCCGACAATAACATCGCAAGCAATTCAGCCTTTGATGGCAAATCCGCCACCGATGACAAGCGAACCGGGTCCAACTCCTCTCCATCGAGGACCGCCCCTTTCAATTGCAAGCTTTTTTCACATTTCTCCGCTTTTATAAAGTCCCGTATTACCTTTGTCGGCAACACCGGATCGTCATAACCAATCACCAAAACAGACTGGCCCTTAAACAACCGCTCCAGAGGAACAAGCGGCGTATCACCTAGAGCACGAATGGCCAACGTGTTCTTCACGACATGCATATTCGCCTGCGCTTGGCGAAGTTTTTTCCGTAAATCATTCACCTGATTCACGGGCATCCCCGCACATTCGCTCACAATCGCAATTCGCGCACGAGCAAACCGCTCATGCAAGATCGCCACGACTTCTGATTTGTCAGTTTTTTTCATACCCCAACCCACCTACTGAGATTAAAAGTTCACCCAATTTCCTTGACAAGAGCAGCACTATCCAGACGAATCCCCGGCCCCATGGTGCTGGACAATGTCGCACTCTTCACATATTTCCCTTTGCTTGAAGAAGGCTTGGCTTTCAATACAGAGTCAAACACCGTCCGGGCATTATCTCGGATTTGCTGACTTTGAAAGGAGACTTTGCCAACAGGCACATGCACATTCCCAGCCTTATCCACCTTATACTCCACTCGCCCCTTCCGAATTTCTTGAACGGCCTTACCGACTTCAAAGGTAACCGTCCCGGTCTTCGGATTGGGCATCAACCCACGAGGCCCCAGCACCTTCCCCAATTTTCCAACTGCGCCCATCATATCCGGAGTGGCGATCATAGAATCGAAATCCAGCCAACCATCCTGGATTTTCTGCAAAAGGTCATCCCCCCCTGCAAAGTCCGCTCCGGCCTCCCTGGCCTCCTGCTCTTTCTCACCTTTAGCAATGACGACAATCCGAATCTTTTTGCCGGTGCCATGAGGAAGAACAGTTGTCCCACGCACCATCTGGTCAGCCCGTTTGGGATCTACGCCTAACGACAAGGCAAATTCAACAGATTCATCAAATTTAGCGAATGCCGATTCTTTGACCAACGCACTGGCCTCCTCAAGGGAATACTCTGGCTTTACCACGACTTTTGCTAATGCTTCTTTAAAATTTTTCCCCACGGTACATATCCTCTTTTAAAAGCCCTCGATAATTATGTCCCTTCAACCGTAATACCCATGCTCCGCGCCGTTCCAGCAATGACTTGCATAGCCGCAGGCACGTCACTGGCATTCAAATCTTCAATTTTCATTTTCGCGATTTCTTCTAATTGGGCTTGTGTAATGGATCCGATTTTATTTTTATGCGGAATACCAGAACCCTTAATGACCCCAGCCGCTTTCTTCAAAAGATCAGACGCCGGCGGCGTCTTGGTAATAAAACTAAAACTCCGGTCTTTGTAGACAGAAATTACCACTGGAATTATGCTGCCCTCTTGCTTCTGGGTTTTAGCATTAAACTGCTTACAAAATTCCATGATATTGACTCCATGCTGTCCCAACGACGGGCCAACAGGAGGTGCCGGATTCGCTTTTCCGGCCGGGATCTGTAATTTAATTTGACTCGTCACTTCTTTAGCCATACATTCACCTACCTTAAAATTCTATAACTTTCGAACGATCTTTTATGAATACTGAGGATGATCCACACAAACATTTAGCCTTTTTACGTGCGTTCAACTTGAGAAAAAGCCAATTCCACGGGAGTCGATCGCCCAAAAATACTCACCAAGGCCTTCACCCTTGCATGATCTTGATCCACTTCATCAACTAATCCGTTAAATCCTAAAAACGGCCCATCCACAATACGCACATTGTCTCCCTTGGAAAAGCTCGCCAACTCCCTCGGAGCAGAAACACCGGACTCCAATTGCTTCAAGAGTGTCGCGACTTCCTCAGGATCCAATGGAATCGGTCGAGTCCCTCCCCCCACAAACCCTGTCACTTTGGGGGTTTCCTTGATCATCGACACCATCTCATCATTAATAGGCCCTTGGGCTTCCAACAGAACATATCCTGGGAAAAATTTTCTCTTTGATGCCCGTCGCTTGCCCTCTTTAAATTCTACGACGTCTTCCGTTGGGACAAGCACTTGCCCCAACAACTCACCCATACCTAGCTGGCTGGCTCGCTCAACAATTCCCGTCCGAACTCGACCCTCAAATCCAGCATAGGTGTGTATGACATACCAATGACTCGCCATGAATCCCTTTCTTTTCCGTTAGACAATCCTGCTGATCAACCACACAAGGAATGAATCCACCACCGACAAATAGAGAGACATAATCACACAAAACAACAGCACAACTGTCGTTGACCCAATGGTTTCAGATTTTGTGGGGTAAGAAATCTTTTTTAGCTCACTTCGAACATCAGACAAAAACTCTGTAATGGAAGACCAGACTTTCTTAAACACTCTTTACCTTAATCCCCTCTATTTCATGTGCCATCAAAAGCTTCCCCAAACCCTTCCCCCGTGAAATTTCTTGGCAGGGGCACCAGGATTCGAACCCGGACTTTCGGTTTTGGAGACCGACGTGCTAACCATTGACACTATGCCCCTTCAACACCATTCCAACGCGAGGAGCTGCCTAAAAATCAAAATTACTTAACCTCTTTATGCGGAACATGCTTTCGACAAAATCGACAATATTTCTTCATTTCCAAACGATCAGGATCGTTTTTTTTGTTTTTCATCGTTGAATAATTTCGTCGCTTGCAATCTCCGCAAGCAAGGGAAATAATAACTCGCATAACTACACCTCTATATTTATTTTCTTACTCGACAATTTCAGTGACCACGCCGGCGCCCACTGTCCGGCCCCCTTCCCGCACCGCAAACCGCACCCCCTGCTCCATCGCAATCGGCGCAATCAACTCCCCCGAAAAGGACACATTGTCCCCCGGCATCACCATTTCCACCCCTTCATTCAGCTGCACGATGCCCGTGACATCTGTCGTCCGGAAGTAGAACTGCGGCCGGTACCCATTAAAGAACGGCGTATGCCGCCCCCCCTCTTCTTTCGTCAACACATACACTTCGGCCTTGAACTTCGTATGCGGCGTGATCGATTTCGGCTTCGCCAACACCATGCCCCGCTCCACCTCTTCCTTCTTCGTCCCCCGCAACAAAGCCCCGATGTTGTCCCCCGCTTGCCCCTCATCCAAGACCTTCCGAAACATCTCCACCCCTGTGACAATCGTCGTCTGGGTGGGCTTGAGCCCCACAATCTCGATTTCATCCCCCACCTTCACCAGCCCGCGCTCCACCCGGCCCGTCACCACGGTCCCCCGGCCACTGATGGTGAAGACATCTTCAATGGGCATCAGAAAGGGCTTGTCAATCGCCCGCTCCGGCGTCGGAATATACGTGTCCACCGCGTCCAACAACTTTACAATCGACGGCACGCCCACCTCACTTTGATCGCCCTCAATGGCTTTGATGGCCGACCCAATGACAACCGGCACATCATCCCCGGGAAACCCATATTTCGTCAGCAGCTCCCGCACTTCCAATTCCACCAGCTCAAGCAATTCTTTATCTTCCACTTTATCTGCTTTGTTCAAAAAGACGACGATGTAGGGCACCCCCACTTGCCGCGCCAAGAGAATATGCTCCCGCGTTTGCGGCATCGGCCCATCGGCCGCACTCACCACCAGGATCGCCCCATCCATTTGCGCCGCCCCCGTGATCATGTTCTTGACATAGTCCGCATGCCCCGGACAGTCCACATGCGCATAATGGCGATTGTCCGTCTCATACTCCACATGCGAAATAGCGATGGTCAGAATTTTGGTGGGATCCCGCCGCCCCTGACTTTCACTGGCCTTGGCCACATCGTCATACGGCACAAACGTGGCCTTGCCCAGGTCCCCCATGACCTTCGTCAGCGCCGACGTCAGCGTGGTTTTCCCATGATCCACATGCCCAATCGTGCCCACATTCAGATGCGGCTTCTTCCGCTCAAATTTCGCCTTCGCCATCCTCTTTCCTCCTCAGTTCACTTCTTCTTACCATAAAAGAACAGTTTATAAAGAGAGGCTCTACTCCCCTTGGTTTTTCTTGATGATTTGCTGTGCCATTAACTTAGGAACCACCTCATACGACTCGAACTCCATACTATACGTTGCACGACCCTGAGTCTTCGATCGCAAATCAGTGGAATACCCGAACATCTCGCTCAATGGGACAGCAGCATCAACAACCTGGGAGCCACCCCTGGACTTCATTCCATGAATTTTTCCGCGGCGACCATTCAAATCTCCAATAATGTCACCCATAAAGTCCTGAGGAACCAACACCTCGACCTTCATAACCGGCTCCAACAAGACTAAGTCAGCCTTCTGGCAGGCAGAGGCCAATGCCATAGAGCCAGCAATCTTAAAAGCCATTTCACTTGAATCAACTTCATGATAGGAGCCATCAAACAACGTGACCCTTAGATCCCTCAGCGGATAGCCAGCTAGAATTCCGCTTTCCATTCGCTCCCTGATCCCTTTTTCAACCGGAGCAATAAATTCTCTCGGAACGGCACCACCCACAATCTTATTAATGAACTCTAGCCCAACACCAGATTCAGCTGGCTCGACACGAAGCCACACATGTCCATATTGACCACGACCGCCAGTTTGCTTGACATACTTAGCCTCAGCCTCTGCCGTACCCCGAATGGTTTCACGATACGCGACCTGAGGCTTCCCAACATTAGCCTGGACCTTAAATTCCCTCAGCAGCCGGTCCACGATGATCTCCAGATGCAATTCCCCCATTCCGGAAATAATCGTTTGGCCGGTCTCTTCATCAGTTTTGATCCGGAAAGAAGGATCTTCTTGCGCAAGCTTTTCTAAGGAATACCCTAACTTATCCATATCTTGCTTTGTTTTCGGCTCCACGGCCAAAGAGATCACGGGCTCAGGGAATTTAATCACCTCAAGCAGAATTTGATGCTTATCATCACACAGCGTGTCCCCTGTCCTTGTATCCTTTAAACCTACCGCCGCCGCGATATCACCCGCTGAAACTTCGTCAATTTCCTCTCGTTTATTGGCATGCATTTTCAACAATCGACTAATACGCTCTTTTTTCCCTTTGGCCATGTTATAGACATAAGACCCGGCGCTGAGCTTTCCAGAGTAGACCCGAAAATACGTTAACTGCCCAGAAAAGGGATCAGACATTATCTTAAATGCCAAAGCTGAAAATGGCTCACTGTCATCTGGCTTTCGAAATAGCTCTTGCTCAGTGGATGGATCAATGCCTCGAACAGGAGGAAGATCTACAGGCGAGGGAAGATAATCTACTACGGCATCCAACAAGGGCTGCACACCCTTATTCTTAAACGCTGAACCACAAAACACGGGGGTAATCTTTAGCCCGATCGTTCCCAAGCGTATTGCCCGTTTAATCTCTTCTACATCGAGATCCTCTCCACCCAAATACCGCTCCATAACCCCTTCATCAAACTCCACAACAGCATCAAGCATTTTCTCTCGATACTCTTTGGCAGCTTCAAGATTTTCCGCAGGAATTTCTTCAGTGACAAAGTCTGCCCCAAGAGTTTCATCATCGAACACCAACGCCTTCATTGCAAGCAAATCAATCACACCCCTGAAACCCTCTTCTTTCCCCAAAGGAAGCTGGAGGACTACGGGATTAGCTCCCAATCGATCAATAAGAGTCTGAACAGCGGGGAAGAAATCCGCCCCAACACGATCCATCTTATTCATAAAAGCGATTCTGGGAACCTGATATTTATCGGCTTGCCGCCATACGGTTTCCGATTGCGGCTCAACACCCTGAACTGAATCAAACACCGCTACCGCACCGTCCAAAACACGAAGAGACCGCTCAACCTCGATGGTAAAATCCACATGACCAGGGGTATCAATAATATTGATTCGGCTATCCTTCCAAAAACAGGTTGTAGCAGCAGACGTGATCGTAATCCCTCGCTCACGCTCCTGCTCCATCCAATCCATCGTGGCAGCGCCCTCATGGACCTCCCCAATCTTATAGGAGACGCCGGTATAAAAAAGCACACGCTCGGTGGTCGTGGTTTTGCCAGCATCAATATGAGCCATGATGCCGATATTTCTCGTTTTACTAAGGGCCACTTCAGTTACCACAAAACCCTCACACAACAATGCTGCAAGAGACTTGAATCGTCGGAAGCCCGCATGAAAGAAATAGGCCCGAACCTCAGCAAGTCCACTGCAGCATATTAGACAACCATTACCACCGGTAATGCGCGAATGCCCTATTGGCTTCTGCCATCCGATGGGTCTCATCCCGCTTTTTTACAGCGGACCCATTATTACTGGCGGCATCAATCAACTCAGCCGCCAACCTCTCTCGCATACTCTTCCCACTCCTTGACAAGGCACTATCCTTTATCCAACGCAAGGCTAGAGCGATTTGTCGAACCGGGCGAATTTCAACGGGCACCTGATAGGACGCCCCACCAACCCTTCGAGACTTCACCTCAACCATTGGCTTCACATTACCGAGTGCGGCATGAAAAACCTTTAGCGGTTCATCGCCAGTCTTGGCCTTCACAATATCAAAGGCCCCATAACATACGCGCTCTGCCGTACTCTTTTTTCCATCCCGCAATAGGATATTCAAAAATCTGCCGACGACTGGATCCTTATAACGAGAATCCTGCACAACCTTTTGACGAAGAACCAGAGGCCTACGTGGCATAAAAAAAATCTTCCCGATACAGTTCGATTAAATAAGTTTCCTAAAAAAGAAGGGATTACTTGGGTCGCTTGGCTCCATACTTGGAACGACCCTGCTTGCGGTTGGCTACCCCCACAGCATCCAGTGCGCCACGGACCATATGATAGCGAACACCCGGAAGATCTTTGACGCGACCCCCTCGAACTAACACGATAGAGTGCTCCTGGAGGTTATGTCCCATACCCGGAATATACGCAGTCACTTCCAAACCTGTCGTGAGCCGCACCCTTGCTACCTTCCGAAGAGCTGAATTTGGCTTTTTGGGAGTAGTGGTATACACACGAAGGCAAACGCCCCTTCGTTGAGGACAACGATTGAGAGCCGAGCTCTTACTCTTAGCTTTAATTGCTTTCCGACCTACACGAATTAATTGATTAACTGTTGGCATTTCTTTTCAAATAGCCCATAAAAAATTATTAGGTTCGTCTGACAAAAATTTCCTAGAGGGTAACCAGCCGATCTTATAGATAAATTGCCTTGATGTCAAGAAACATTAGTGACTTCCAAGGAAGCTTTCACCATAAAAAAATTTTCTACGATTACACTTTCTCAAGACCAACATTTTCCTCCAAAGTCACAACTTCCTCTTCGGCGGGGCGAGGAACAAATGTTTCTCGATATTCGCCCCACCCGGTCCCCGCAGGGATCAATCTCCCCACAATGACGTTTTCTTTTAAACCCCTGAGTTCGTCCGTCCTACCATTAATCGCTGCTTCAGTCAAAACCCTGGTAGTTTCCTGGAAGGACGCCCCGGAAATAAAGCTATCAGTGCTAAGCGAGGCCTTGGTAATTCCCAACAGCACAGGCTTTCCTAACGCAGGCTTTCCGCCATCAGCAAGCACCCGCTCATTCTCATCATCAAAGACAAATTTATTGACTTGCGTGCCAGGTAAAAAGGAAGTATCCCCTGCGTCTTCAATCCTAATTTTCTTCAACATTTGTCGGGTAATAACTTCAATGTGTTTATCATTAATGACCACACCTTGCAAACGATAGACTTCCTGCACTTCATTCACTAAATACTTCTGCAATTCGCGTGGCCCAAGCACGCTCAGAATGTCGTGTGGATTGGCAGAACCGTCCATTAATGGCTCTCCCGCACGCACCCAATCCCCCTCATGAACATTCACATGCCTCCCTCGGGGAATGAGATATTCTTTGACGTCTCCAATCTTATTATCAACCGTTACCTTTCGAAGGCCCTTCACGAAACCTCCAAACGAAACCTCTCCGTCAATTTCACTCACAACGGCATGTTCCTTTGGTTTCCGAGCCTCAAACAATTCGGCAACCCGAGGCAACCCTCCGGTAATGTCTTTTGTTTTAGTTGTTTCTCGCGGAATTTTGGCTAATACATCCCCTGGATATACAGTCCCGCCTTTTTCCACAAAAATGTGGGCTCCCACAGGCAGCAAATATCGTGCAGGGGATCCGGAACTCAGCTTTGCTGTTTTTCCAGATTCATCCTTAATCGAAAGCCGTGGGCGCAAATTGGTTCCAGCTTGTTCAATCACCACACGACGCGAGAGCCCTGTGATTTCGTCTACTTCATCTTTGATGGTTACCCCTTCCGTGATATCACCCAGGGCCACCCTTCCCCCAACTTCCGTCAGAATGGTCAACGAGTAGGGATCCCACTCCACAAACTTTTGTCCGACTTCAACTTTTCCACCATCCTTCACTTTAACTTTGGCCCCGTAGACTAAAGGATATTTTTCACGTTCACGTCCCGTGTCATCATACACCGCTATTTTGGCATTTCTGACCATAACCACCCAATCGCCTTGCTGCGTTTTGACGGCCATGCTGGGATTATGCGAATCGGCATTCTTTTTTGCATCAAAGCTCAAATATTTTATGACTCCCTCATGTTTAGCCTCTAGAACAGTCTGCTCAACTACCTTGCTGGCCGTTCCACCGATATGAAAAGTTCTCATAGTTAGCTGCGTCCCTGGCTCCCCAATGGACTGGGCCGCAATAACACCAACCGGCTCGCCTTTTTCGACGAGACGCCCACGAGCCAAGTCTCTCCCATAACATTTGGCACATACCCCCCATCGGGATTGACAGGTCAGCACTGAACGAATTTTTACATGATCGATACCAGCCTCAACGATGTCCCTGCAGAGTTGCTCGTCTAACTCTTCATGTGCTTTCACCAGGATTTCCTGAGTGACAGGATCATGAACATCCTCCGCAGTTAACCGCCCGAGAATGCGTTCATCCAAGGGCTGAATCACCTCACCTCCTTCAACCAGCGCAGAAACGATAATGCCATTAGCCGTTAAACAATCTGGCTCACTGACAATAACGTCCTGCGCAGCATCTACCAGTCGCCGAGTGAGATACCCGGAGTTAGCTGTCTTCAAGGCGGTATCGGCTAACCCCTTTCGGGCTCCGTGTGTGGAGATAAAATACTGCAACACCGTCAGCCCCTCACGAAAGTTAGCAGTAATGGGCGTTTCAATAATTTCGCCAGACGGCTTGGCCATTAGACCTCGCATGCCACCCAGCTGCCGAATTTGCTGTGAACTTCCTCGAGCGCCAGAGTCTGCCATCATAAAAATAGGATTAAGGCCTTCGGTCTCACCTCGCCCACCACCCTGACTAATCTCCTTCATCATTTCGATGGCGACCTGCTCGCTCACATGCGCCCAAATATCAATAACCTTGTTATATCGCTCACCGTTGGTAATCAGTCCTTCGCTATACTGATTTTGCACTTGACTTACATCCGTTTGTGCGCGGGTGATCAACTCACTCTTCCGGGAAGGAATATGCATATTATCGATACAAATGGACACTCCAGCTTTTGTGGCGTAGGAGAAACCCAAATCCTTCAAGCGATCTAACATCACCACCACTTCATGAAGTCCAGCAGATCGGTAGACACGGTCCACCAATTTGGTGATTTCCTTTTTGGTCATTAATTGATTCACATGAGAAAAAGATATACTCGCTGGCAGAATTTCCGACAAGATCACCCGGCCAACCGTCGACTCAACAAGCTCATCCCCAATTCGCACTTTGATCCGGGCCTGTTCCTCAACTTCACCGGAATCATAGGCAATACGCACCTCTTCAGTTGACGAGAAAATTTTTCCTTCGCCCCGAGCGCCATCACGATCATTCGTCAACCAATAACAACCTAACACCATGTCTTGCGATGGAACAGACAATGGACGTCCGTTAGCCGGCGATAAGATGTTATTCGCAGCCATCATTAACACCCGCGCTTCAATCTGTGCTTCTACGGACAGAGGAACATGGACAGCCATTTGATCTCCATCAAAATCCGCATTAAAGGCCGCACAGACCAGCGGATGCAATCGAATGGCTTTGCCTTCCACCAAAATTGGATCAAAGGCCTGGATCCCTAAACGATGGAGGGTCGGCGCACGATTCAGCATGACCGGATGCTCACGAATAACTTCATCCAGTACATCCCACACCTCAGGCCGCTCCTTTTCAACTAAACGCTTTGCACTTTTAATGGTCGTAGCAGCACCACGTTCTTCGAGTTTATGAAAAATAAATGGCTTAAAGAGTTCCAACGCCATTTTCTTGGGCAATCCACATTGATTCAAGCGAAGCTCCGGACCAACAACAATGACTGAACGCCCAGAATAATCGACACGCTTCCCCAAAAGATTTTGCCGGAAACGCCCCTGCTTCCCCTTTAACATGTCACTCAGGGATTTCAATGGCCGTTTATTGGCCCCTCGAATGACGCGACCTCTCCGTCCGTTATCGAATAAGGCATCGACGGCCTCTTGAAGCATGCGCATTTCATTTCGAATAATGACGCCAGGGGCCTTTAATTCGACCAGTCGCTTCAGACGATTGTTTCGATTAATGACACGGCGATACAAATCATTCAGATCTGACGTAGCGAACCGTCCACCATCCAAAGGAACAAGTGGACGCAATTCTGGAGGAAGCACCGGAATCGCATCCATGATCATCCATTCCGGATTATTCCCTGATGTATGAAAGGCTTCAATCACCTTTAAGCGCTTGGTCAACTTTTTCCCAACCGCTACAGAGGTGGTACTTTTTATTTTGTCATGTCGTTCATCCCATAACGCCTCAATATCAACTTTTCGTAAAAGCTCACGAATCGCTTCAGCACCAATTCCCACCTTAAAGGACGTCGCACCAAACTCTTCAACACATTCACGATATCGTTCTTCCGTCAATAATTCTCGTTCCTTGAGAGTACTATTGCCCGGATCCAAAACGACATAGGCCTCAAAATAGAGAATTTTTTCCAATTGCTTGAGACTCATATCCAATAGGATACCGATGCGGCTAGGCACCCCCTTCAAAAACCAAATATGAGCGACAGGTGCCGCCAATTCGATGTGCCCCATGCGTTCCCGACGGACCTTGGATTGAATGACTTCCACCCCGCATTTATCGCACACGATTCCCCGGTGCTTCATGCGCTTATATTTACCGCAATTACATTCCCAGTCTTTCGTCGGACCAAAAATCTTAGCGCAGAATAAACCGTCCCGCTCGGGCTTAAAAGATCGGTAATTAATGGTCTCCGGCTTTTTCACTTCTCCATACGACCACGAACGAATCTTTTCCGGCGAAGCAATACGAATGCGCATCGCATCAAAAGAGACGGCATCCCTGGGCTTTTCAAAAAGCGAATAGATACTTTCCAAGTGTATTCCTCCGGTTATAAGGAATGATGAATGGGATCAAGAATGCGGGTGGTCTATTCAGCTGATTTAATCAGCTCCACATCCAATCCCAAGCTTTGCAACTCTTTCACTAAGACATTAAACGACTCAGGCAGACCAGGCTCAAGGAAATTTTCTCCCTTGACGATCGCTTCGTACATTCGAGAGCGCCCTGGCACATCATCAGACTTGACGGTAAGAAATTCCTGCAAGGTGGACGCAGCCCCATAGGCCTGCAACGCCCAAACCTCCATTTCTCCTAAACGCTGTCCCCCAAACTGGGCTTTTCCACCCAAGGGTTGCTGGGTCACCAAGGAATATGGCCCAATTGATCGAGCATGAATTTTATCGTCTACAAGATGATGGAGTTTCAACATATACATGTACCCGACTGTGACAGGACTCTTGAACGGCTCACCGGTCCGACCGTCAAATACCACCGATTGCCCGGATTCCGGTAAATTCGCTTTTTTCAGCAACTCCTTGATTTCCTTTTCAGATGCACCATCAAAGACCGGAGTTTCAACCTTAATGCCCAAGGCATGAGCAGCCCAACCTAAGTGGGTCTCCAAAATTTGCCCGACATTCATGCGCGAGGGCACACCTAAAGGATTCAGGACAATTTGAACCGGAGTGCCGTCAGGAAGATAAGGCATATCCTCTTCTGCCATTATCCGAGAGACGACACCTTTATTCCCATGTCGACCAGCCATCTTATCCCCGACAGCAATCTTTCGCTTAATGGCCAAATAGACCTTGACCAACTTGATCACCCCTGGCGGCAATTCGTCGCCCCGTCGAAGCCGGCCCACCTTTTCATCATATTCTGTTTGCAGAATTTCAATCTGATCTTTGGCTTCTCGCTCGATTTCGTCTAGCTTTTTCTGCTCTTCGGCATCAGCCAAAATCACCCGCCGAGCATCGTCATCAGTTAGTTTTCGAAGCACATCTGCCGTTATTCGGCCTTTTTTCTTGAGAATGACTTCTCCGCTATCAGGATCCATCAAATCTCGCCCCACAAACTGCCCCAGCAATAACTTTCGAATCTTTCGATTCCGCTCTTCCTCGATGATCCTCAATTCTTCCTGATAGTCCCGCTCCACCTTCACCCGATCGTCGGTTTCAATTGTCCTGGAACGCTCATCCTTATCGACCCCTTTTCGGGAAAATATTTTGACATCAACTACAATTCCTTCAATGCCAGGAGGAACTTGCAAAGAGGTATCCTTAACGTCACCTGCCTTTTCCCCAAATATGGCCCGGAGAAGCTTTTCTTCCGGGGTAAGCTGGGTTTCACCTTTTGGCGTGACTTTCCCGACTAAAATATCTCCAGCTTTTACTTCTGCACCAATTCGCACAATGCCACTTTCATCCAAATTCCTAAGCGCTTCCTCACCAAGATTAGGAATATCACGGGTAATCTCCTCTTTTCCTAATTTGGTATCACGAGCCTCAACTTCAAATTCTTCAATGTGAATAGAGGTGAAGGTATCATCTTTCACCATTTTTTCACTGAGAAGAATAGCATCCTCATAGTTGTAGCCTCCCCAGGGCATGAAGGCCACCAAGACATTTTTCCCCAAGGCTAATTCCCCATTCTCCATTGAGGGCCCATCCGCCAATACTTGCCCTTCTTTCACGGGTTGGCCTACACGGACAATGGGCGTTTGCGTAATACAGGTATTTTGATTCGTCCG
>Ga0224497_10001275_pt1 | contig 16208 bp, 18 predicted proteins | sample SF_Jul11_sed_USG_4_FD_167970 | JGI IMG/M metagenome (GOLD analysis project Ga0224497, IMG submission 167970) | Sediment microbial communities from San Francisco Bay, California, United States - SF_Jul11_sed_USGS_13 | ecosystem: Environmental > Aquatic > Marine > Sediment | place: USA... | reverse complement strand
TCCCGTGACATTCAAGGGATACACCGAGCCAACATCGGCAAAGTACGCTGTCACGGCCGTTTCATAAGTGCGGACGGCTGCCGCTAATGATCGAGCGTTGGAGGAAGCAATGAGCTGGAACACTTTAGGCAGTAACAAGGCAATCAAAATAGCAATGATAGCCAATACGCCAATCATCTCGACCAAAGTAAATCCCTGTTCTTGTGAACCGGATCGAAAAAGCTTTTTGAACATGGGTGTATTCTCCCTTAAATCGCTTCTTTAAGTTCTTAAGTATTCACGCCGTATATTGTAATCTCTTGTTCATTGTTTTTTAGGTATCGGTTGTGAGAAAGGGATTCTTTAGCGATGCCCCTTAGAGATTCAAACGAGATTTCATGTCCAGGAGGGCGATGGAGGCAAAAGGATCTCCAAGCTGAGAGGCTTCTCGGAAAAGTCGACGAGCCGTTGTGAGGTCTGCTTGGCCAAAATGGCCTTCTGCATAGAGATAGCCTAAATGGACGAGTGCGGATGGGAGGTGTGCATCGAGGTTGACGGCTTTAACCAAGGCTTTTTTTGCCATATCAATCTTCCCCATGCTCTTGAGGACCATGCCTAATCCTAAATACGCGCGGGCTGAGTGTGGATTTTGCCTAAGAGCCTGTCGGTAGGCGGCCATGGCTGCCTGTGTCTGTCCATTCAACAAGAAGCGCCAGCCTAACGTGGTATGGGGTTTGACCCGCTGAATATTCTCTTTCGTCGTCCGTGAAGTGGAAGGAAGTTCCTGTAGAGACGAGGCTGTTGAGTTGGTGCTGGAGATGGGTACTGAAACGGGGGTTTTTCGTATGGGATTGATCTGCTTCTGGGCTTGCTGAGATTTATGTATGTGTGGCGGACCTGACGAAGTTGATGATTGGTCGATGTGGCTTCCTGACACGGGTGAGGCTGTCAGTATCCCAAACAGGAGAGTGACAACAAAAATCCTCTTGGTACATTTTGTTCCCATTGATTATGCATATCGGTAAGCTTACGTAGGGCTTAATACATTCGACCCCATCAGTTTCAGCAACGAGAACGATTGAGAAAAAACCTGCAAGAACTGTTAGGAGGCGTCCGACGTTACAAGACGTGAAGCGTCAGGCGTGAAAAAGGAAAAGCCTGTGAAAAGTAAAGTAAGGAGTGAGGAGTGATTTGGGGAAAGAGGTTAATTTTCTTCTCTCTCCTTACGCCTCACTCCTCACGGACTTATGTTGCTTGATCAGAGAAGGCAGCTTTGAGAAGCGGTTGCAATTCCCCTTTTTCTTCCATGGGTCCCAAAACATCGGTATCGCCATAGAATTGACCATTAATGAAGACCTTGGGCAAAGTCGGCCAGTTGGTCATTTTGGAAAGGGCCTCCCGTTTTTCAGGGTTTGGCAGTACGTTAATCAATTCATAAGGATGTCCAAATTTGTTGAAAAACTCCATCGTTTCGACCGTAAACCCGCATTGGGGTGCGGTCTTGGTGCCTTTGCCGTAAATGAGAATTTTGTGTTCGGCAATTTCTTTGTTGATTTCATCTTCAATGGGCGTACTCATTGCTAATTATCCTCCTTGAGCTTCGGTTCGGGTTTTTGCCTGAATTTCCAGAGCATGGATTCGTCCGTCTTTCATGGGAGCGTCCAGGGCTTGGTAAATCATTCGATGCCGGTCTAACAAATTCTTTCCTTCGAAAGCATCGGAAATCACTTTGACCGTAAAGTGATCCATGGTGCCGGTGCGATCAAGAACCGAGACTTCGGCATCGCCTAGCGCTTGTTGAATCTGAGTGCTGAGATCTTCAAATGTCATCATGGGTATTGTGTTTTCGTGGTGAAATAATCGTGCTTTGATGAGATATCACTATACCGGAGCCTGAAATTTCTGCGCAATGTCAATTAGAAATAAGTCAGTCGTTAGGCGTGAAGTGTCAGGCGTAAAGAAACTTGATCTTGAGAATTTTTCCCTAACCCTTTACGCTTGACCCCTCACGTTTCTACTCCTGACTTTTCACTTCTGGATACAGCACGCTTTGGAGAAAGGTGCTGAGACCGTCCAGAACTTGAATGGGAATTTCATGGCCGCCTGGGAATTCAACCCAATTGACGGCTAGTCCTGCTGTTTGGATGTGCTCCCGGAGTTGTTGGGCCATCGAAAAGGCCAGAATGGGATCGTCGATGCCGTGACTTTGGAACACTGGAAGCCCCTGGCGATTGGGAAGACGCGTGAGCCATTCCTGTTTGGCGATAAGGGTCCCTGAGAGTAACGCTAATCCGGCAAAGGGAAAATCGGAATGAAGGACCAGGTCGGTGGAGAGCATGGCACCCTGAGAAAATCCGCCTAATACGAGAGATGAGGAGGGTACCGATAAGGTTTCTAGCGCCAGAGAAATGAGATCTTGAACTTGGGTACGGACTGAGGCAAGCCCACGAGGAACTTCTTGCGATAAGGTATCCCACTGCCCAAGAGCTCGGGCTTGTGTGATACGTTCCATGTCCAACATCCACCAGGCCCGGGCGTCTCCAACCCCCATGTTCAGGTTCAAGGGCGCAGCAGGAAAGAGAAATCGAACCTCATCAGGAACCTTCAGATACCGCCATAAGGCGACTAAGTCATCCCCTGGAGCCCCGAACCCATGCAGGAGTATGACCAGTGGGCCTTTGCCGCTACCCTGACGATCCAGTCCACCGGTCACACAGACATCTAAGCCGGCCCAATGTTCGTGTCTCATGATTCTTAAAAAGTTATGACGATTACTGTGAAAGGGCGATCAGTTAAAATGGGACATGGAGAAAGTCAAAAGCAGGAATTGCTAGAATTGAGGGGACTTTGCAGAAAAACCTAATGACCCATTTTGGGGGCGCCCGCGTTGGCTCCTTGGGTGATGAGTGGAATACGCAAAACCTGGTGGCAATGATTGCAGATGACTTTCAGGGTGTTCTCATCCGCATATTCAACTTCGTCTTCTTTTTTCCAAAACAACTTGTTACATTTTGGACATTTTCGAACCAGCATCGACATAGAAGGCTACTCCATTGTTAGGATGCGAGATTAATAGTGGACTTAGTGTAATATATCTTGCCACAATCTGCCAACGCATGATCAGCTATTCTGATTCTCACAATTTTGATCCCCAGCAACTCCTGGCCTTATTTGAACAAGCTGAATGGGCACGAGGCCGTAGTTTGTCCGATACTCAAAGAATGTTGGCCGAAACTGACGTGATGATTTCTGCATGGGATGGAACCAAATTGGTGGGGTTTGGTCGGGTCCTGACGGATTACGTCTATCGGGCCTCCATTTGGGACGTCATTGTCGATGTGACTTATCACAACCAGGATATTGGGAAAGGCCTTATTCATCGAATTCTCACGCATGCCTCGTTGACTCAGGTTGAACTGTTTTGGCTTTGTACGAGGAGGTATCAAGGGTTTTATGCCTCTTTGGGGTTTTCGGATAAAGAACAGACGGGGATGGTATGGGATCGCCGAAAACAACCTCCATTGCCGTGTTCTTAGCGGAGCCGCTCATTTTTTCATCATATAGTCACCCTCTCATCTTCATGTTGACAGGAGGTCATCAATGATCGTGATGGGACTGATGTCCGGAACGTCTGCCGATGGCGTAGATGCGGCCATTGTGGATGTTCGAGGAACCGGCCACCGTTTAGCTGTCAAGCTGCTCGGGCATTATGGCCATTCTTACCCTTCTCAATTGCGCAAGCGTATTTTGCAAGTGGCTGAACATGGAACGGTGGCAGAAATTTGTCATCTGCACACCCTATTGGGAGAGGTCTTCGCCAAGACGGTTCTGGCCGCCATATCGTCGAGTGGAGTGCAGCCAAGGCAAGTAAAATTGATTGGCTCACATGGCCAAACCGTCCATCATCTTCCCGAACCTACCATTGAACGAGGGATAGGCCCCATACGTTCGACGCTTCAGATTGGGAATCCAGCTGTCATTGCGGAACGAACTGGCATTCCTACCGTGTCTGATTTTCGTTCGCGCGATTTGGCTGCAGGTGGCCAGGGGGCTCCGCTCGTTCCCTATACGCATTATCTGGTCTTTCGACAAAAGAAGGCTGCCCGTTGGGTTGTCAATCTCGGCGGCATTGCCAATGTCACCGTGATTCCTCGTGGGGAACAACTCAATATGGTTCAGGCGTTTGATACCGGGCCGTGCAATATGCTGTTGGATGCGTTAGTGGCTTTTGGAACGAACGGGCGCACGACGATGGATCGAGGGGGACGTCTAGCCCTACGTGGGCAAGTGAGCAGGGGACTACTGCGCTGGTTGTTGACCCATCCCTATCTACTTCGACGGCCTCCAAAATCGACTGGGCGAGAACTCTTTGGGGAATCATACCTACAAAAAATTTTAGCGCAGTCCCAACGACGGAATCTTTCCCTTCCTGATCTCCTGGCCACCAGCTGCCAGTTTATTGCACAGACAATTCGTGATGCTCAGCGATGGACAACACATACACAGGGAGATGTGGTGTGTGGAGGCGGTGGCGTGCTGAACGCACGTCTCTGGGCTGAACTCCAAAAAATCTTTGATCCTATTCCCGTTCGAACCATGGATGAGTGCGGATCATCCAGTCAGGCATTCGAAGCTCAAGCCTTTGCTGTGTTAGCCTATCAAACCGCACACGGAGTCTGTGCGAATGTGCCTCGCGTGACTGGTGCCAGGCATCCCGTCATCTTAGGGTCGCTGACTCCTGGCCCCCATGGCTTTGCCAAAAAATGAGATCTCTGAACCTGGCCTATTTTCCCCTAGCCAATCAATGGATGGTGTCATGTCGAATAATGGATTATCCATTTTTCTCTTAGTCGCATTACTTCTTGGTGTGATTTTTCTTTTGCAATGGGTATGGCGCCGGCCTTTGCCTCAGGAAGCCCTTCTCCCTTTGACCTCTGAATCACGCGATAGTGACGTGACGGCTAGACCATTAATGACGGCTGAAGAAGCCACGCTTTTTAACCTGATACGATTGGCAGCCCAGGATTATTTTCTGGTACTGGTCAAATTGCCGGTATTGCAGGTTGTCTCCGTGGCGGACAAGGATGAAGAAGCGCGAAAGGCGCTCATGCGATCGATTCAGCCGATTCGACTCGATGTGGTGTTGGCGCATCCTGGCACCCTCCAGACAGTTACCGTGGTACATTTTCAAAAAGAGGAACAAGAGGGACAACGGCCAGAAAAGCGCGATCAAGTTGTTGACACTGTTTTGAAAGCTGCCGGAATCAATGTGGTTGTTCTTCGGCTCAATCAGAGCTATTCGGTTGACCATGTGACCGCATTGTTGGGTTTGGCTGAAGCCGAGTAAAGGATTGTCTGTTTGGTGAAAAAAGTTAAGGCGTAATGATCGGAAGAATCGATTGGAAGGTGTTCACCCCAATATTGATAATTTGATCTGAATCAGCATTCAAATCGTGAATAGGAACAAAGCGGGCAATCTTAAAAAACGTCCGGCGGTCTAATGCCGCCGCGATTTCGGAACGACGGTTGTAAGTGATGTCAAGCGTATATCCCGGTCCGACTTTCCATTCCCATAAGGATGAACTCAGACTCAAGCTGAGTTGACGATCAGCTACATCCGAGAAGCGGTTAAATAGATTGGTGCGATACTGTTTAATGAGGGCTCCTTCCACAATCAAAGCGAATACGAGATGATGCCCCCACCAACAGAGTGAGCGAAATGATAGTTTATCCTGCCGTGTGTAGTATCGAGGGAAATCTAAATATTGGTAGGGGCAGTCTTCCAGATGTTCGCCTTTAACGAATTGAGAGCTTGTAGGGTCAAACCCTTCTGGAGCGAGAAGGGGGTGTCCGGCTAACTCCGATTGTAACGCCATATGGAGCTGTTCCAACGCTCGTTTCAGTTTAGCTGAAATGGCAGCCTTTTTGATGAAAAAATCATGGTTGGCAAAAACCTGCCATTCCTCCGCCGTCAATAATTCATTCATGTTCGTGAGCTTCATACAAAATTAAACGAGGTTAAGGAAAAGTGTAGTTGCGTATCATATCAGGCGGCTGATTCATTCGCATGCTCTTCAAAAATTAGGATACCCATGAAAATTGCGACCTATAACGTGAACTCTCTTCGGAAACGCATCGACATTTTGCATCCCTGGCTGCGTCGGCATAAACCGGATGTCATGTGTCTGCAAGAGACGAAGGTGCAGGATCAGGATTTTCCACTGGAGGCTTTTGCTGATTTACCCTACGTCATCAATTATTGCGGGCAAAAATCATATAATGGGGTGGCTATTTTAAGTCGAGTTGAGCCGGAAGAGGTCGCATTTGGATTCCAAGATGGAGAAGGACAGGAAGATCCTACTCGTCTCGCACGGGTGGTGATCCAAGGTCTTCCTATTATCAATACCTATATTCCACAAGGCTATGCCCTTGATTCCCCGAAATATGCTTACAAGCTAGAATGGTTTCAGCGATTGAAACGCTATTTTTCTCGAAACCTTTCATCAAGCAAGTCTGCCATATGGTGTGGGGATATGAATGTCGCGCCGGAATCTCTTGATGTGCATCATCCTGAAAAACATCTGAAACATGTGTGTTTTCATGAAGATGCCAGGTTGGCCTACCAGGATACCGTGTCGTGGGGTTTCGTGGATGTCTTCCGCCATCATTATCCACGCCGTCAGCAATTTACTTTCTGGGATTACCGACGTCCCGATGCCTTGGAGGCTAATCGAGGGTGGCGGATTGATCACATTATGGTCACCCCGTCGCTCCTGCCGCATTCTCAAACTATCAAAGTGGATGTGAATGCACGAAGGGCTGACCAACCATCAGACCATACGATACTCTGGGCGGAATTTTCTGTTCAATAAATCTGGCAACGAACAGACTTGCTCGGGTAGTGGAAGGGCGGGTGAAATATCAGAGGAATGAGGTGCGCACGGTCTGAGCACTTCCTGACATCATTTTTTGGTGCGTGTCTTGTTTTCCTTGGGTATGTTTTCTAAGGGAATGAATACCGCACATGCCACGACGGTGGTCCAAAGATTGGGTTTGCCGATAGCCGACTGGGTGATGTTTTGGGTTCGAACGATCTCTCCCCCCATTTTAAAGACCTGCTTCCGCTCGTTCCACGCTACGTTTGGGTCGAATTTAATGCCTAAGGTGGTGGCCAACATTTGTGCCGCTAAGTCTTCCGTATATTCTCCAGCCTCTTCGTCGGTTTCCCCGTACGCATGGTGTTCAGATAAATAGCCATAATTATATTTTCGGCCAGAGGGCACCGCGACCCCGACCGAAGAAGAAATCAGTCGGTTGCGTTCATTTGTATCAGTTCGGGCCATGACGCAATAGGTGATTTCTCCTGGGTTCAGCAGTTTTTCCCCTCGTTTCCGTGGGATGATTTTGCAGTCAGGTGGAAGGATGGACGACACGCTCACCAAATTGCAGTAGGCAATTCCTGCACTCCGTAACGCTTCTTCAAAAGATGTCAGTTTTTCTTTGTGAATGCCCACACCCTTAGTGAGAAACATATGTGTTGGGACCATTGCGACTCCTTTGTTGCGAGGTTAGTGGTGCAGGTAGATGGGAAGGACGTCTTTCAGGTAGGCATTCCGCTTAATGTTACCTGACGCTCCTTCGAAAAGCCCATTTTTAACAAGAGTAGGAGGAAAGACGCAAGATAAATTTCACGAGGCCAGAAGGCGTAAACGGTCATGAGGGAGATTTGACGATCAGTAGTTTGGGTTCCGTTAATTCTTGAATCGTATAACGAACGCCTTCTCGGCCCAATCCTGAGTTTTTAATCCCTCCGTAGGGCATGTGGTCAGCACGGAAGGTGGGTATTTCATTTACCAAAACTGCCCCGACTTCCAGACTGGCATAGGCCTGATACATGGCATCGATATTTTTGGTGAAGATGCCGGCTTGCAATCCAAAGGAGGACTCATTTATGGAGGTCAAGGCATCCTTAAGCTTTGTATAGGAGCTGACGGTGACGACTGGCCCAAAAATTTCTTCACAGCACACTTTCATGGCAGGGTTGACATTAGTCAGGACAGTAGCTTCCATCACGGAACCATGTCGACGGCCTCCTGTATGAATTTTCGCGCCTTGGGACACGGCTTCTTGAATCCATGTCTCCACTCGTATGGCCGCTTGATCGTTTATTAAAGGTCCGACGACTGTGGTCTCTAAGGCAGGGTCCCCTGTTGCCAATGTTTGAACTTTGTCGACAAATGATTGGAGAAATCGGTCATACTGTGATTGGTGGACAAAAATTCGTTGAACGGAAATACAGGTTTGTCCGGCATAGCCGTATCCTCCTGCCACACACCTGGCGACGGCTGTTTCAATGTTGGCGTCAGGTTCAATAATGACTCCTGCGTTGCCTCCCAATTCCAATAACACCCGTTTGGTTCCGGCTTTTTCCTTTAACATCCAACCGACATTCACTGAACCGGTAAAACTTAACGCTTGAAAAACCGGGTGTTCCACCATGCGCTGAGCTAACACGTTCGAGCAAGGCACAATCGTGAAGACGTTTGGGGGCAATTCCGTTGTCAAAAAGACTTCACCCAGGAGCAAAGCCGTCAACGGGGTTTGAGGCGCAGGCTTCAATACGATGGGATTGCCAACAGCCAGGCATGGCGCCACTTTGTGGGCGACCAGGTTTAAAGGAAAATTAAAGGGGGTGATGCCAAGAACGGGGCCGAGAGGAAACCGTTTGACGCTGGCAGTATAGGGCTCGCCTCCAGGGGTGACGTCCATGGGGATCGTTTCGCCTGGAATGCGAGTACTTTCCTCAGCAGCCAAACGAAACGTCTGAATACCACGATCGACTTCACGACGAGCGTCGGTCAGTGGTTTGCCGGCTTCCTGGCTCAGGGTTTTGGAAAATTCTTCATGCCGCGCCTTGATTCCGTTGGCCAAATGCATCAGGGCCCGGGCTCGGACATGGGCTGGAATGGCCGCGAATTCAACGGCGGCCCGTTTCATCGATTCGAGGGCTTGATCAATATGCTGAGAGTCAGCTTGGCAAACTGTTGCGAGAAGATCACCCGAATAGGGGCAATGTATCGGTTCAAACGACGAAGTATGGACCCATTGGCCGTTGACTAAAATCGGTTTGGCCGTGGTGGGGGTCATGGATAGAAGAATTTTGTCTGTGTGTGGGTTGGTTTATCCAACTGGTTGATCGGAACTGGTGCCTTGTCCTGAGCCGGTAGATAATGGTTCTTGCTCGGCCTTTTTGATGAGGGCCTCCGTACCCCAATCTTTGATCGCAGCTAAATCGAAAGGTTCAAATGCCCCAATGGCGCCACAACCAGGACAGCCTTCCACAGGAACTTTTGCCCGAAAAACTTCCTCAAGGCACGTTAAACAGACAAATAAATCCGGTTCACCTTCCGGACATTCAACTGGCCAAAACGACAATGATTGATTCATGAAAAATCCCTACAGCTTTGGGTGAGCGTATATCAAAACCTGTCTCTTATACGACCAATGTACCTTGATTTACGCAATAAGATCAATCAGAGGGTTTCTGGAAATGGTGTGAAGTCTGGGATGCAAAACGGTTGCAGATTAGGAAGAGGCTGGTGCTTCCGAGGAAGAAGAGGACTGCAGGTTCAAGAGTTTGTCGATTTCTTCCTTGAAGGTTTCATAAGGAAAAGCCCCCGGGATGAGTATGAGATTGGGTTCTTCCGGTACGTTGGTGGGAAAAATGACAAAAGCCGGTGTTCCGCGTATGCCCAGCGCGCCAGCATCTTTCAGGTCTTTTTCGATATCGGGGAAATATTTATGGGTATCGAGACATTGTGAAAATTGCTCCAGTTTTAATTTCAGCTCGCCAGCGAATTGGTTTAAATTTTCCGTGGTAAATTGGCCATTGCTATTAAAGAGGCGATCATGCATGGGCCAATAGGCATTTTGCTCTCCGGCACATCGAGCGGCATCAGCAGCACGAAGCGGATGTCCAAGACCTCGAGGAAAGTCACGGTATACAAACCGCACTTTTCCAGTTTCAATATATTCGGTCAATAGTTTTGGGAAGGTGTCATGGAACCATTTTTTGCAAAAATGGCAGGTGAAATCCGAATATTCTAACAGGGTAATGGGGGCATTGGGATCGCCCCGCACCACATCGTCTGTCTGGATCAAAAATTCTGGAGCTTTGGAATAACCAGGGAGGGCGAACAAGACCAAGCCGAGGCCTATGAGCAATAAAAAAGAAATCTTAAGTGGATATTTTCGTCTAGTCATTTTCACTCCGTATTGTCATCTATTGTCGCATGTGGGGTAAAACTTGTCGAGCGAGGAATGGAGGAAGTGCAGATGGAAAGGAAGCTACTGCCCTTCCCCTTTGGCCTGTTCCAACAGTCCCATCATCAATAAGGGCCACACAACTGTGGCATCGCTAAGAACTTCTGCGAATTGTCCGCCGTCTTTCTTGGGCACAAATTTTCCCCACGACACGCCTTCTTCATAGGTGCAGCCACTTAAGCCTCCCCAATAATCCGGCTCGGGACAAATTCGGACGCCATAATGGAAACGGGGAGGTGTAAGTTGTGTACCCATACGGAGATTGAGGATTTCGATATAGGGCGGGGTCTGTTGGGCCCAGTTGCGAGGTACCCCGCCACCAATGGTGAAAATGGCAAGCCGTTTGGCGGAGAGGAGTTTTTCTGTATAACTATTTAAGTCCAAAAATGGATTAAATGTTGGACATGATTGCCGCAACGCATTCCAAATTTCCTGGTCCGTTTTTCCTTCCGTGAATAGTGCTGCACGATCGGTTTTCCCATGATTCATTCCCCAAATCGAGACATCCAATCCTAATTCAGAATCGGTGAATGCCGGAATATACACCGGCACGGACTGTTGATAGGCACTTTTCAATATCCCTGCACCAGGATACTTGTCATGCAAGGTTTCCCCCAACTCTCTCGTGAGTATTTCTGATGATAGAGGTGTGTCTGGGGTCAGACGTTTGAGTGTTTCGCCCACCACCCGTTCGACATGGTTCAGATTCAATTCCATTTCCAGGGTGTCATAAACGCGGTTATACCCTTTTTCGAACAGCTCCACATCCGTCATCGAAGGGTGGTACTTGTAATGCGTTTTGCCGACAGCTTCCGTCAGACCATGGGCAATTAATGCCCCGGTCGAAACCACTGCCTGAACCATACCACGATCAAGCATGCTGCAAATGATTTTCCCCATTTTGGCGATGGTCATGGCGCCCGAAAGCGTCATGATAACGGCGCAGTCAGGGTCCTGGATCATTTTGGAGAGAATTTCAAACGCCTCGCCCAGACGGCGACCACCAAAGGCGGTCTTTTTCATGGCTCCCAATAATTCAGAAAAGGAGTGAATCGTTTCTGGGTCAAGGGCTTCGAGAGCTTCCAGGCCGTCACTCTCTCCGTCATGAAATGTTCGTTCGCTCATGGGTCTGTATTTAATCCCCTATTCGACTCTTCATGAATAAATAGACAATAAATAAGTTAGGCTGGAGGCTAGCAAAGGCGAGTGCGCGAGGTATTCTTTTTCCAGCAATAACGGTTTGGTGGGCGGGATGAAACTATGTTCGAATCAGTCCTCCAACGCGCTCGTTGCTGTATCCAGTATATTGGCGGGTAAGCGACAAAAGCTCCGCCGGACAGCTTTCCTCGCGACGTCTGTATGGCATGCCAACTGGAGCCTTGGCGAAAGCTGGTGATCCCAACGGGATTTGAACCCGTGTCTGCACCTTGAGAGGGTGCCGTCCTAGACCAGCCTAGACGATGGGACCAGTCATCTGACTTTTTACTAAAAGTCCTGCCTATTGGTGATTTTCTGATGATTTGAATTCAGAATGTACCATCCGACCCGTATTCGGTGCAATGTATCTGAATGGAAGGCATTTTCCCCTTCTTGATAAAAAAGACGCATCACTAAAGACATCGAAAAAAATCTTGTTAAATATCTGAAGAGGAGAACGATTGTGGAGGATGGATGGTGAGGAGGCCGCGCATGAAGGGGTGAATGCCGCAGTGATAGGGATAGCGGCCCGGTTTCAAGGGAGGAAGGAAAAAGCGAGCGTTGGGTGCTATAAAACCGGAATCAAAAGAACAGACGTTCCCAAAACGACAATCGTCGGAAACGATGGTGTGGGGTTCCTGCGTCCGGTTTTTCCAGGTGAGCGAAGTTCCTACAGAAATGGTCAGTTGGTCGGGAGAAAAAAATGGGGGTTGCGTGTCGATGTGAATGTCACGCGAGGATGATGCCCTAATGATGGGCAGGTCCGTTAACGGCAAGAAAACACAGACACCCAATAGAAAGACAATGACTAATCTCATTTGGTTCGCTGTTGGCGAATAATGGTGAAAAAGTTTTCTCTTTGGCTTCAGAATGGCCTTGGTAAGCAAACCTGTTCGCTGATGATCAAAAAATCAGGGTTTTATCGTCAGAAAGATTGTCCCTTTTCCTCGTTGAATGAGAGCAAGTACGGGTGCTTTTGCCTTGAGATCCCCCGCCAGTTGCTCAAAATCTTTGACAGAACGAATCGTGCGACGGTTGATTTCCAGCAGAATGTCGCCTGGACGGATACCTGCCCGTTCGCCTGGGGAATTGGGTTCGACCTGAGTGACCACGACACCTTGGTTGTCAGAGGTTTGCCCCGGTTTCACGGGCTCAACATACATGCCAGCTAAGGCATGGTCGCCTTGAATAGAACCAGGTTCTGCCTTGGACAATGAGGCGACATCTTTCGGCATTTCTCCTATGTCGACCGAAAGGGTTACGGTCTTGCCATTGCGTAAGACCGTCATTGGCACGGAAGTGTTGGGGGCGGTATCCGCCACCAAGGATCGGAGGTGGGTCGGATTTTTGACCTGAATGTCATTGTACGTCCGGATGATATCTCCCCGTTGCAGGCCTGCCAGTCCCGCAGGGCTGGTGCTGAAGACGTCGCCCACCAATGCTCCTTGAGTATCCGGAGCATCAAATTGTTTAGCCAGGTCTTCAGATAATTCCTGGATTGACACTCCCAACCATCCTCGTATGACCTTTCCGTGGCCGATGAGACTGTTCATTACGTGCTTGACCATTTGACTAGGAATGGCAAAGCCAATTCCCATATATCCGCCTGTCCGGGAAAAGATCGCCGTATTAATACCAATAAGTTGCCCTTGCAAATTGACGAGGGCTCCACCCGAATTGCCGGGGTTAATGGCCGCATCAGTTTGAATAAAGTTTTCGTAGTCGACGATGCCGACATTGGCCCGGCCCACCGCGCTTATGATGCCCATGGTCACGGTCTGATTCAGCCCAAATGGGTTGCCCACCGCCAGCACCAGTTCACCAACCTCTAAGGTCGTTGAATTGCCCCAGGGTAAGGTTGGTAATCCGGATGCTTCAATTTTGATGACGGCTAAATCTGTTTTGGGGTCCGTGCCAATCAGTTTGGCTGGAAAATTTCGTTTGTCGCCCAACAGCACCATGAGTTCATCGGCTTGTTCTACGACATGATTATTGGTCACGATATATCCGTCAGCTGACACGATGACACCGGAGCCGAGACCTTGTTCCTGCCGTTCCCGTGGCTGCTGAAAGCGCTTTTCAAATTCTTCCCCAAAAAATCGCCGAAAGAAGGGGTCATCCAAAAATGGATTTTTCTGTCCTCCCATCGCGGCTCGCTTTGTGGCGGAAATGTTGACGACTGACGCCATTGCGTCTTTGGCCACTTTAATAAATGTCTCGTTCGAAGCCAGGAGTGGGGTGGCGACTTTCACAACGGGAGGGGTATCGGAGGCGAGAGCAAGCGCTGGCTGAGGTCCGGCTTTCATAAGGACCGCCGATGAAGATGTTGCGGATGGGGTTTGAGACGGGCCTTCGGAACATTGAATTTGGGTGAATCCGAGCAATCCCAAAATGATGAGCATGCCTGCCCAATGTCTTCTGTATTTCCCACTCCAAGTATTTATTGTGCCAAACTTCCTCATGAACGACTCCTTATGCTGTCAATGTCGGTGGTTGCGTTTTCTCTCTTAAAGATTATACACAAGACTATCTTATCATCCCCGTGCCTGTGCGTGGAATACGTTGTCCAACAAGGGAGCGTTGAATAATATCTATTTTCAAGGGCAAATAAGCCCACAGGCCCGTTGCAAATCAATGGCCTCGAGGCAGTGCAAAAAAAATCGGCCGAAAATCGTGAGGAGTGAGCCGTTCGAAGGCGGAAGGGGTGATATCGGACGTAAGGCGTGAGTAAGGGAGTCGAAAGGTTCTGATCTAAAGTCGTCTTACGCTTGACGCCTAACGCTTCACGGGTTCGCTCTTGCACCTGACTCCTCACTTTTCACTCCATACTAAATCAGGGAACGCCCCCTTGGTTATTTCATCCTGGAAGGTGGGTCATTGGTCTTTAATAGCTCCAAGTATACCAACATCCATGCAACTTAGGGGGTAGGTCTATCAAGGGCCTGATTCAGGCGGGCGCCTTGATCGGTCCCCGTAATGACGAGAGATGCCATCTGGACAAAGAGTCCACATTCGACCACGCCCGGGAGCTGAAGGAGAGTGGCTTCTAGCGAAGCCGGATTGTCAATGACTGGAATCTGCACATCCACGATGTAATGGCCGTTGTCCGTCAGAAACGGTTGCCCTGCTAGCTCGCGTCGAGGTGCGGGCCAGCCTATCTTCTCCAGATGCCGTTGTGTAGTTCGCCAGCCAAAGACAAGGATTTCAACGGGAAGGGGAAACGGCAACCCTAACTGGGAGACCTGCTTGGCCTCATCCACAATTACAATAAATTGTTTGGCGGCCCGCGCAACGATTTTCTCCCTGAGTAGAGCCCCGCCACCCCCTTTGATGAGGTTCAGCCGCGGATCCACTTGATCGGCTCCATCCACCGCCACATCAATTTCCCAGGGTTCATCATTGTCCAGCAATGGAATACCTAATTGTGTAGCGTAAGTTGCAGTGGCCTGAGACGTTGGCACCCCTCGAATGCGAAGTCCGTCTTGGACCCGTGTGCCCAGGGCTTTCAGGAAATGATGAACGGTTGACCCTGTCCCTAATCCAAGAACGTGTCCGTCTTGAATATATTCAACGGCTTTTTGGGCGGCTAGAGCTTTGTGTTGATCAGGCGTGAGAGAGGTAGTGGATGATGCCACAGGTCGATCTCGTTAGGGGGTCATGCCAGCGGCAACCGAAGCGGCACCGAGTAGCGCCGTGTGGGGGTTTAAAATGACGCGAACCGGGATTTTGCCGAGCAAACGTTTATAGCGACCCTTGGCCAAAAACGCCTTCAGGAAGGTCCCGTCTTGGAGCGCTGGTAAAATCTTCGGGGCGATGCCTCCGCCGATATAGACGCCCCCCATAGACAGAGTTTTCAACGCCATATTTCCAGCTTCGGCGCCATAGATCGACACAAACAGTTGGAGGGCGTTCTTGCAAATATCGGGTTTGCCCTCAAGGCCGGCTTCGGCGATCAAGGAAGCGGGGTCGCCGGTAGGAAGTTTTTCGGAAAACCAAGTCGGTTCGTTTTTTTGGGTATCCCGCAGGAACTGATAAATTAGATGTAATCCAGGACCAGACAGCACACGTTCGTAACTAACATGCAAATAACTCGTGCGTAAATATCGCAGCAATTCTATTTCTAGATCATTGTTGGGGGCAAAGTCGACATGACCACCTTCGGAGGGACAGATTTGATAGTCCTTTCCGGTCCACACTATCAATGATTCTCCTAAACCCGTCCCGGCTGCCAGGAGAGCTCGCGTGCCATCAGGTGGGGGAGACGGGGCGGTCGGATTGAGGTCTTCAATTTCTTCGGGTTCCAGGAGAGGAAGGCCATAGGCAGTAGCTTCTAAGTCGTTTAATAACCGAACCTGAGGGATTTTTAGAAAATCGGCCAATTTATCGCCTTCAATGGTCCAAGGAATGTTTGTGGTCCGACATGAATTGTTCAGGACTGGACCCGGGACGCCAAAGCAGGCAGCGGTTAACGAACGTTCTGAAGAGGGAGTGGTTCTCGGGGAGTCGTCCTCGTCTTCGGAGGGGTCCTCTAATTCAGGCTCTATGTCCGCCGTTTCTTCCAGAAACTCAGTCAGGACTTCCTCCAAAGATTCATAATCAGCCGTCCACACGGTGTCTTCCCGAATAGGGTCAACCCGCCCTTTATCCCATTCGTAGAGGGCTAAATGGATTTTGGTCCCGCCAATATCGCCAGCAAGAATCATAAATTC
>Ga0224497_10001273_pt1 | contig 16217 bp, 19 predicted proteins | sample SF_Jul11_sed_USG_4_FD_167970 | JGI IMG/M metagenome (GOLD analysis project Ga0224497, IMG submission 167970) | Sediment microbial communities from San Francisco Bay, California, United States - SF_Jul11_sed_USGS_13 | ecosystem: Environmental > Aquatic > Marine > Sediment | place: USA... | reverse complement strand
TTTTTGCATCTTTTATAACTTCAGGTTCTACCTGGTTCATTTGTGATAATCTAGATAGGATTTTTTCTATTTGTATAATTTTTGACTCCAATCTATCATTTTTTGTTAGTTCAAACTCTTTCTTAAGAGAAATAATTTTTCGAATTTCATTTACAATATCTTCAGTATTTGATGCAGAAGATAGATTTTCTCGTGCATTCTCTAGTTTTTTGATTATATCATTAGAAACTTCTTGGTTCTTTGTAGTTTCAATAAGTCTATCTAGCTGTTCTAAATATTTTTGAGCGTATTTCTTTATGCGCTCAGGTTCTTGTTGTAATGCTTGAACATGAAGTTGTTCTTGAATATTATCAACAATTTGCTTAATTTTGTGAATTGTTTCTTGGGCATCTTCAAATTGTTTGGTGCTAATTTGTTCTCTTGCTTTTTCAAACAGACTCATTAATTCAGTAAAATCAATTGAAGATTGGTATTTTTCTGTAATTGTTTTTAGACTAGAAGCATATCTATATAATTTTAATAAATCACTTGTAGGATCACTTGTTGTTTTAGATGTAGTAATTTTATCTTTAGAAGTTTCATCTTGGGTTAACATTTGTGAGATTTTTTTGAAAATTTTCATACTAGATAAGAAATATTTCTTTGCAGATTCTGTATCTTCGTTTCTAAGAGATTTATTCAAGGCATCCACTTGATTAGATCCCTCTTGGAACAAACTCTTTATTTTATCTGATGAACTATCTGAAATATGATTTCTAATTTGTTCTTGTGCATTTTTAGCAATTTTAAAAAGAATTTCAGGATCGTCTTGGGCTACTACTGATTCTGTTATTCCTCCCATAATCATTGTTGCAACTAAAACCAACAGTCCAAATGATGTTATTTTTTTCATTCGTCTTTCTCCAATTCTTTCTTTAATTTGACCATATTTTGTAGATCTTTCTTAGAAATTTCAACTATGCCCAATCTTTCTAATCTTTTTACAGCTCTCCACATTGTAGTTCTAGGTTGAAGAAATTTCTTTCTTAGATCACTTTCTAGTACTTGACCGCCATTTTTTGAAATAAATTTTACAATTTCTTTATCATCATCCCTCATCTCTGGTCTAATTTTGAAAATTGTTTCTGTATCTACAGTTTTGATTTCTTGTGGTTTTTCAATTATTGCTTTAGTGTCTACAGCTGGTGATGTTGATTTTGATTGTCTTTTCTTTAGAATTAATGAAATTGCTGCTATAGCACTAATAACTGGAAATCCAATAATTGCAGCTGTAGTATAATCAAGAGATGAGTCTGTTGGATTTACTGGTTGGTTTGTAGATGAGGTTGCAGGTGTGCTAAAAATAAAATTAATTTCTGCAGGACCACTTGAGATATCTAATCTGACCTGTTCATCTACCATTTCCATATTATTAGGTAAAATACTCATACCGACAATAACAGAATTTTCTGGCATTAAGAGAGTATAGTTAGATGGTGAATCAAATGAAAAAGTCCAAACTCGCCCTTCTTTAGAAATTAAGTCATGAATATCATAATCAATAGTAATATTACTTGAACCAAATGTATCAATTGTTGCTGTAGCATCGATTATTTCGCTTGATAATAGAAAACCATTTTCCCCTATGGCTACAAAATTATCAATTGAAGGTCCAAAAAGATTTACCTCAAAATCGGGTGCTAATGGATTAACATCTATCTGAGAAGATATGTGTGTAGAACCGTCTGAATAAATGACAAGTTCAAGGGTACGAAAAGAGCCAAATGAGATCTGAGTAGGTAACATAATGGCAACAATGAACAAACTTGCAATAATCAAGGGCATTTTGGCCATTGTTTCAAGGATACTTTCAGTCCTTACAAAAAGCATTCCCTCTTTTTGAATAGATTTTTTGTAATAGATTTGAACGATCTCAGGGTTCATTTAGCTAGTACCTTAAGTTCATGCTTTCTACTAGTCCTTGGAACCTTTTAAATTCCTGAAAAAATTGAAGCCCTTTTTCAGTAATTAAAAAGACTCTATTTCTATCGTTTTTGACGGACTCGACTAAGCCTGCTTCTACCAGCTTCTCACATTTGTCTAGTACTGCATAGTGAGATAGGTTTGCTTTGCGAGAAATTGCAGATACGATGACTCCATTACGTCCACCATCAGCGGTTACATCTAAGATATCACCCATTATGCCCATTTCGGACCTGTATTGTTGTTTTGACATGTATTAGTATACCACTAGTTGATTAATGAGGGACATTCTGAAACTTCATAGCGGAACGCATAGCGGAACAAGGATTTTATGAACAAAAATCATAATTTTTGACACTTTTTATTGAAATAATAAAAAATTGCTGGAATTTTGATGCCTAAAAATTATATTAAGAAAAACGATTTTTAGAAATTTAGAAGTTTAATGTGAATTTGATGGAATTGGGATTCTTTTTAGATGTTTTTGCATGATTTAGTATATAAGGAATAGGATAATCATTGTAGTTCCTGAATATATTTTTAAAAATATTGTTTAATGGTTAAATTTTAGAATATAAAAATGAGCAATAGTGACTTTAACTAATCATCACTGATTGTATGTAATATAATGCAAATAATGATGTTAATGAATAAAAAAAATGTAAAGTAGACAAATTACTTCAAAAAGTAATGATTTTTCTGGACAATTCTCACTAAAAAAGTCCTTTATGAGGAATAGAATGTGTTTTATAGGTTAATCATAAGGATGATGAAACTATAACAGATAGAGGCGTATTCGGATTTTAGGAAATTTTGTTGAAATTAACTGAGAATTGGAAAGTTTAGTTTTAATAAGATAATTTCCAATTTTCTATTTTCAAGGATAAAAAATCATTCAGTAGGTCAGCTTTGAGACTCATAATAACTTTTTATTCTCATTTTGAAAAAGTAACCATAAATGTTTGATAAATTCAAAAAAGAAGGCGGAGAGATGATGGAAGAGCGAAAAAAAGAGCAAGGTGTTGATGAATCAAAATCTTCAATCTCACAATCATCTAACCAAATTGGAATTGGTGAATTGATGGATAAACGTGCTAAACTTGAAGAAGCAATTGATTATGTTGGATTAATGATTAAAAATCTTAAAGATAAAAGAACAAATCTAGAAAAAGATATTGAAGAAGAATCAGTAGATATCAAAAATCTTAAAGAAAAACTCCAGAAAGTAACTGAATACATTGAGGAAGAAAATCAGGGAATACAGGAATTAACAAAAAAGAGGCAACAGGTAGAAAATGAGGCTGATGAAGTAGGTTCTATAATCAATAATTTGAGAGACAGATTATCTGGAATAGATAAAATTATTGATAGTGAGGGTATTAGAGTCAAAAAAATTAAAGAATCTAGAAATACTTTAGAAAGCTAGTTTTAGTAAAATTTTAAGGAATTTATAGTTGAAGCATGTGTATTGGTAGGTACTGATGGGAACATTTGACCAGTAGAACTTTCAGCAACCGCTGCTGCTTCTTGTAGGATTTTCAGATTCTGAGTTTGTTGAATCATCTATTTCAAATGAACCTTCACTTGAGAAGCTATTAGTCATAAATCCTCCTAACATCTCTGTCATTTGATTGATTTCTTGATTAGCACTTGGCATGAATTTTACCAAAGATGACTTTAAATTTTTCATTAATCCTATTGTAGGCATTATTGTTACCACAGTATCTCCAAGATCATGATAAGTTGTTAATCTCAATTCGATTTGTTCTAATGTAATTCTAGCATTACCTAGAATTTTTGCAACCTTTCTTACTTCACTTAATTCTTTTGATAAAACTTTACTTGTAGTAACATCATAAGACTGAGTGTTCTCAATAATTCTTTTAAAAAGTTTGGCATCTCTTTCATTTAATTTAGTAACCATTAAATCCAATTTGGTAATCTGTATTTGTAATTGCTTAATTCCATTTTGTACTTGAGGTTTTAGTGCGCCCTTTGGTTTAATGACATTGTTAATTTTCTCACCAATCCCTGTATGAGTCTGTTGAATTCATTTATTTTGAAAGTTAGGCAATAAGGTGGGTCATAAGATTTATACTTAATTTTAAGCGTGAATATTGCTTAACAATTTATTAGATTTGGATAATCAATTAGTTCTACATATTGGAAATAAATCCTCGCTGAGGATGAATTTTTTGAATATGGTTTAAAATCATAGATTCGTTGTTCATTGCTTCTCCGCAGAGTGGACATTTTGTCATTTTACAAAAGTTTGTTAAAAAAAATCTATTTAAATATTTTTAGCCGAAATTCAGAGTAAATTGGAGAATTTCAGATTGAATTCTTAAGATTATGAAGCATAATATAATCTACCGTTGATTGCTTGATAAATTAATAAATTCGTTTATTGGACTAGATTTTCAAAAGGAAATTAGCTAGGATTAAAATATTCATCAAATATTTGATAATTACATCTGAATGAACCGTGATTATTTAATAATAACATTTTGTCTCTTAACCTATCTATTATAAATTCAAAATGGAGGACAAATCACTAATAAGATATTTGAAGAGTATTTATCATTAATTGGAGATATTGAAGTGAGTTGGTTACCAATAAATTTTGATATTATCCATCAGTCATTTTGTGATGATTTTACTAAGTGATGCTTTTATTGAATAAAAATCGTATATCAGATTAAATTCAAAAATATAGAATGATTACATACTAAATTATTGAAATTGGTTTTTGGATCATTGTATTATTTTATATAATATTCCAAATTTTTTAATCATTTAATTCTTATAGAATTTAGAAATTTATTTTTATTCCATAAATATTAGATTTCTTATTGAATAAAAAAATAGTAATTATTTTAATCGTAATTACAATAATTGGTTTTGTAGTTCTTTCTTCACCGAATAATGAAGTTAAAATTGATAAAAGTGTATTCCATGTAACATTGGCAAACCCACAAATGTATCAAGATGGTGTATTTACTGATGTATTTTCTTTAGAAGCAGGAGAATATTATTTTAGATTTATTCCAAATGGTGACAGTCCAAAGTCTTTGTCAATTTCATTAGAAGGAGAAAATTTCAATTTTAACGAAAATTTCAGATTAAATGGAACGTTACATAAAACGGCGATTTCAGAATATTATACTTGGGATTATGAGGGACAGAAAAAAATTGAAATTTTTGAAAAACAAGAGTTTGCTATTCAAATCAATCCTAATGGAAATTTTCTGGGAACGGTATCAGTCGATATTATAGAAAATTAGAGGCGTAACCCCTTCATTGTAGAACTCTGAGAGATTTCCTCTCGTTGTCAGGTTGTTATTACGCCTGATTGCCTTTTTCGTTCTACGGGGCCACGCAGTTTTAGTCGATGAGAATTATATCCATCGGCATTAATCAGTATAAAAAGTTTAAGTATTTAACATTTAACATGAAAAATTATAAAAAATATCTATTTTTAATAAATATTTCATATCTACTTCTGTTTGAGATACCAACTGATAAATTCGATGAAAAGTAAATCATTTGGATTTTTTTACAAAATTTGCTTAAAATGAGAAATTGAATTGGTTAAAATTTAATTGAACCATAAATTATGAGATTGATGAAGCTGTTTAGTCTTTTTGGGAAAGTTGCTTTAGTTACTGGTGGTAGTAGAGGAATTGGATTTTCTACTGCCAAAGTCTTTTCAGAGAATGGAGCACATGTTGTTATCACATCTAAAGATTCTTCAAGACTTCAAAATTCTGCATCTAAGTTATCAAACACTATAGGAATAGCAGCTGATATTAAAAATGAAAATGATGTAAAAAGGGTGATAGAACAGACAGTAGAGAAGTTTGGAAAAATAGATATTTTAGTAAATAATGCTGGAATTTTTCCAAAAATAAAAAAATTACATGAAATTGACGAATCAGAATGGCAGGAAGTTCTAGATGTAAATCTTACTGGGCAATTTCGATTTACAAAGGCAGCAATTCCGTATTTGAAAAAAAGTTCTGGTTCTATAATAAATATTTCATCAGATGCGGGTTTGAAAGCATATGAAGGATTTAATGCAGATGCTTATTCTGCCTCAAAGGCTGCATTAATTATACTTACAAAATGTTGGGCATTAGAATATGCAAAAGATAAGATTCGAGTAAATTGCATTTGTCCAGGAGTGGTTGATACAGATATGACAAAACCATTTTTGAAAACTAGTAAAGATAGAGAATTTATGAATAGTGAGCATCCCATAGGACGAATTGGTCAACCAGAAGAAGTAGCCAAAGCCATTTTGTATTTTGCTTCAGATGACTCAGCATGGACAACAGGTGCTGTGCTGACAGTTGATGGTGGAGAATCTATCAAGTAAATTCACATGGATTTAATACTGCTCAAATAGTACTGAAAATAATGACTGACAGAAAGAAAAAAGCCAAATTAATTATTCTTTTAGGAGTTATTTGGGTAGTGATAACCTTGCCCTTACCTTGGATTGTTAATAATCCAGAGGTATCAGGAGAACAATTTAACATAATTTTAGCAATTATAGGAATAATGTCAATTCCATTTATTGTCCTAGGGGTAGTGTGGACATTAAAACCAGAATTAACTACCTAGGACAACAAACAATTGAAAAATATCCCAATTCAAGACAAGATTTCAGAGTTAGATATTGCAATAGAAGCTGCTGATAAGGCGGGACATGCAATTTTGGAGATTTATGGAGGAAACTATGAAACTTCGACTAAAAGTGATGATTCACCAATAACAGAAGCAGATCTAAAAAGTAATGAAATAATTAAAAATATTCTATCAAAAACAAATCACAATATTTTATCTGAAGAAGATAAAGATGATCAAAGTAGATTATCAAAAGAGATAATTTGGATTGTTGATCCACTTGACGGAACTTCAGATTTTATTGATAAAACAGGTGAATTTACTGTTATGATAGCTCTTGTAAAGAATAAAGAACCAATTTTAGGAGTAATAGGTTGGCCAACAGAAAAAACTATTTTTGCTGCACAAAAAGGAAAGGGAGCTTTTAGGTATTCAAATAACAAGTGGGAAAAAATTCATGTTACCAAAAATTCAGAGCTTTCAAAGTGTAGAGCTGTTGGTTCAAGACACCATCTATCTGATACTGAAAAAATGTTTATCAAAAAATTAGGAATTAAAGATTTTACAAGCATTGGTAGTTCATTAAAAGTAGGAAAGATTAGTTCTGGCGAAGCAGAAGCATACATTACAACAACAAACAAAATGAAGGAATGGGATTCAGCTGCGTCATATTGTATCGTAAATGAAGCAGGAGGAAAAATGACTGATATGTCAGGAAATGATATTTCATATAATAATAAAATTGTAAATCATAAGAATGGAATTCTTGTTACAAATGGTTTAATCCACGAAAAAATAATAAATGAATTCAAAAAATTAAATTAGATTTTTTTCTTTAAGAAATATCCTTACTTTGTTTGCACTATCTGAAAGAGATTCATGTTCTGTATCAATTATCAAGTCTGCATTGATTGGTGCTTCATATGGATCATCAATTCCTGTAAATCCCTTAATCTCTCCCTTTCTTGCCTTGGCATACATGCCTTTAACATCTCTTTCTTCACACTTTTCTATTGAACACTTTACATAGCATTCTACAAACTGGTTTCCAGCATCAATAATTTTTCTTGCATTTTCTCTATTCTCAGTGTATGGTGAGACTAATGAAACTGCACTAGGAACTCCATGCTTGAGCAAAAGTTTTGCTAAATAAGCGACCTTTTTATTGTGTTCGTCTCGTCCTGCTTTTGAGAAGTCTTTAGGTGAAAACCATTCTCGAAGTTCATCGCCATCAAGCATAGCTAAATTGGGAATATCTTTTTGTAAATCTTTTACAATGGTAGTCTTGCCAGAGCAAGGAAGACCAGTCATCCAAAGAACAAAAGGTTTCATAATCAAATTATTAGACTAACCCATAAAGAGGTTACGTTAATTTTGAAACCAAGATTGGTTTTCTAAAAATTCAATTTCTTTAATCATATCATCAACTTTTTTTGTAATTGCAGTAACTGATCTATACTGTTCATACATCTCAATTTCTTCTTCTTTTGAAAGAACTTCAGCTTCAGCTTTATCAAAGAAAGTATTTTCTTTATTCAAGTGATCATAGAGATAAATTCCATAAGTTCTCAAAAATCTAGATACAGGTTCTCTTTCATCATGACCTTGTCTCCATCTCTGCAAATGTTTTGAGATTTGTCTGGCTATATTTCTACCAAATTCATGCTCTATCATGAATCCTCTAATTTCTTCTTTTAGGGTATCATAACTTGCTACACATGGAAAATAGGAATCCTCCTCTCTTGAATGATGAATTGCATCTACAAAATCAGAAATAATTATCATTACTTTTTCAATATCTGAAAATGGGACATTACCTCCATTTGCAATTTCTTCAGAACATTTTAAAACAACTTTTTCAAGACGTCTTACTTGAATATGGTCTGCACGAAGTTGATCAGTTGCGCTCATAATTATTTATTAAAAAAAGATAATTTAATGTGTTCTGGATTTGAAAAACTGGACTGTAATCAAAGAATCAATCTAGCTTGACTAAATTGGCTTTTATCCAGATCGTGATCATTTTAGTCAATAAATGAATTCTCTGATATTTGGAATATTGAGCATTTTCAGAGGACAGATTCAAGGTATTTCAATTAAGGATATTGATGTTAGTTTCTTTTTGGAAAAAATATCTCAGATTCAGGAATCAATTGGTACTTTGGCAATGCAAGATGGACCTATTGCTAGTGCACACGTGGTTTTACTTGCTGCAGGTGTAGTAGTTTTTCTTGGAGTTGCAGGTGAAGGATTCTTTAAAAAAACTGGAATTCCTGATGTAGCGTTCTTAATGATTTTGGGAGTAATCATAGGGCCTGTGTTAGGGATCATTCAGCCTGAAGCAGTAATTCAAGTTGTTCCATATTTTGCAGCACTTGCACTAATTATCATCATGTTTGATGGTGGATTGAATCTGGATATCAAAAATATGATAAGAACTGCACATTTTGCATTTACCCTTGCTATTCTTGGATTCATTTTATCTGTGGTTCTTGTAACACTTGGTGCTCATTATGTTCTAAGTTGGTATTGGTTAGACAGTATTCTTTTGGGTTCCATTGTTGGTGGGAGTAGCTCTGCAATTGTATTTGGTCTTGTCAGAAACATTAGAATTTCAGAAGATGCAAAATCTATGTTAAGCTTTGAGTCTGCATTAACTGATATTTTATCTACAATTGTGGCCTTTATATTATTTGAAGCAATACTTGCAGGTCATTTTGATATACAAACACTAGAAGAAACACTTGGTAGAGCAATAGTTGTAGGATTAGTTCTTGGTTTTGGTGTAGGAATACCATGGATGTATGTTTCAACTAAACTTGCAAATGCTCAACATGGATACATGTTAACTTTGGGAATCTTGTTTGTATTGTTCTTTTTAGCAAATTCGTTTGGTGAATCTGGGGCATTAACAGCATTAGTTTTTGGTTTAATGTTAGGAAACAAAAGTCATCTGGCAAAAGTGCTCAGGTTCAAACTACCAAAAATTGAGATGGATGATCCGACACACAATCAGCTTACATTTTTGGTAAGATCTTTCTTTTTTGTGTTTGTAGGATTAATGGCTAGTTTTGGTCAAATAGAATATGTGGTTTTTGGAGTCTTAATTACAATAGCAATCTATTATGGAAGAACCATTATTGGAAAAATTACATTAACAAAGAGATTTTCTCAATTAGATAGACAAGGAACATATGTTATGATTCCAAGAGGATTAGCTGCGGCAGTACTTGCCACATACCCAATAACTATGGGTCTACCTAATGCTGAAGCATATCCACAGATTGTATTTTTCATAATTTTATCTTCAGTAATAATTACTACAATCGGTTTAGGAAAAACAAAAAGTATTCCTCCGCCAGAATCTGTTGAAGGTGGATTTATCAAACCCCCTGAAGATTCCCAAAATTCTAAATGAATGATTTATCAGTTATGCGCGGTTCTTATATTCAAAATTTGATTAAACTTTTCATGGTACAAATTCCATCAGTCAATAAAGAAGATTCATCTTTTGAATATAGTCTATCATGGAAAGACCTTCAAGGGTTAAGCTGGATTTTCTATGATGAATTAGGTAGTAAATCAATTAAGAAAAACACTTACGCCTGTGCGTAAGTTATCATTGTTTTTTAATAATAGAAAAAAGGTTAAAGATCTAGAGAGTCTTTAAGGCCCTTGTATCTATTTCTGATAGTTACTTCAGTAACGTTTGCAGCCTCTGCAATATCTCTTTGAGTTTTATCCTCACCATTTTTGACACAAGATAAGTATAATGCAGCTGCGGCTAATCCCATAGGATCTTTTCCAGCTGAGACTTCATTTTCCTGTGCTTGCTTTAGTACTTTTACTGCATACCTTTTTGTTTTCTCTGCAATTCCAATTCTGCTTGCAATTCTTGCAACACATTGAATTGAATCAGTTACTGGCATCTTCAAGTCAAGTTCTTTTACTAGTAATCTGTAGCATCTTGCTATATCTTTTCTCTTAATATTTGCTGCTTGTTCTACATCTTTGAGATTTCTTGGTGTTTCAGTATCACGACATGCAGCATACAATGCAGATGCCATTAATGCTGAAATGGAACGTCCTCTCACAAGACCTTTATCGAGAGCTTTTCTGTAGATGTAGGCTGCTTTTTCAATTACAGCATCAGAAATTGCTAGTTTGTCTTTTAGTCGATTTAACTCGCTAAATGCTTGTCTAAAGTTTCTATCGACAGGTTCATGAACTTGACTTCTACTGTCCCAAGTTCTGAGTCTTTCAATTGTGCTTTTCATTGATGCAGTTAATGGACGACCTGAAGCATCCTTATTGATGGGATTGATAATTGTTGCAAGTCCCATGTCATGCATAGTTAATGATGTTGGAGCTCCTGCTCGTGCTCTATCACCATGTTCATCTTGCGTAAAGGATCTCCATTCTGGTCCAGATTCTTGTAGTTTCTCAGTAATTACAAACCCACATTTAGAGCAAAACATTTCTCCAGACTCATTGTCGGTGACTAGCTTACCTTGAGCACATCTAGGACACAATTCTTTTGGGTTCTTAGATTGACTTACCATCTCGCGATTCTAGGTTTTTGAGTTTCTTGGTATTTATGAATCATCAACTTTTTACTCAAATTTAGAATATAATCTGTTAATAATAACACAGAATAGTCATAAAATGAATATAATTTCAGGTAAAAACCATGAATCTATACAGTATTACCCCTATGTTATTGTTAGTAATCATTGTTATTATTCCAAGTGTTTTTGCAGACTCAAAAAATCAAATCATGGAAGGCAGTATGGATATCAAGATCACATATCCAAATGAAGTTGTGAAAGGAAGAATTGTGTCAATTTCAATATTAGTAGAAAATAAGGGTTGGGAAGACAAGCAAGACATTTCTTTTATATTTTCTAGTCAAGGCAGTGCATTAGTTCCACTAAAAACAAATAGTATAACAATAGAAAAGATCTCACAAGGTGGTTCTTTTGGAGGAAATATTGATTTTCAGGTTTCAGATAATGCAAATGCTGGAATAAGCTTTCTAAATGTGAGATATTCTCAAATTCTTGTTGCAAACAATCAAAAGCCTCAAAATCCAATATATCAAGACATTGCAATACCAATTATAATAAAAGAAAAACCAAATGTTACAATATATACAAAGATGCCTGAAACAATTTTTCCAAATGCAGAATTTTCAATCGGGGTAGAAGTGATTTCTGAAGACATTGACATTTCAGATGTTAGCGTAAGGGTTATTCCACCAAAGGACATAGAATTCAGAGGAGAAACACTTCACACATTTTCAACAATTCAAAAAGATACTGTAGTTGGCATCACATCAAGAATTATTACACCAATTGAGGAAATAAATATGGAATACAATTTACCATTTGAGATAATTGTTGAGTATACTGATGATGAGGGTAATAGGAATATAGATTCAAAAACAATTTCTTTGATTTTAAGACCTCGTACATTAATGGAGCTTACCGCTGATGGTGGAATTTGGATTGGTGACTTTTTCATTGCACCATATGTGTCACTTGGGACTATTATTGGAATTCCAGCTGGGACTATTATTTCATTAATTATTAGAAAAAAATCGGTAAAGCCCAAAAAGAGAAAAACAAAAATGAAATAAAATTGGATGCCTAGAATTAGAGTTTTTCATTAATTGATTTGATGTATTTTTGGCTGTATTTAGTGAACATTTGGATCTTGTTCTGAGCTAATGCCATAGCCCCAGGTCTACTGTTTACTAATTTTATTGCAATTTGTTGTTCTTCTAGTAGTTTTTGCAAGTCCTCTTTACTTTTAGATTCAAGTTGTGAAAGTAATGAATCAAGTTCGCTTTCAAGCAAGTTCTTTGTATCAGGAATTGCTGGAGGTTCTGCTCCAATGATTTCTTTTGTTGTAATTTTTCCAAATACTTTTTTGTCTAATTCAGTCAATACACAAGAATTCCACTAGTATTATAAATTCAATTTGGATTTGTTTAAGAGTTTATATTTTAATAAAATTTGTATTCAAAAAATCAAAAAAGATTGTATTGTTATTATTTTTTTCATATTCATGTCTTGATTTAATTAAATTTGCAATATTATTAATGTAGTAATTTACCAAAAATATTCTTTATGTTTAAAAGTATATAATTTACAAAAATTAAAATTTTAATTCTGAAACAAGATTAATACAGAGCTATAAAAATATTAAAATTCTAATAATCATGTTCACTGAAATTTGATCCTAGTGGAATCGTTGCAATAATTGTACTTTTTGTAGTTTGAAATTTTAGATTCTTATCAGGTACAAATTGATGGAATATTTCTTTGAGTAGTTGTTCTGTAAACAGTGACCAATTCATTCCCAATTCATGTTGGATAATAAAGTGATGTAATTCTCCTTCCATTCTATGATCGGATTTCATTCCTGATGCTCTAATGTAGTCTTCTAATGTTTCAATACAGCGCTTAAGATCGTATTTGCCTTTCATGAAAAGAACCGTATCTTTAATCAGAGGAAGAACAGTTTTAATTATTTCACTAATATCTTCTCCATTCATTTCTCCTCCAAGTGAACCTAAAATTCCTTTTGGAACAGGAATCATACCAATTTTGTCTCCAAAACGATCCCAGTTTACATATTTTTCAAGAATTTGTTTGACCAAAACATTTTGCGAGATATTTTTGTGTATTGCCTCTGTTTCAAGTTCCTCAACAACTTTGGCAGGAAGACGATAAGTAATACTACGGGTTTTTTCTTTTTTTGAAGGATGAGTTTGTTTGTTAGTTGGGGCGGATTTCACTAAATATTACTTCAATACTAGGTATATATCATATTAATATCATAATTTAGGTTTAAAAAGTAAATTAATTAAAAACTATTTTTTATTAAAGAAGAATTCATCTTTTTCTTCAAGTTCCTTTACATATTCATCCATTTCAAGCTTAAATTCTTCTTCATCAGCATAAGCTCTTTCTGCGTGTTCACTAATATCAAGTCCAGCATCTTCCACTTCAGGTGACACTCTTACTCCGATTAAGAAGTCTAATACTTTCATTATGATATATGTTCCTCCAAATCCTAAAGCAGCTGCAATTCCTACTCCAAATGCTTGAATTCCTAATTGCTCTGGATTGCCAAAAAGTAATCCATTTGGTCCTCCAGGATTTACTGCTGTACTTGCAAAGATGCCTATTGAGAGTGCACCTATAATTCCTGCAGTTCCGTGAACAGAGCTAACATCTAGTGCATCATCGATTTTTAGCTTTTCTTTAAAGATTACAAGTGTAGAATATGATGCAATACCAATTGCAATACCAATTACAAATGAGTGTTCAACACTTACAAATCCAGATGCTGGTGTAATTCCTGCAAGTCCTGCGATTGCACCATTAATTGCAGCTACAACTGATGGCTTACCTGATCTCATCCAAGATAGTCCTACCCAAATTAAAGCAGAAACTGAAGATGCCATGTGAGTAACAATTACGGTGTTTCCTGCAAGTGAACCAGATGCCAATGCACTACCTGTGTTAAATCCAAACCAACCTAACCAAAGAAGTGATGAGCCTACTACAGCAAGAGGGATGCTGTGTGGAATCTCAATTGCTGGTCCAAAGAATCTTCTTCTTCCAAGTACCAAGGCTGCAGCAAGTGCACCCATACCCACACTTGTGTGAATAACAATTCCTCCCGCAAAGTCTACTACACCTATTTCTGCTAACCAACCACCACCCCATACCCAGTGTACTAGTGGATAGTAGATGAGTATTGACCAAGTTGTTGCTATAAATATTATAAACGCACTAAATTTCATTCGTTCTGCAATAGTACCTGTTAGAAGCAGAGGAATAATTGCAGCAAACATTAACTGGAATTTTACAAACAGAACACCGGGAATAGTGGGTGCATAATCAAGAGCCTCGCCCCATGGAACTCCCTTTAGAAATACCCAATCCATGTTACCCATTAATCCGCCTGTTTCATCAGGACCAAATGCTAAGCTAAATCCAAACACAAACCACATTACACTTAGTAATGCTAAACCAAAGAATATCTGCATAAAAACTGATACTGCATTCTTTTTTCTCAATAAGCCAGATTCAAAGAGTCCAAGTGCTGGGATCATTAAAAGTACTAAACTTCCAGCTACGAGCATCCACGCTGTATCCCCTGTATCTATGGCCACATGAATTTTAAATTTCTAAAACTAAATAATAATAACGAAATTTGATATAATTTTGATTATCACATGATTATCGAAATATGAAACTATTATTTGTGAAAAACCTCAGAAATTTATCAAATGCTTAGAATTGAAGCTCTGCTTGGAAATAATGATGTAATGGCAATTAGCGAAGCGTTAAAAGAAATTGAGATTGGAGGATTAACAGTAAGTAAAGTTAGAGGTCGTGGAAGAAGACCACCTCCAGAGATCCATGCTTCTAAAGGAAGTGCCATATTTCAGCCTCAATTCAGTCAGAAATATGTTCTGGTAGCTATTATTCCTGAGAGTAAAGAGGAAGAAGTAATTAACATTCTCAAGGAAAAGGGCACAGTTGGAAAAATATTTGTCTCACCAATATTGCGAGCAGTTGATATTGCAACTGGAAGTGAAGGCGAAGAAGTAATCTAACTAAAATTCTCTAAAGTTATTTCCATAAACAATTGTTTCATTCTTTAGTTGTTTTTCAATTGTAGGTAGGTAACCCATAATACAATTATTTACAAAATCGCTAAATGATTTAATTCTATAATCGGTCTGTAATTTTTCTTCATTTTCATCATAGATTTTCTCTAATTTAATTAATGTAAATTTCTGAAGTGGGACCAATCTACTTCTTTATCTTTGGTTTTGGTGGAAAGCTAAATTCTTCAGTTTCAATATCTTGTTCTGCTTCTAATGTTTCCATATCAATGATCTCTTCCATTTCTGAGATGAATATTTTGCCTCCCTGAACTGTAGAAAATTCAGATTTTTTTGAGATTAAATTGATTGCTTGTCTCGCATCTTTTTCTGAAACTACCAGTTCAATTTTTGAAAGTGGAATAGCTTTTAGACCTGTTGAACCAGCTTTTGAGGCTGATTGCTTATCAAAAATTTTACTATCCTCAAGATTTCGTTTATCAATAATAGAATATCCCATACTTGCTAATTGACTGGCAATTATTGGATAACTTGATCTCTTGATAATTGCCTCAATTTTCTTCATAAAACATTTTAAAAAACGGCTTATTTATTAGCCTAGCTAATTATCAAGGCTGAGAAATTTAGATTGAAAAATCCTTTGAATAATTTTTAATAAGTGCAATGCAATCAAAGATTTTATTTTTTATCAAAATAATGTTATTTAATGAATAGTAAAATTCTGGTTTTCTTTGCAGTTGCAGCACTTAGTAGTGTAATAGCGCCATCATTGATGGATATTGCTTTTGCACAGTACATGGGTAACGTCGGCGGTGAAGGACAAACCGGAGCTTATACCTTAGAAGAAGCACTTGAGATTCAAAGAAGAAGAATCGAAGCAGCAGAAGCAAACCCAGCATCTGGTTCAGGTACACCCTATCTTGATGCAAATGGTGTAGTTGGTGCATCAGTTATTGCAGGTGCAGTCTTTGGTGGTATT
>Ga0224497_10001272_pt1 | contig 16218 bp, 8 predicted proteins | sample SF_Jul11_sed_USG_4_FD_167970 | JGI IMG/M metagenome (GOLD analysis project Ga0224497, IMG submission 167970) | Sediment microbial communities from San Francisco Bay, California, United States - SF_Jul11_sed_USGS_13 | ecosystem: Environmental > Aquatic > Marine > Sediment | place: USA: California... | reverse complement strand
AAGCAGTGCGCCACCGCTCGCGGTGACTTTGCCGCCCCCGAGAAAAGCAGTTACCTGCTCGATCTGGACCTGGTTGGTTGTAAACCTAATTCTTCCGTTGACTCGCTCAAAGCTGATCCTGTTTGCACCGACAAAGGTCGCGGCGGAGCCGTTTTCCAGAATCGCGGTACCATTCAAACGCGAGGTGCGGTTGACACCTGAGAGCCGGATCTCGATATCGGCGACGCCGTTCAGAAAAATATTCTTGAGCGTATTTCGCGAAAAGGCGCGGACGATTCCGAGATTCACTCTTCCGTCAATTGCGAGATTGTTGATTCCCGAATCGGTAAAGGCTTTCTTCCCGCTTACAACAAGGTTCGAACCGCCGCCGGCGAATTTTGCATTTTCAAACACGACCTCGCTTGTACTAAATGTGACGAGGACGGGTTCCGTGGCGGAAAGCGGCGTTTCGTCAAATTGAAATGACGCCGCCGTAAGACTCGCGCGTCCGCTGAGGTTGTCCCACGTAAAGACGCGCGTTCCTTCAGGGTCTAACGCAGTGAGATCGCCAGATACAGAGACCCCGCCGGTAACCTCACCGCTAATGGATACCGCGTCAGGATCAGATCTCCGAAAAATTTCAAGATACGGCCCGATCGGTGAGCGGTCGAGATTTGTTTCCGCGATAAACGGCAGTCTTTCGTCGGCAAAATCGAGCCGCGCCGTTATAGGTTGTTTGCGGCCCGAAAGATTGGTTGTGGCCGTAGCGTTTAAGACTTTGTTTTCGGTTTTCCCTGTAAAATCGATTTTTCCGAAGCGACTTTGATTTATCGATATACCGCTGCCCGTGCCGTCGAAATTTATATTGTAGCTGGCGGTATCATCCGACCTTCCGGATGCAGTCGCAGTAAGGTCAATGTCGCCGTCGATTTCGGGCGTCGAATCGGATCGTGGGGCAAAAGCGAGCAACTTAGCGGCCGGAATGTCTTTTGCGGAAAGTTCAAAATCGAACTCGGTCGTGTCGGCCTTGTAAAAACCGTTTGCCGAAAGCGTACCCTGGCCGAATCCGGCGTCGAACTTGTTGAGCCTTACCGTTTGACCTTCGAATACGGCGTTTGACGTAAGGTTTTCAAACGATTGACCGTTTATGCTGCCGTTTCTCGTAAAAAGTCTTGCTTCGCCGCTCAGGTTTTTGGGAAGTCCCGCCAGCGTCAGGCTGCCGGTGGTCGTGCCCTCGACGTCTCTCAACCGTTCCGGTATCGACTCCCGTGGTATGAGGACGATCAGATTGGCGAGATCGATGTCGTTTAAAGACGCCTTCAGATCAATGTTGTTGGAACCCGTCCAGGGGACCTCGACCCCGAATCGTACGCTTCCGCCGTCTCGCGATTGAAGTACACCTTCACTCACCCGGAAACGGCTTTGATCATTCGCCATGTTCGCTACCACGCTTCCGAGGTCGCGTCCCCGGACCACCAGCGATGCAAGCGAGCCGCGCCCGTCGATCAAGGGGCTCGAAAGGTTGCCTGTGAGCCGACCGTTTACGGCAAGCGCTCCCATCGGAGAAATCTCGAAAGAATCGAGCTGTTGTTCTAACTCGGGTGATACGTCGATCACGCGGACGATGCGTTCGATCTCGGCGGCGTCCGAAGAATCGAGCGCGAGGTTCAAGTCGGAGTCGTCGCCATTGAGGTCGAAACGGCCATCTGCGGTAATTGCGCTTTTCGCGGTCCGGAGATTGGCAAAGTCGATATTGAATAAACCATTTGTTGCGGAAACGCCGAGACGTCCGTCGACCGGTATATAACCACTGTCTTCGGTTCCCGCCGCGGCGTCGATTACGGCGTTCAGCGTTCCGCTTGCGGTGTTGAAATTCATGCCGTTGAACGACAAATCGGCCCTTCCATTCGTCTTTCCTTCAAGCGGCACGACTCGTCCGCCCTGCAAAGCGAGCAACTTCGAAATATCGAGGTCTCGGAAATCCGCTTTGACCTCGGACCGGCGCCTTTCTACAAGCGCGATTTTCGCGTTCCCGTCGATCTTTCCGTTCATTACTTCCGCCGAGAGCGAACTGAGCTCGACGATGTCATTGTCCGCGATGACGCTTGCCCGTGCCGAACCGAGAGTGACGCTTCCGATGACTCCCCCGCCGAGGGACATATCCAGGCTTGCCCGGTACCGTCCGGAAGGCTCGAGAACAAAAACCGGCTTCTTCACCGCAACGCGCTGGAGTCTGCCGTTCTCCTTCAGATCGATGTCGCCGGCGTCAAAATCGGCGGTTTCACCTTCTATGATCCCGTCCCTGACGGTTAAACGGACCCCTGCAATGTTCAGGTTTGAAAGAACCGCCGACGATGCCTCGACTCTTGCAATCCGAACTTCGGGTGCGTTGATGCGTGTGTCGCGCTGGCCCAGATCGACAGTCACATTCGAAGCACTGACACCGCTTGTCTTCGAACTCGGCGTCGTCACCTCGTCCGACTCGATGCGCATAGCCGATATCCGCGTTTTGCCATCGCGGTTGACGATATCGATTTCCGAAGCACGAGCATTACCGAGTTTCGTGTCGCCGGACTGAAAATCCGAAAGCCGTGCAGAATCGGCTGTCACTGTTGTCGTTCCGCCACGATTCTTCACTCGTGCGGAATCAACCACGACGCCGCGCATTCCTGCGCCATCGACCTTTAGACTTGCGGCCGTTGCCCTCGGCACTATGGCGTCGATCGAGCCGTTCGAGGAAACGATCCGTATATTTCCCGTCTGAATCGACTCCAGGTTTACCGAGTCGTTTGTAAATTTCCTCGCCCGCACGTTTCCAAAGGTCGCCGCGAGCCGGTTGTCCTCATACTCGGCGACCGCATCCGAGATGATCAGGCTTCCGATGGTTCCCAGCGGGGATTTGAGCGAGGCCGCCTGCAGTTCGCCAAACCATTTGAAGTCGGTGCCACTGCCGCGAACTGTTCCGATAAGGCTCGGGAAACCGATCCGGTAATCCTCAAACGTGAGCAGCTCGGCGACCACCTTTCCATTGGCGCGATACATCGAGCCTTCGCCGTCGGCATCTGCCGTGACGCGCAATGCTTTCAAACGAATGTTCTCGGCAGCCAGAGAATCCGACGCGATATTCCCGCGAATCTTGTATTTCGAACCCTTTCCGCTGACCGTGCCTTCAAAATTTCCAACGCCCGAAATTGCCGTGCCCATGGGAAAAACCGTCGACGTTCGGGTCAGATCGATCGTGGATTTTATCCTGAAGTCATACTCGAGGGATTCCCAGCTCGAAATGGTTCCGCTCAATACCGAATCTCCAATAGGGGATTTCAGCTCGAGGTTCGAGATCTCGGCTCCTTCCGGGTGAATCCGGCCGCCGGCCCTGATATCGACCGGCTGGACCTCTTCCTCATCATAGAAGAAATTGGATTCCTTTGAAGTGAGATCGAACAGGAAAGACATTTCCTTTGAATCGGCAGGCCGCACGGTGTCCGGTTTTAGAAACACGCTGAGCTCGCGCGCATTTCCGCGGATAGAATGCAGTTCGTCGCCGAAGTGAATTCTACCGTTCCGGAGTGCGACCTCGGCGGCCGAATACTGGAGCCGGACGTTATTTTTTGGCGGGAGAATTTCTATGCCTGAATAGTTGGATTTGCCGTTTTTATCAAAATCGATCCAGATATCGATCCCGTTTATGTCCGCACGATCGATGCTTACGTTTCGAATCGTGCTCATCGACAGTAGATCGAGAACCGACAGATCGAACGCCATATTCTCTACCGCGATCAGCTTCTGGCCGGTCTTTCTGTTCGTAAAGAGAGCCTTTTCGACGTACAGCTTCAGCGGCGAAAGTTGGAGCTCGAATCGTTCGCTGTTCATCGAGACGTTCATCTCGTCGAACGCCGCCGTAAATTGCCCTTTGACATACCGGTCGACTGCGCCGGTCTTGTAAGCGATGCCGGTCCCGATCGCCAAAAAGGCAATAATTACAGTTACGACACCGGCAGCTACGACAAGGCTGCGCAGAGATAGCAAGCGGCGTCTTCGGCCTACGGTCGCTTTCGAACGCTTGTTTTTGTCGTTTTTGTCGGTTTCACCGGTCTTGCCCGGGGACGCTTTTTCTAATTCGTCGGACATCAAGTAAATCCTGAGGAGAGCGCTCGGACTTTGGTTCAGGGATTATACCCCAAGTTTGTCGATTACCGCTTGCTGATCGGTTCAACCTCGGCAATTTCAAGCCCGAAGGCTTCGATCGCGTTCACTTTTGGAGGATGATCGCTAAGGAGACGGATCTTCTTAACCCCGAGCGATTTTAGTATTTGTGCGCCAATGCCGTAATCCCGGACCTTTCCGTAGCCGGTCTCTTTCCGCGCCTCATAGAAGTCCAAACGCTTTTCCTGCATCACCGCATAGGTTTCCAGCTGGTGCATCAAATCGAGGTTATGGTCGTGTTGCCGGAGGTAGAGGATTACGCCCCTGCCCGCATTTGAGATCTTCTCCAGCGAAACCCGGATCGCTTCCGAGGCCTCGCCCAATTTCGAACCAAACATCGCAAACGTAATGTTCTCCGTTTGGACGCGAACCAAAACCGGGTTGGTTGCATCTCCCAAATCCCCCATCGTCAAAGCGACATGGGTTTCGCCGTTGATGATGTTTTCAAACGCGGCTACCCGAAAGACACCGTGTTCGGTCGGCAGGTCCGTTTCGACCACTTTCTTCACACAGGATTCCTTCGCGATCCGGTACCTGACCAGATCGGCAACCGAAACGATCTTGAGACCGTGTTTTTCGGCAAAGACAGTGAGTTCGGGCATCCTCGCCATCGTCCCGTCCTCATTCATCACCTCACAAATAACGGCCGAAGGGTCGAGTCCGGCTATCCTCGCGATATCCACGCTCGCTTCAGTTTGCCCGACCCGAACCAAAACCCCGCCGTTCTTCGCTCTAAGAGGGAACACATGACCGGGCCGCGCCAGGTCGTTCGGCTTCGCGTCCGGGCTTACGGCGGCCGCGATCGTTCGCGCCCGGTCGCCCGCTGAAATGCCCGTCGTGACGCCCTGTTTGGCTTCGATCGAGATCGTAAAGGCCGTTCCCATGCTCGAGGTGTTCTCCTGCGACTGGGGAGGTAGCTGCAAATAGTCGCAGCGCTCCTCGGTCAGGGGAAGACAGATCAGTCCGCGGCCGTGCGTGGCCATAAAATTGATGATCTCGGGAGTGACCTTCTCGGCGGCGCAGACGAGATCACCTTCGTTTTCGCGGTCCTCGTCGTCGACGATAATTATCATCCTGCCGTCGCGTATATCCCGGACGGCATCTTCAATGGTGCTTAATGACATAATCTCGCTTGCGTTTAGCTGAAGATAAGATGATACCGTTTCCCGGCCCTTACACGAAACCGAGGGAGAAGGTCGGGATCGACGGGATATGGGTGGGTCTGAAGGAGATCTGTGGCGTCGCATCCTTATCAACATCTGGCCCGGCATATGAGACAACATATGGCACCGGTTTGTTGCCAGCTTGATTGGCTGCTGCGTGTCCGAACCGGAGCTTTATATTTCAACCTGGTTTGCGTTTAGTTTTGCGCCGAACGCAAAATAGTTTGATACGAAACCCAAAACTCCCAAAATTCCGCTAAGTGCATACGAGTCCGATTCACTTAAACTGCTTGATTCAAAGATATCCGGATATTTGAAATGAAACTGAACGAGAGTTCCCAACTGAAGGTCCCAAAGGCCTGAGCTTCGTTGACATCCCCTTCAAACCAAAAACCGCCCGATCTCCGGACGGCCATTCTTTCTGTGCCTGTTTCTGAGTGATTACGGGTTTATTGAGTTGACCTTTTCATCAGTAGGTCACCTTTGAAACAAGGGCCAGCTGGCTGTTTTCGAAGCCGTAGCCCCTAACTTCTGACGGAAGGCCAATAATCCTGCGGTCGGTGTATGTAGATGAGAGATTATAGTCTGTCTGGACTTCCTTAAGAACAGTAGACTGGTCCGAATCGTAGACCTTGACGCTCTCGACCAGGCCGTACTCGGAAACAGTTGAACTCGGGTAGATCAATCGTCGCTGACGCGACGAAGATTCTATTACCTGCCATTTCCGTGGGCTGCGCGCTAACGCGCTGACCCACGGCTACGATCAGTTCGTCGCTAACGCGACTTATTTTTGTACTCAATTCGAAAGGTCCGCGCGAGGCCTTGCGTCCCCCATTCACCGATTCCCGGTGCCTCCGCATCCCCCGTGTCGCCTACTCCGGGTCCCGCGTCACCAAGTCTCCGCAACTGCGATATAATCCCCTCAGTGAGATTCGAATTCCGACATGCCTTGCGCTACCTCCTTGCGAAACGCGGCGGGCTCGCCCGTTTGACCACCTTATCCGCGGTCCTCGGGATCGCATTCGGGATCGCGTGTTTGATTGTCGTCGAGGCCATCTACAGCGGTTTCCGTGAAGGTGTCGAGAGCCGCCTGCTGGCCGAGACCCCGCACGTCACGGTCACGGCGGAAACGGGCGGCGGCATCTCGCCATCGATAATATCTGCTACGATCCGCCGCGATCCCGACGTCACAAATGTCGAACCGGTGCTGATTAAGAGCTCGGTCGTCACGGGAAGCGAGAAGAGTTCGTACGGCCTCTTGCGGGTGCATTTTGACAAACGGCCGGGGACACCCAGAGGCGTCATTGTCGGCGGGGAACTGGCGCGTGTTATAGGCGTTTCAAAAGGAGAGCGGGTCAAAATTCTTTTTGGAAATGACGAGGGCGAGCCGGCGACAGGCGAATTCGCGGTCGGGGGAATCATCGACACCGGGCTGTTCGAGTACGATTCCCAGCTCGTGATCATGGATTCGGACACGTTTTCGGGTGTCGGCAATCAAACGGAGGCAGGACCGGACACCTTTCTCGTGTCCATTCGGCAGCCCTTCGATGCGCGCGCCAAGGCGCTTCAATTAAGAGAAAGGCTCGGGCCGGGTTTTGAAGTGACGGACTGGCGTACCGCCAACCGTCCTCTTTTTGCGGCTCTCAGTTTTGAACGCAGGATCGCATTTATCGTTTTCACGATAATGGTCTTGCTCGCGGCGATTGGTGTTGCGGCAACCCTGACGCTTTTGGCGGCCGGCAGGCGGTTTGATATCGCGGTCCTGAAAACCTGCGGGGCAACATCGCGCACGCTTCTGAGGATGTTTTTTCTTGAGGGCCTTATGATCGGGTCGGCGGGAATCTTTCTCGGACTGGTCTCCGGTTTCGCGGCGTGCTGGGCGGCAAACGCATACGGGCTTGTCAGCCTCGATGCCGAGGTCTATGCGCTGTCCCGGATCGATCTGGTACCGGGGTTTGCGTCGTCCGCGATCATCGCGGGCGGTGCGTTTCTGCTGATTCTTCCGGCGATAATCGTGCCCGTCATCGCAGCTTCCCGGGTTAAGCCGACGGAATTGCTGCGAACCGTATAAAAAAGGCTCGTGTGTTTCCCAAAGACCGGGAATTCTGTCGATTCGGCCTTCGGCCTGCAAACAAAGCAGGTTACAGTCGAATAAAACTGGAGTTTTGGACGGTTTGCGACTTTTCTTAAGATACCGAAGAGATTAATTTTTGAAAAACTTGGCACTACACGGCGGACTTTGGATATAATAGCTTCCATCCAGAGATCCATTTCTGTTTTTATATGTTTGAACGTTATACGGAAAAAGCAAGACGCGTCATCTTTTTTGCCAGGTACGAAGCCCTGCAATATGGTTCGCAGGTAATCTCGCCCGAACACATACTCCTCGGCCTGATGCGTGAAGATAAAACCATTTCTGCAAGGTTTTTTCCGTTCCGGCATAACCTCACTGTCGATATTATCAGGCGGGAAGTGGAAGAGCGCATCGTTCTCCGCGAGAGAATTCCGCAATCCGCCGAACTGCACCTGGCTCCGGAAACAAAAAAAATCCTCTCTCTTACAAAGGAAGAGGCCGAACGGCTAAACAGCCGGCACATCGGGGTCGAACACGTTCTGCTGGGGATCCTTCGGGAAGAGGATTCGATCGCGGCGGAAATCCTGTTTAATCACGGAGTTCGTCTTCATGCCGTGAGAGAGAAGATCGCGCATCAGAGCGGTTTGCCGAGCATGAGGGAACGAAAGCAGCAGGAAGAGGTCCCGAACCTGCAGGAATTTACAAGAGATCTTACAGAAGAAGCGGCCAAAGGGCGTCTCGATCCTCTCATCGGGCGCGATCAGGAAACCGAGCGCCTGATCGAGATTCTGTGTCGACGGACGAAAAACAACCCGGTGCTGATCGGCGAGTCGGGCGTTGGCAAGACCTCGATAATAGAAGGCCTCGCGCAGAGGATCGCCGATAAGAACGTCCCCTCTTTTCTGGCAAAGAAACGTATCCTTGCACTCGATCTTTCGTTGGTCGTGGCGGGGACGAAGTACCGCGGACAGTTTGAAGAACGGCTCAAGAAAATTTTGCTCGAACTAAAGGAACACCGTCGCTACGTCGTGTTTATAGACGAGATACACACGCTGGTCGGAGCGGGTTCCGCCGAAGGTTCGCTTGACGCCGCGAACATCCTGAAGCCCGCTCTTTCAAGAAGTGAGATTCAATGCGTTGGAGCCACGACTCCGGACGAGTACCGAAAGTCAATTGAAAAGGACCGGTCCCTTGAACGCCGGTTTCAGGCGGTCAAGGTCGTGCCTCCGACCGAGGAAGAGGCCCTCGAAATCGTGCAGGGTATTGCCGACAGGTATGAGGCGTTTCACCAGATAAGGTACTCGAAGGAAGCGCTTGAAGCAGCCGTCGTGCAGTCGAACCGTTATATTCCCGAGCGATTTCTCCCGGACAAGGCGATTGACGTATTGGACGAGGCGGGGGCTCGTGCAAAGCTCCGGTTCCAGCATGAGAACTCGTCGGAACCTTCATGGAAAGAGGCCGTTGAGAATTGGAAGAGCGCCACCGACGAGGACAAGCTGATATCGCTGGAACTGAAAACGCTTGAGGATTCTTTCTTCGCTGTGGAAGTTTCAAAAGATGATGTCGAAGAGGTCATCGCCCGCTGGACGGGTATACCCGTTCAAGCCATAAGACAGGAAGAAGCCTCGAAGCTGCTCAAAATAGAGGAAGAACTCCATGAGCATATCGTCTCCCAGCGTTCTGCGATTTCGGCTTTGGCTCGTGCGATCAGGCGTTCGCGCGCGGGGCTAAAGAGTCCGCAGAAGCCGATCGGTTCCTTTTTGTTCCTCGGACCCACCGGTGTCGGAAAGACGGAAGTCGCCCGGACGCTCTCCCGATTCCTGTTCGGGTCGGAAAAGTCACTTATTCGTTTCGACATGTCCGAATACATGGAAAAACACACCGTGGCGAAGTTTATCGGTTCGCCGCCGGGCTATGTCGGTCATGAGGAAGGCGGTCAGTTGACCGAAAAGCTGCGCCGCGCGCCATATTCGATCGTTCTTTTTGACGAGGTCGAAAAAGCGCATTCCGATCTATTCAACGTGCTCCTGCAGGTTTTTGAAGACGGAAAACTGACCGACTCCCAGGGCCACGAGGTGGATTGCCGCAATGCGATTTTCATTATGACGTCGAATATAGGTGCGAGATTCATCCAGAAGCGCGCGACGCTTGGTTTTCAGGCAAACGATGAGGCTTCCACCGAAAAGATGCGCGCTCAGGTGATGAGTGAAGTGAAAAAGACTTTTGCGCCGGAGTTCGTAAATCGTTTGGACGAGATCATCGTATTCGACGAGCTGTCGGATGAGGACCTGACCGCGATCATCGATATCCAGGTCCGCGATTTAAACACCAGACTCGAAAACCACAAGCTTTCGGTCGCGCTCACCGACGAGGCGAAAGCGTGGCTGATCGAAAAAACCTGTGCGGATCGCAGCTACGGTGCGAGACCCCTGAGGCGCGCGCTTCAGAAGCACGTCGAGGATGAATTGTCGGAGTCTTTAATCCAGGGCAAACTCGAAGGGATCGACGGTGTCGAGGTCTACTCAGACGAAGACAAGTTAAAACTCCGTCCGGCGAGGAAGAAAAAAGTGAAGAACGCCGTCACCAGATAGATGCCGATAAATTGAAACTCGCGCGGTAGCCTTTTGGAATTGGCTTCCGCGCTTTTTCAATTTTTGCTCTTTGCCTGTATAATTCGAAAGTTTGTTGGCAGGTGAGGTCTTTAGTTTCACAAGGCAACCATGAGTTTTGTCGGCGAATCTAACCCCGCGTAATTATCCATTCGTTCGGGAGTTGATTTTTCAGCAATTTCTATATGCCTTGTGATTGAAGACGTTGTTTGTCTCGGACCTTTATTTATTATTCTCGGTAATCCAGGGAAGTCGGCTTTATGCATAATTTACGGGCGATAAGTTTTTTGTTTCTAGCATTTACGATGCTGTTTAATACAGCGTTTGGTGCTGAAGAGACAGCTAAAAAAGAAACCCGCTCCGAAAAGACACTCGAAAAAAAAGTAACTCCAAACCAACAACTCGTCGAATCGGTGGATATCCAGGGGAACCGCCGCCTGCGGGACGAAGACCTTTTATATTACATTCGGACCCGGGCGGGTGACACCTATGATCCGGCCCAACTCGAACGCGATCTCAAAGAGCTGTTGTCACTTAGCTTTTTTGACAAGGTTGCGACGAGGGTTCTCACCGAACAAGGAATCCGCGGCGGCGTGAATGTTATTTTCGAGGTGGCGGAACTCCCGATAATCCGTGATTTGCAGTTTGAGGGTGCAAAGGCCCTGCAGGAAAGCGATATTCTAAAAGCGTTTCGCGAGAACAGGATCGGGATTTCGAAAGAAGCGGTTTATGATCCCGTGAAAGCGAGGAACGCCAGACGGCTTCTGCGGGAATTGCTTGCGTCAAAGGGGTATCCGAACGCGACCGTCACAGTCCGGGAGGAACAGGTCTCGGCGACCTCTGTCGCGATTACCTTCGATATCGATCAGGGAAACCGGTCGCGGATTGTCAAGATCGAATTCGAGGGCAATGAAAATTTTAGCGATGGCGAGCTGCGCAAACAGCTTCAACTGGTTCAGGCTACCGGCCTTATTTCCAGATTCAAGGGCCAGGACATTCTGGAACTTCGAAAGCTTGAGTACGACCTCGACAAGAACGTCAGGCAGTACATGTTTTCGAAAGGGTATTTTAACGCCCGCATCGGTGAGCCGAAAGTCGTCGGGCTTGGCTACAAAAGGACCGGTCTGCCGGTATTGAGACTATTGCCGCTTCCGCTGGTCACGTCCAAGGATGACACGCTGAAGATCATCGTCCCGGTCAGCGAAGGTCGTGTTTACAGGATCGGTGAGGTCAAGATCACGGGCAATTCGATCTTTTCGGAAGCTCAAATACAAGGGATCATTGGAGTCAAGAAGGGCGAGATTGCGGACGGTAAGCGTCTGAGAAAGGCGTTGTTCGAGGATCTTTCAAGAATTTACGGCGCTCAGGGCTTCGTGAATTACTCCCCGGAACTCGTCCCCCGACTTACGAACAGTCCCGATAACCCGAAAGAGGGCGTGGTCGATCTCGATATCACAATCACCGAGGGCAAACAGTATCGTCTCGACAGGCTTGAGTTTGTTGGCAACACGTTTACGCGTGACAACGTGCTGCGGAGGGAAGTCCTAATCAGCGAAGGCGATATCTACAACCAGGTAGCGCTTGAAACGTCGATCATCAGATTGAACCAAACTCAGTATTTTGACCCGATAAACAAGGATGAAGATCTTGAGCTGAGAACCGATCCCGATGAAGGAAAAGTCTCGGCGATAGTTAAGGTCAGCGAGCGGGGACGACAACAGATCTCCTTTAACGGGGGAACTTCAGGTCTTAGTGGCTCGTTTGTCGGACTCGAGTATTCCACCAACAACCTTGCCGGACGGGGAGAGGTTCTCTCATTCCAGTTCGGAGTGGGCAACAGGCAGCAATCATTTCAGTTTTCCTATCAGGAGCCTTATTTTCAGGATCGCCCGATCTCGGTCGGGTTCTCGCTTTTTGCGTCGAAATATAAGTTTTTCGGCGAGGGAACTTTCCTCTCGCAAAATGAGGGCGCAATTGCCGCGGCAATCAACCCTACGATTGTCGTCGATACGCAAGACCTGTTCACTCAAAGCACCTATGGTGCCAGTGTGTTTGCGACGGCGCCTCTTTCCGAGATTTTCTTTAAGAAAAGGCGGTTTACACAATTCTCGCGGATCGGTCTTTCTTATTCGTTCTCTGCCACTTCGATTGAAGATCCGCCGGTAAATACCAGCGCGAATGCAACCGAACGGATCCCGGTCGTGTTTGCACAGCCCAATATCATAACGAGCAAAGTCACGCCGACGTTTGTTTTTGACTCAAGACAGCCGGCGTCGAACGGAATCGACACACTGCGCGGTTCGCAGATTGCCGCGTCATTCAATTTTGCAGGTATCGGCGGTGATGTCAGGACGTACCAGCCGAACATCTCGTACACGAAGTTCATTCCCGTACGGCGAAAGAATTCGGACGGCGCGGAGGTTTTTGGGTTTAGGATTCAGGCGGGACACATCGGATCATGGAATATTACGGATACTATCCGCAATGCCAACTCGCTTTCCTTTATTGGTGGCGTACCGATTTTTGAAAGATATTTTCTCGGAAGTGAATTTGATGTCCGTGGTTATGACACTCGCTCGATCGGCCCGATTGCACCTTACGATACGTATTTAACTAGCCGTAACATCGTCGCGGCGACGAACATCAACGGCGAACCGGAGCAGGTGCCCCTGATGGCACAGACATTTCTCGATCAGATTGCGACGCTTGGTATTCTCAACGGTCCCGATGGCACCGCTAATTCCCTTTTCCAAAGGAATTTTCGTTTTGTCGGCGGAGATACAAAACTGCTCGGCAACTTTGAGTACCGGATCCCGATCTTTGGTCCGGCTTCGATGGCCTTATTTGCCGATGTCGGGACGGTATTCAATCTCCGCAAGACTGGATCGCAACTTGTCAACAGCGAGTTTCTGAGGGACGACCTGCTGGTTGGTGCCGCCACCCTCGGCAGGATCGCTTTGAACAATTATCCCAATCTGGCCTCGAGCCTTGGTTCGGTATTTGTCTTTCAGGGCCAGCTAATGACCGGCGAAACTTTTAGAGAGTTGTTTTGTGCAAGCCAGTCATGTCCTTTCACGGTCGAGCCCGGTATTACCCCGGTGTTCCTGCGCGGTGAAGTGCAGACGAATTCGCTGCTCCGGCTCGACGATGCGGCGTTTAATAAGATCGGCGATTTCAGGTCAAGTATTGGAGCTGAGATGAGGGTGCAGGTTCCGGTTGTAAATGTACCCTTCAGGCTTATTTATTATTACAACCCGAACGCAGTTCTCGGAGTCACAAGTGATGTTCCGGGTTTAAGGTTGCCTGGCAAACGCAGTGGATGGCGTTTCACCGTAGGCAGAACATTTTGATCGCAGCCCTGTTTTTTCGGTCGTTTTCTACTGCTGAAAGGATTGACAATTCAATTCGAATTGAATAACATTGCGATCTTTTGATTAATGAAGGGGAGTTTTCGAATAGTCTTAGAAAGATTCTCGCCCGGGCGGGACGAACGAGCCTTTGGAATTTAGGAGTTTTAACAAAATGAAAACAGTCAGATTATTCGTAGTGGCAACTTTTATTATCGGTATTTTTGCCCTGTCCGCTTTTGCGCAGACCGCGGCACAAGCCAAAGTTGCCGTAATTGACACAAAGCAGTTTTTCAATCTCGAGGGCGGTATCAAAAAATATGCCACCGAGTACAAGAAGCTGGAACTCGAGTTTAAGCAGGATCAGACTTCACTGCAGGCTCTCGCCACCAAGATCACGAATTTGGAAAATGAGCTGAAGGCTATGCAGGCGAACAAAAACGTTCCGATCGATCCGAAAAACGCGCAGGCAAAGGCCGCCGAATATGAGAAACTGAATCGCGAGTTCAAGTTTCAGAAAGAGGATTACGATGCGCGAGTCAACCAACGTGAAGCCGAGTTGGTTCAGCCAATCAACTTCGACATCGGCAAGAGAATTACCGAATTTGCCACGCAAAAGGGATTCGTAATGGTATTCGACTCCGACAAACTCGCTCGAGACGGAAGTATTCTTTATTTTCTCCCTTCGATTGATATCACGAAAGAATTTATTGATTACTACAATGCACTTCCAGCTGGAAGTGCCTCCAAATAAGCGCCCGGCAGAATAAGATTGAGAGAGTCAGAAATCGAAAGCGGTTAATTTCACCGCCCGGTTTCTGACTTTTTTTTTGTTCTGAACTATAATAAGTCCCTTCAACATGAGCATTTACGATGTCAACGCGATAAAAGAGATATTGCCTCACCGGTACCCATTCCTTCTGGTGGACCGGATCATCGAGCTCGATCCGCGGGTGCGGATCGTCGGGATCAAACAGGTAACCGCGAACGAGCACTTTTTTGAAGGACATTTTCCGGAATTGCCCGTTATGCCCGGAGTGCTTCAGATCGAGGCCCTCGCACAAGTGGGGGCAATCCTTGCCTTGCGGGAATTTGAAGACCGAAGCGAAAAAATTCCGTTTTTTAGCGGAATCAATAGTGCAAAGTTCAGGCGACCGGTAGTCCCCGGCGACACGCTTGTGCTCGAGGTCGAGGCAATACGAATTGGAAGCAAAGTTCAAAAAATGCGCGGCCTTGCGAAGGTAGACGGTTATATCACTGCCGAAGCGGAAATAATGTCGGTAATCGGCGACCGAAATAGCAAGTAGAGACTACTTGCCTCAGAGTTCCGGCCTGATTTTTTGGAATTTTATGAATGGTGTTCACCCGACAGCTATAGTCGGCGAGAGTGCGAAGATAGGAAAAGGCTGTCAAATCGGTCCCTATTCGACGATCGGCGGCGAGGTCGTGTTGGGCGAAAACGTGAGGGTCGAATCGCACGCCGTGATCGATGGACAAACGACCATTGGAGACGGCTCTATCGTCTATCCCTTTGTTTCAATCGGCCTTGCGCCGCAGGATCTGAAGTACGTCGGCGAGGCTTCTTCGACGGAGATCGGTAAGCGCAACAAGATTCGGGAATTTGTCACGATCCACAGGGGCACAAAGGGTGGCGGTGGTGTTACCAAGATTGGCGACGACAACTTGATAATGGCGCAAGCTCATGTCGCGCACGATTGCATTATCGGAAATGGGGTTATCCTGGCGAACGCAGCGACGCTTGCGGGTCACGTCGAGATCGGCGATAAAGCGAGCATCGGCGCACATTCGGGTGTCCACCAGTTCTGCAGGATCGGTTTTGAAGCATTTGTCGGCGGTTATTCGGTGGTCGTAAAAGATGCGATGCCCTATGCGTTAATCCAGGGCAATCATGCCAAATGCTATGGTTTGAACCGGGTTGGAATGAAGCGCCGCGGCTATCCGAAAGAAACGATCGCGAATCTAAATCATGCGTTTCATCTGTTGCTTTCGGCGAAGCTGAACACGACCCAGGCAGTCGAGCGTATCGAAGCTGAGATACGGGACTCAAAAGAGGTCGAAATGCTGGTCGAGTTTATCAAGAGTTCCGAAAGGGGCGTCGTGAAATAGTAGATGCGGGATCTGGCGGGAACTTGGGAACCCAACGATTTATGGAATACGGTTTGATAGCTGGAAACGGCCGGTTTCCATTTCTTGTGATCGAGGGTGCCGCGAAGGCGGGAGAATCGCTCGCCGTTGTTGCCATCAAGGAAGAGACCGACAAGGAGATCGAGCAGGCTGCGAATGACGTCAAATGGATCGGTGTCGGAAAGCTCGGCAAGATGATCGCTTTTTTTAAAAAGCGTGGCGTCAGAAAGGTGATGATGGCCGGACAGGTCAAACACATACAGATCTTCTCGGGTGCTTTGCCCGATTTGAAGATGGTAAGAATGCTCTGGAACCTTCCGCAGCGCAACACCGATTCCCTGATCGGCGGTATCGCCGGGGAACTCGCCAAAGAAGAAATAGAACTTATTGATTCGACGCACTTTATAAAAGATCGCCTGGCACCCGAAGGGGTCTTCACACGAAGAAAACCGAGTCCCCCGGAATTGGAAAATCTCGAGTATGGAATCCGGATCGCAAATGGAATTGCACGAATGGATCTGGGCCAGACGATCGTGGTACGGGCGAGGGCCTGCGTTGCGATAGAAGCGATGGAGGGAACCGATGCCGTGATCAAGCGCGCCGGGGAACTCGCGAAGGGCAAACTGACGGTTGTAAAGGTGGCAAAACCCGACCAGGACATGAGATTTGATGTGCCGGTAGTCGGTGTGCCGACGATC